>ERZ795055.1381-NODE-1381-length-19646-cov-4.204941_pt1 | contig 19646 bp, 8 predicted proteins | sample MGYA00375139_ERZ795055 | MGnify/ENA primary metagenome ERZ795055 (study PRJEB30184, sample SAMN05720283) | anaerobic digester metagenome | isolation source: active sludge of municipal wastewater-treating anaerobic digesters | place: USA | collected 2015-01-23 ... | reverse complement strand
ACCGTCATGGCCCTGAACCCGGTGGGCTATTGGCACCTCGACGAAGCCGTCACGGTCCCGCCGCCGCGGACCTTCGCCAACGCCGGGTCGGTCGGCGAGGCGGGAACGGGCTACGGCGTGCTCGATCTGCTCCCTGGCGAAGAGGGCATCGTCGGCAGCGCGATTCGGATGTTCAACCCCGGTCTGAGCACTGCTGTCTGCGGGTCGAAGGTGGATGTCCCCTGGAATGCCGCCTGGAATCCTGAGGGTTCGTTCACCCTCGAGTTCTGGGCCAAGCCGACGGCGCTGCCCGTGGGCAATCAGAGCGACATTTGCGCCATTTCCTCGCTCGGCAACGACGTCAGCACCAGCGATCGGTCCGGCTGGATGATGTACATGGCGCCGGGCTCGAAGTGGGACTTCCGCGTGGGGGCGCTGAACAGTTACGCGATCACCGCGAAAGGCAGCGGCCTGGTGGCCAACCAGTGGCAGCATGTCGTGGCGATCTACGACGGACAGGCCAAGACCGCCAACCTCTACGTCAACGGGGTGCGGCCTTCCGACCTGGCCGTCGTCACCACCGGCAATCCGTACCGACCCAATCCGCTGCGCCCGCTGCGAATCGGGGGGACGGGATTCAATGACGGCAGCCTGGGCGGGTACTCGGGCAATCGCGGCTTCGACGGATGGATCGACGAGGTCGCGTTCTACCAGGGGGTGCTGAGCGTCGAGCGCGTGGCCGCCCACTACGACAAGGGGATCAACGACAAGACCGGCTATGGGGCGGCGGTGCTGGCCGACAACCCGGTCGGCTATTGGAAGCTGGACGAGCCCGCCTACACGGCGCCCGACCCCGGCACATTGCCTGCCACAGTCAATGCCGGCAGCGCCGGAGCCGGCGCCAACGGCGTGTTTTATCCCGGCACGACGCCTGGCGTCGAGGGCCCGGCGTGTGCGGGGATGGCCGCGAGCAACAAGGCGGCCGCGCTCTCGGGTGTGGTTGGGCGAGTGGCCATTCCTGATGCGGAGGCGTTGGATTTCACCGGCCAAATCACGATGATGGCCTGGGTCAAGCCGACGTCCAAGGCCGTCTTGCGCAATATTGTCACACACGGTTCAGAGGGAGCGTCCCTCTCGCTGATGGAGGTCTTCCTGCGGATCAACCAAGGCAAGTACGAGGTGGGCACACTGGAAGGCGTCGCGGTCAACACGGTCACCGCGGATGTGCCTGATGGCGACATTGGCAACTGGGTGTTCCTGGCGGGCACTTGGGATGAGAGCAACGGCTGGAGACTGTATCGCCACGGCGAACCGATGGCCGCCAACTACACCGGCTTTGGGGCCGTGACCGTCAATGGCGGGTGGGCCATCGGGGCCCGGGGGGAGGAGCCGGGTGTGCCCTATCCCGAGGCGGACGGTCGGACTTTCCAGGGCGCCATCGATGAAGTTGCGATCTTCAATCGCGCCCTGACTCCGGCGGAGATCAAGTCGGTTTACAACGCGTCGAAGCCGCTGCCGATTATCATCCAGGCCCCCAAGGCGCCGGAGGGCGCCGTGTACGCGGGGGATACGGTCGTCTTCGAGGTTACGGCTGAGGGAACCCCGCCGCTTGCGTATCAATGGACCAAGGACGGTGCGGTGCTGCCCGGCAAGACATCGAGGACACTCACCCTCAGCAACGTGACGGCCGCGGACAGCGGCACTTACGCCGTCGAGGTGAGCAACGCCAACGGAAAGGTGACGAGTTCGGTGGAGCTGGTGGTGGTTGCCACCGCGCCGGAGATCACCCGGGACCCCGCCTCGGCCACGCGATACGCCGGAGCGGCGATGCGATTCTCGGTCGGGGTCACGGGGAGCGCCCCGCTCTCCTACCAGTGGAAGCTCAACGGCACAGCCATTCCCGGCGCGACGAGCGCCGAGTACGTGCTCGACCCCGTCCGGGCGGACCAGGCTGGCAGCTACACATGCACCGTGAACAATGCGTTCGGTGAAGACACCAGTGCCGCGGCGACCTTCGCTGTCCTGCCGGCACCCGCCGGTTATGCGGCGGAAGTGCTGGCTGACAACCCGCTGGCGTACTGGCGGCTGGGCGAGACGAGCGGCGCCGTGGCCTACGATTTCTGGGGTGGACTCGATGCCGAGTACCGGGCTGTTGCGTTGGGGCAGGATGGCTTTTCCTTCCTCGATCCGGACAAGGCGGTGGGCACCAGCGCCGCGGACACGTATGTGGGCGGCATCGATGGCACAGTGACCGACTTCAGCGGTGCGACGGCGACCTTCACCATCGAGGCGTGGGTCAAAGGGCCGCCGAACCAACTGGATGGCGCCGGCATTATCGTCAAGGGGACGGGCGACGTTGGCATGGGAGGCGATCCGGGGACCGAGCAGTTCTGCCTCGCGATCAGTTCGGCTGTTTATAGCTTCTTCGTTCGTCAGGAGGGCGACTTTGCCACGGTCTCGTGTGATGCGGACGTCGGTCCCAACGGGACCTGGCAGCACCTCGTCGGCGTCTACGATGGCGAGAATGGACTGATGTCGTTTTATGTCAACGGCGTCCTCATGGGCGGTGGAAACCCGACGCCGACATACGGGCTGCGTCCCTCGATTCAGCCTGTCAGCCTTGGGGCCAAGCGGGGGGGTGTCGACGCCACCCATGAGCTTTACTTCACGGGGACCATCGACGAAGTTGCGATCTACAAGACGGCATTGACCGAGGATCGCGTGTGGGCCCACTTCGTGGCGCAGTATGGCACGGGCCTGGCGCCGACCATCCAGGTCCAGCCGGTGCCGGTCACCGCCTACGTGAACATGCCGGCCAAATTGAGCGCGGCGGCGGCCGGGAGCCAACCGATGAGCTATCAATGGAAGAAGAACGGGGTGAATGTCGCGGGAGCAACCACGGACACCCTGAACTTCGCCAAGCTGCAAGCCAGCGATGCCGGGCGCTACACCCTGGTTGTCCAGAACTCGATTGGCAGCGTCACGAGCGACGAGGTTCTTCTGACTGTGCTGCAGCTCCCCACCACGGATGTGGAGATTCCCGGCCTGGTTGCACACTGGAAGTTCGAGAACAACCTGACCGACGACACCGGCCGGGGCAACAACGGCACGGCCAAAGCGCAGGGCACGCCGCCGCCCGCCATTTCGTATGTGGATGGCAAGATCGGGAGCAAGGCGCTGCGGTACGAGACGAACATTGAAGATCCGGCCAATGTGCGATCCTGTTACGTCGAGCTGGGGGTGCGTCCGGACCTCCAATTCGGAGCCGACCAGGACTTCTCGGTGGTGTTCTGGGTGCAGGTGCCCTACAACTACGTCGGTGGGGATTTGCCATTCCTCTGCAACGCCGTCAACTCAGCCAACAATCCCGGCTACACCTTCGCTCCATCCTTCGGCCCCGGCGACACAGGGGTTCCCGGTGGCTGGGGTTGGTCGCTGTACGACAATGCCGCGGGAGGGATCAATGTCTATGGCGCTGTCGGCTCGCTCAACGATGGACAATGGCACCACCTGGTCTTCTCGTTTGACCGCCAGGGGCTTGGCGTGACTTACCTCGACGGCCTCGTGGTGGATTCCCGTCTCATCACAACCGTCGGGAGCCTCGACAGCGGTCATCAGACCTGCATCGGGCAGGATCCCACAGGCCTCTATGCCGGCTTCGAGTGGCCGATCTCCTTCGCTTTCCTCGACGACCTCGGCATCTTCCGGCGCGCCCTCACGCCGCTCGAAGCGACAGCGATCTACGCCGCGGGCCTGAACGGGCACAGCTTCGTCAACAAGGTTGTCGAGCAACCGACTGTCACCGTGCAGGTGCAGCAGGACGGCACCCTGCGTCTGCAGTGGGAGGGCGGCGGCACCCTGCAACAGGCCGATCAGGTGACGGGCGGATTCACCGACATCGCGGGCGCCACGTCGCCGCACTCGGTGGCTCCGGCCGCCGCGCAGAAGTTCTATCGCGTACGGCTCTGATCCCGCAAAGGGCTCTGCCGCGCCCGGTACGGCGCGGCTCGAACACACGGCCAGGAGACGATTCCTGGCCGTTCCTTTTTCCACTCGGCACGCCTGCCCGGCCCGCATGTTGCATGGACTTGTGACCGCGGCGGGGCCGAGAACCCCAGAATGCGGACCGCACGCCGGTGTCGTTCCAACCGCAGGCGACTGCCGGATCGCTCCGGCGCCCGGTTCAGTGTTCCAGGCGGTAGCTGCCCGAACCCAGCTTCACGACGGTGGAATCGCCTTGCAGGCCAATGAGGCTCACCCCTCGAGCCGCCGCGAGCGGGTTGCCGCTCTCGCGCACCGTGGCGGGATTCGAGCATGGAAGGAACGCGGTGGCCGTCGTGTTCGGTGGAATCGTTACGTCCCAGACGAATCGCTCCGCGGGCTGGCCGGGATCATGCCTGTGCCACTCGCTGCGAATCCAGCCGTAGGGCGAGCGGTGGGTGGCGCGGACATGGCGCAGATCGCCGACGGGGAGCGGCTTCATGAGGATGTGTTTGAAGGCGGGCTGCGCCGGATCGGATCGGATGCCGGCGAGGTTTTCGTAGAACCAGACGATGAGATCGCCGACCAGCATGACGTGGTTTCCGGAGTTCATGGCGGGATCGCCGGTGTCTCCATTCCACAGCTCCCACACGGTCGTGGCGCCTTTGTCGGCCATGTAACCCCAGCTTGGGTAGGTGGTGTTGGTCGCCAGCGTGTACGCAAGGCCCCCCTGGCCGATCTCGGTGAGCGTGCGCATCAGCCACTGGCCGCCAACCAGGCCGGTGCCGACATGCCCGTTGCATTCGTTGACGATCTTGTCCACCAGGCGCGCGGCCACATCCGCACGCCTTTCGGGGGGCGTCAGATGAAACGCGAGGGGAAGGACGCACGCTGTCTGGGAGCCGTTGTCATACCAGCCCTCGGCGGGCCGCAGGTGCTTGCGATTCAAGGCGTCGGTCATGCGCCCCGCCTGCTCGGCAAACCGCGCGGCGTCGTCGGTCTTGCCCAGCCGTTTTGCGTAACGTTCCATGAGGCGAAGGCAATGGATGTAGTGCGTCGTGCCGAGGAGTTCGGGGGCCGTCTTGCGGGCAGGATCCCGCGTGTGGATCAGTTTGGGATCTTCGGGCGGGACGCACCAGTCGCCGTAGGTGTCGCGGGGCATGAGGTCGTCGCGGATGAACCCGGCCATGTGATCCACCCATTTGCGCATGCTCGGGTAATGGCGTTCGAGGAGTCGGGCGTCGCCGTACTGGTCGAGGAGATGGCCAGGGATGATCACGGTGCTGGCGGGCCAGGTGACATTGTCCGAGTAGATCGGCCAATAGGCGGGGCAGACGTCGGACACGCTGCCGTCGTCGCGTTGGGCGTCGGCGAAGTCCTGGACCCACTTGGCATAGAGGGCGGCGATATTGAAGAGGAAGGTCTCGCCCCTGGAACCCTGGGACCGATCGCCCAACCAACCCTGCCGCTCGTCTCTCTGCGGACAGTCGGTGCTGATGCCGCGGTAGTTGCCGCGCACGCCCCAACGCACGTTGCGATAGAGGCGATCGAGCATCGGGTTCGAGCTCGACCAGTCTCCGGCGGACTCGACATCGTCGTGAACCACGCAACCGGTCAGGGTGCTGAGATCGGGCTGGCCCGGATGGCCGGTGAGTTCCACGTAACGGAATCCGTGGTACGTGAACCGCGGTTCGTACACCTCGACACCGCCTCCCTTGAGGACGTAGGTGTCCGTCACGCGGGCGCCGCGGAGATTCTCGAGCTCGAGCGCGCCATCGGGCTTGAGTGTTTCGGCGTGGCGCAGCGTGACGGCGGCGCCGCTGGGACCGGACACCGTGAGCCGGCACCATCCGACCAGGTTTTGTCCCAGGTCGTAGATCCACACGCCCGGTTTGATTTGGGTGAGACTTTGCGGTTCGAGCGTTTCGACCACGCGGATCGGCTCGATCATCTGGCTGACAAGCGTGCCTTCGGGCGCATGAACCGGTTGCGCCGGCAGCCAACCGGCGTCGTCGAAGCCCGGGCTGGCCCAGCCCGGCAGTTCCTTGCGCGCATCATAGACCTCGCCGTCATACTCGTTGTTTTCGGTGATCGGGCCGTCGGTCGTGAGCTTCCACGACTCGTCGCTCGGGATTGTCGTGGTCGTGCCGTCCTCGTGCTCGACGAGAATCTGCAAGAGGAGCTTTGGATAGCCGTACCCGATCATCCCGGCGGGGGCGTTGCTCCGCGGAGCGTAGAAGCGTCCGTTTCCCAGCCAGACACCCACCGCATTCGGGCCCGGCTTCAGCAGCGTCGTCACGTCGTGGGTCACATAGAAGACGCGCTTGGTGTAATCCGTCAGCCCGGGTGACAGGACGTGGTCGCCCACCTTGCGGCCGTTGATGTACAGCTCGCTGAGGCCCAGGCCGGAAATAGAGGCCGTCGCGCGGCGCACCGGTGTTCCGAGCGCGAACTCGCGACGCAACATCCGGGCCGGCAGGCGCCGATCCTCGGGGCCGGCGAGCGCCCCCCACGGTTCGATCCCAGCCGGCCCGAGTCTCCGGGCGGATTGCCAGGCGGTGTCGTTGAAGTCGGGCAGCGTCCAGCCCTCGACCTCGCGATCCCACGATTTCCAGTTGCTATCGGTCCGGATGACCAACGGCGGGCCTGTCTGGAATTCGACTCGAAGCAGGCCGATGAGTCCGGCCGGATTGGGGCCTTCGCCGACATTTCTGACCCAGACGGCGATGAGATTGGGACCGGGCCGGAGGATGCGGGCCAGGTTCATGAGGGTGGCCGCCTTGAAGTTGGATCCACCGCCTGCGTGTCGGCCATTGACCGTGCACGCGAATTCGTTGTCGCCGGTCAGGGCGAGTTCGGCCGACTTGACCGCGCGGTCGGCGGGAAGCTCGAAAGCGCGGCGAAAGTACCTGGTGCCGACCGGGGCGGATTGCGCGGCGTTGCCTTCCGGATGCCAAATCCAGTCCACGCCTGACAGGGCCGATTCCCGCCCGGGCTCGTCCTTGCCGATCCACTTCGCCTGCCAGTCGCCCGGCGCGAGCAGGCCCATGGTCCAGCGTGCGGGCTTGCTCCAGTCCGAAGGCCGCTCTTCGTGGTCCCAGACGCGCACTTGCCAGACGCACTCCTGGGTCGAGCGCAGTGCCTGGCCGGCGTAGGCGACGTGGATGGACTGTTCGGAGTCCACGCGCCCCGTATCCCAGAGATCCGGCTTTTCCGCATCGAGAGCGCTCCTGGTGCTGGCGGCTCGGATTTGGTAGGCGATTTGGGCTGCGCCTCGAGCGGGCGGCTCACCCGGGGCCAGAATCCAGCTCAGGCGCGGCTGGGGGGCATCGATGCCAATGGGATCGCGGAGGAATTCGCAGCGCAGGTCGATGGGGTCGAGACTCGCGAGCACGGTGAGGCTGGAGAGCAGGGAGCAGAGGAGGGGAGACAAGACGCGATACAATTTCATGGTGATGTTTTTTGCCCGCCCGGCCCAACGATGCCGGCGTCGACCAGCCAAGGTTACCGTTTCAGGCGAGGATCGGACCATACCAAAGTCCGCGCTCCGGAGAATCCTTGGCCCTTCAACCGAGCGCGGAAACCTGCCCTGTCTGCGAGGGATTTCACTGGTCGAGGATTCTTGAAACAACCTCTTGCCAGCGGCTCGGCAGGATCATACGAAGAGGCCGTGCGAACCTCTCTGATCCCATGAACCCGGCAACCGCCGCCTCGGGCCCGGCTCGAACAGGCCATCCGCCCGGCCTGTCGACGCTGTTTTTTACGGAGATGTGGGAGCGCTGCAGCTTCTATGGGATGCGGGCGGTGCTGATTTTGTTCATGACCGCGGCGGTGCAGACCGGCGGTTTGGGCATGAGCGATGCGCTCGCAGGGGCGGTCTACGGGCTCTACACCGCCAGCGTCTATTTCGCCGCCCTGCCTGGCGGCTGGGTCGCCGACCGGTTGCTCGGGGCGCAGCGGGCGGTCTGGTACGGCGGTCTGCTGATTGTTCTGGGCCAATTCACGCTCGCACTGCCGCGGACCGACACATTCTACCTGGGATTGCTGTTCGTGGTTCTGGGGACGGGCCTTCTCAAGCCGAACGTCAGCGCGATTGTCGGGCAGCTCTACCCGGAGGGCGGCGCGCGACGCGATGCCGGCTTCACCATTTTTTACATGGGCATCAATCTGGGTGCCGCGATCGGGCCCCTGGTGTGCGGTTACCTCGGCGAAAAAGTGAACTGGCGGCTTGGTTTCGCCGCGGCCGGTTTCGGGATGCTGCTCGGGTTGATTCAGTTTCGACTGTTGCGCGCACGCCTGGGGGAGGCCGGCGCCGTGTTGGTGCAATCGGGGCCGCGGAGGCATCGCGATATGGCGGTGTTGGGCGGCGGGCTGGGGATTCTGGGCCTTGTGGTCGTTCTCATCTGGAGCGGACTCGTGTCGATCGACGCGCTCAAGGTCGCACAGGCGACCAAGTGGTTCATTCTCGGGCTGGCGGTGCTGTTCTTCGCCGGTGTGCTGTTGTTCGGTGGCTTGAGCGGTGTCGAGAAGAAGCGGGTCTGTGTCATCGCCATCCTCTTTGTCTGCTCGGCGTTGTTCTGGTGCGGGTTCGAACAGGCGGGGTCGTCGTTCAACCTGTTTGCGAAGCGGCACACCGACCGCCAGTGCCTGGGATGGGTGATGCCGGCAGGCTGGTTCCAGATGGTCGGGCCGGTCTTTGTCATCAGCCTGGCGCCGGTGGTCGCCGCCCTCTGGGTCGGCCTCGCGCGGCGCGGCCGCGAGCCGTCGCTTCCCGCCAAGTTCGCGTTCGGGCTGGCGCTGCTGGGGGTGGGGTTCCTGGTGATGGCGTGGGGCGCGGCACGGGCGGGAGCCGGTTTGGTCTGGCCCACGTGGCTGATCTCCACTTACTTCATCCACACATTGGCTGAACTGTGCGTGAGCCCGGTCGGCTTGAGCTCGGTGACGAAGCTGGCGCCTCCCCGGTTGACGGGGCAGATGATGGGGGTGTGGTTTCTGGCGACGTCCCTGGGCAACCTGGTGGCGGGGTTGATCGCGGGCGAAGTCAGCGATGAAAGCACCCGCCTGATGGCCACGCGATTCCTGCAAATCGCGGCCTTGACCGGCGGCCTGGCGGTGGTTTTGGCCCTGTTGAGCCGCCCCGTGAGGCGGTTGATGGGAGGCGTGCGTTAGCCCGCAAGCATCATGGAATCGTGCGTTGAAGTTCAGTGGTTTGCTGTGCAACGCCCAACGCCCAACGTTCAACGCTCGAGAGAGGATGAGCGATGCCATTCGATCGTGATCGGATGAGCGCGCGCGCGGGCGAGTTGGCCGCGCACGGCGTCTATGTGGGGACATCCAGTTGGAAGTACGAGGGCTGGATCAACCAGCTCTACACCCCGGAGCGGTATGCGTACCGGGGCCAACTGGCACGAAGCCGCTTCGATCGCAGTTGCCTGGGCGAGTATGCCCAGGTGTTGAAGACGGTTTGCGTCGACGCCGCCTACTACGCATTTCCCGCCGCCGCGTTCTTGCAGCGCATGGCCGACCAGGTGCCGGAGGACTTCCTATTCGGCTTCAAGGTCACCGACACGATCACGATCAAGAAGTTCCCGAACCTGGAGCGGTTCGGCGATCGTGCGGGAAAGGCCAACGACCAGTTCCTCGACGCGGATTTGTTTGCGGGATCATTTCTCGAACCGTGCGAGGCGATCCGCCCGAAGGTCGGGCTGTTGATCTTCGAGTTCTCTCGTTTCTGGCCGACGGACTACAGCCGGGGGCGGGATTTCCTGGCCGACCTCGACCTGTTCCTGGGCCGTTTACCGGGCGGATGGCCCTACGGCGTCGAATTGCGCAACAGCAACTGGCTCCACCGGGACTATTTCGAGTGTCTGAGCCGCAGGCGGGTCGCGCATGTGTTCAACTCCTGGGGGGCCATGCCGCCGGTCGGGGAGCAACTGGCTCTGCCCGAGAGTCGCACGCATGCCCAGTTGGTGGGCGCCCGGTTCCTCCTCAAGCCCGGACGGAGGTACGAGGAGGCGGTGCAGAGGTTTCAGCCTTACGACAAGATCAAGGAGGTCAACGAGGAAGCCCGTGCGGCGGGGGCGGCGCTGATTTCGGAAGGCGCCAAGACACCGGGCCGCAAGACGTTCATTTACGTCAACAACCGGCTCGAAGGTAACGCCCTCGAGACACTGGATGCGATGGTCGGCCTGGCGACTATCCCATCGACTCCGCCGTAAGAAGGGCCGGGGTGGAAATCACCCACCGGCGCCCTCTTCAAGGCGGCCCGGGCCGGTCTTGGCCTGGCGAGGGGAGGCGTGGACCGGCGTGTTCGCCGCCATCATTTGTTGCGCCGGTCGTTCGACTTCTGATTCAGTTTCTCGTAGTCCTCTTTCCATTCGGCTTCCATGTCACGGATGCCGGGCATGCTGTCGCGGGCATGATCGACGGCCTGGGCGGCGTCCCGCGGGCTGGGAAGGACGGTGGGGCGGATCAGGACGAGCAGTTCGGAGCGTTTCGCCTCTTTGGATGTGCTTCGGAAAAGGCCGCCGATCCCGGGGATGTCTTTGAGGATCGGGACGCCGGACTTGGACTTGCTCTTCGAGGCGCGGATGTAGCCGCCGAGAATGATGGTATCGCCGTCCTGGACCGACACGGTGGCCGAGGCGGACCGATGGGTGGTATTGGGCATCTTGCCCACGTTGGCGATCTCGGTGTAACCGGTGATCTCCTCGATATTCTGATCGATCTCCATGACGACCAGTCCATCGGGTGTGATGTAGGGCGTGACATCGAGGTAGGTCTGCACATCGAGCTGCTGCAACTGCGCGCTGGGGCCGTAGCCCATGCCGCCGTAGCCGCCGTAGTAGGTGCTGGTCACGTACGGCACCGACTCGCCCACGGTGAAGTTGGCCGGGGTGGCGTGGCTGGTTTGGACGCGCGGCGTGGCGAGAATCTCACCCTTGCCGTTCGAGGCCAGGGCTTTCACAGCCACGTCCAGATCGTCGCTGTACTTGCCAAAGTAACTGAAGCCGCCCGGCAGCCCGCTGCCGTCCACGATATTGGTGATGGCGTCGAGGAAGGACGGGCTGTTTTTGGCGGCGGCCACGGACGTGAGTTTGCCCGTTTGCTGCTGCCGCATGAAGGTCGAGACGCCAAACTCGAAATTGTCGCTGAGCTGAACGTCCATGATAATGGCCTCGATCAGCACCTGGGCAAGAAGGCGATCGACCTTCTCGACGATGTTGGTGATCATCTTCATGTCGTCCTTGGTCGCATAGACGATCAGCGAGTTCGATCGCTCGTCGGGGATGATCTTGGCGTCCACGACCAACTGGCCTTCGCCCATTCCGGACATCCGGCTGACCAGGCCCTGCAGGCGCTGGTTGAAGGTGCTGGCGCCGCCCGCCTGCCCGAGCTGCCCGGCCTGCCCGACCTGAGCCTGCGTCTGGTACTGGCCCGTCTGGCGCTGGGATGAGCTGATGTTTGTCTGACGGAAATTCGAGCGAAACTGGCTGCCGCCGCGCGCCCCCGTCGTCCCGCGGCGCGTGCTGCTCGTGCCCGTCGTCCCGCCCACGCCCATGCCCACGGACCCGCCCCCTCCTCCGATCACGCTGCTCATGGTCGAGTAGATCTCCTCGACTTTCCCGTACTTGATCGGGATGACCTCGAGCTTGTAATCGCTCTCGACCTTGACGTCGACCTTCTCGATGATCTCCATCATCCGCTTGATGTTGGGAGGATAGTCACGGAGAACGAGTGTCATCGTGCTGTCGATCGGCACCACGCCACCCTGGATCTTGCCGAATGTTTGAATGACTTGCGCCACTTCGGACGGCAACGCATTGGTGACCTGGACAACCTTGGTCACAAACTGGCCCAATTCGGCCAGGTCCTTGGCGTCCTCCTTCGAGAAGGCCGCGCCTTCGGTCAACGCCTGCTGCGTCGGAACGGCGCTGACGAACTTGTCGCCCACATCGATCATGGTGATGCCATTGAGTCCCAGCACGCTCTCGAGGGCCTGGATGGCCTCTTCCCGGGTGAGTTCCTGCTGGTTCTTCAGGGTCACCGAGGCGGCGGGGAGTGCCGTCGGCCGCAACACGGTGCGCCCGGTCAATTCCGCGTAGACGCTCAAGACCTGCTCGATCGGAGCCACTTGCAGATTGATGACTTTTTCCGGGATCATCGACGACCCCGCCAAACCCGCCAGGTTCGTCGTCGTCGGAGTGATCATGGCCGCCATCGGGACGCCGGCAATGCCGGGATCGGTGCCCCGGGGCGTCGCGGGTTGTGCGGAGGCACCGACGGGTGTCGGGGCTGTCCCGGCCGGCAAGGGTGTGGCCGCCGCGGGACCAACAACCCGTGGTGTGCCCGGAATCCCCCCAGGCCGCCCGGGAATCGCCGCTGCCCCACTTCCCGCCCCCGATCCCGAAGTCACCGTCACCGTTCCGCCGGGAGTTTGTGACGAAGCGGGTGGGGCGGGCGCTGGAGTCGGCGGGAGCGGGACTGTTCTTGGCAGCTCCCGCCGGGTTAGCGGTGTTGCGGGCAGCGCGGGTGCGGGGGTTCCCGCGGGGCTGTTGGTTTCCCCGAGGGGTGGCGTTTGGGCGCCCACCTGGGGTGCGATCCCGGTCAAGGCACAGCAGGCAATGAGGCAGAAAAACGGGACTTTCACGTGGAGCCTTTCGGAGTGGAGGGGGGGGGGGCTGCCGGTCCGGGGGCCAGGCGTGTCGCCCCCGATCTGGGTGTGGCGGCGGGCGGTGCTGCCTTGGCGGTCTTCTGGTAGCTGGCGACGAGCGTGATCTTGCCGACAAGCCGGTAGTGGGGCGGATCCGGTCGCAGATCCATGTCCCGGACACGGATCATGGAGTCGCCAGAACCGAGGGCGACGAGGAAGTTCACGAGTTCCTGGTCAAGGCAGGAGACGTCGACGGAGACAAGCTGCTCGTCAAAGAACTGGTTGGTGCTCCCGGCGCCGGCCTGGGCCGCGGGGCGGATGCCCGTGATGGCGACGCTCATCTCCTGGGCCTTGTTCTGCACGGTGCGCGTGAGATCGAGGGCCTGCTCGGCCTTGAGCACCGCCGAGCCCGCCAGTTCGAGCCTCTGCAACTGGGACCGGTACTCGGGCACGCGGGCGATTTCCTTCTGATTGGTTTGCAGCGTGGCCCGCGCGGCGGCCTTGGCGCCCTGAAGCCGGCCCCAGTCCTTGAAACGCGGAAAGATGAACAACACGCTGACGACGATCACAATGATCGTGACGGTCAACACCACGAACCGCTGTTCCTGCGGGCGGAGGCCCAGTTTGTCGAAGACGCTCGCCATGGGTTTAAAGATCGCTGCGGCGAATCTCGCACTCGATGCTCCAGTTCATCGGGCGCGCGGTCGAACCGGGCGGGCCGGCCGCCGCTCCCTGGATGTTCCGGGTCGAGACTTGGCTGAAGAGAGGCTGGCCGTTGACCGTGGCGGCAGCCAGAGCCTGGTTGTAAGTGCTCACCAGTCCCTGTTGGTCGGAGGGGACCGTGCCGAACAGGCCGAGCTTCTTGCCGCGCTGAAACGTGAGCTGGGTCAGGTTCAGTTCCTGCGGGAGGTTGTCGGACGCGGCCTTCCAGCAATCGAGCGCGGCGAACTTGAGGCTGACCTGTTCCTGGAGGATCTGGACTTTAGCCCGGAGTTCGAGGGCGTTGGTGTAGGCGCTTGTGCTGAAGACGATTTGCTGATCCAGGGCGTCCTTCTGATACTGCACCCACTGAAGCGCGGCGAAATAGCCGAGGATCGCAAAAAGATAGGCCAGGCCCAGCCCCCCCAACGCGCGCATCCAAAGCCGATCGATGAACTGCTGCCTGTAGCGGGACAGGAACTCCGCCGGAACCAGGTTGCCCGCGCCCGCCGCCGTCGCCGACAGCGCGGCGAGCCGGGGGAGGGTCAGGGGCGGATGGACTGTGAGCGCGTCTCCGATGGCCGTCCGCATGGCGGGTTCGAGCCGCGCGGCCAGGCCCTCCTCGGCAACCAGGTGCCACGCCGGGTTCGGAGTCAGCCAACCCTCCATTTCGCCCGCCCAGGCGATTTGCCTGAGCAGGTCGAGCATGTGTTGTCCCGCCTGCTCATCGCCGGAGAGTTGGAGCAGGCTCAGGTTTTGCCACTGGCCTCCGAACCTCCAGGCAGCCAGGCAAACGGAGCGGACGCCTTCCTCGCGGGGGAGCAGCCAGACGCCGTCGCCGCTGGCCTGAATGGCGAGCAGCTCGCGCAGTTGCGGCAACTCGAGGCGGTCGGCGAGGAAGCCGGCGCCCTCGAGCCGCCCGAGGACATCCTCGACCGCGTTGCGCGTGGCGATGATGACCACGATTGTCTGGGTCGGGGCGGCGGGGGGAGAGAGGACCTCGAACGTCCAGACGACCTGAGTGATGGGGAGCGGGGAGAGCCTTTCGATCTGGAGCTCGACCATCCCGTCGAGTTCCTTGGGATCGCTGGGGGGCAGGTGGACCACGCGCAGAAAGACCTGGCTGGCGGGGAGCCAGGCCACATTGAGCTTCGGCTGCCAGACATCGCTCAACGTGCGCGCCACGTGCCGGGCCGGCAGCGGCTCGGTCGACAGCACAACGCGATCGGAGAGCAGCCGGGCGCCGCTGCCGTCGCGGCCAAAATGCCAAAGCTGGCGGCGCTCCTGGCGGGCGTCGAGGACGTTGCAGTTGTTCCAGCGCCCGGTTTTCATCTGCCGTTCTGGAATCTTCGAACTCCGGAACATGGTGCGATCAAGTCAGGTTTGGCTCTCATGCCTATCCCTAGCTTTTCTGGTCCTCGATGAGCGCGGCCAGATGCTCTTCGGTCTGGGTGACGCGCAGGACCTCCTCGATCGTCGTGACGCCGTTGCGCACCTTGCGCCAGCCGTCGACACGCAACGTGCGCATGCCGTTCTCCATGGCCCGCTGGGCGATCGTGGACGATGCGGCGCGGTTGAGGATGAGCGGGCGCAGCGCCTCGTTGAGAATCAGAAGCTCGTAGATGCCGGTGCGCCCCTGGTAGCCAAGCTGCCGGCACTCCTCGCACCCGGCCCCGCGAAGAAAACGGGTGGTCCCGATATGTTCCGGCGGAAATGCGATCCGATGCAAATAGTCGGGTTCGACCGGCTGTTCGGTCTTGCAGAAAGGACAGATTGTGCGGACGAGCCGCTGGGCCATGACGGCCTCGACCGAAGACGCCACCAGAAACGGCTCGATGCCCATGTCGATGAGGCGGGTGAACGCGCTGGGCGCGTCGTTGGTGTGGAGCGTGCTGAACACCAGGTGGCCCGTCAGCGCCGCGCGAATGGCAATCTCCGCCGTCTCGAGATCCCGGATCTCCCCGACCATCACCACGTTGGGATCCTGGCGCAGGATGTGGCGCAGACCCATGGCAAACGTCAGGCCGATGTCCGGCCGGACGGCGATCTGATTGATGCCGCGCAGCTCGTACTCGACCGGTTCCTCGATGGTGATGATGCGTTTCTGGGTCGAGTTGATCGTGCTCAGAAACGCGTAGAGCGAGGTCGACTTGCCCGACCCGGTCGGGCCGGTGACCAGGAAAATGCCGTGGGGCTTGACGATGATCTCGCGGATGGCCTCCTCCTCCTCGGGGAGAAAGCCGAGCTTGTCGAGCGTCAGGAAAATCTTGCCGCGCGTCAGCAAACGCAGCGAAACGCTCTCGCCATACACCGTCGGCACGGTCGACACCCGGATGTCGATTTCCTCGCCTTTGATCCGGACGTTGATGCGTCCGTCCTGCGGGAGGCGTTTCTCGGCGATGTTCATTCCCGACATCACCTTGATGCGCGAGATGATGGCCGCCTGGAACCGCTTCAACTGGGGCGGCATCGGCGTCTGGTGCAGGATGCCGTCGATCCGGTAGCGGATCCGCAGTTCATCCTCCATCGGTTCGAGGTGGATGTCCGTCGAGCGGTCCTTGTACGCCTCCCAGATGACCTGGTTGACGAACTTGATGACGCTCGCCTCCTGGTCGCCCTCCGTGATCTCCCGGTCGCTCGCGATCTCGAGCTCCATCGGCTCCTCTTCCGACATCTCGTCCAGCGTCTCCGCCCCGACGCCGTAGTACTTCTTGAGCGCCTTCTCGATCTCCGCCTTGGACGCCAGCGCGAATTCGAGCGGCGATTGCGCCTCGAACTGAACCGCATTGACCATGGCCGGATCGAACGGATTGGCCACCGCCACCTGCAGCCGATCCTCGATCAGGCGCATCGGCATCACGGTGAACTGGAACGCCACCTTCGTCGAAATCTTCGAGAGAATCAGCTTGCGCTCCTCGCGGGGCACATCCTCCGGAATCGTGACGCGCTCGACATACGTGTGCCCCAGCGCGCGCGCCAGCGCCCGGAGAAACGCCTCCTCCGACAAACCGCTCTCGCGCTGGAAGACCGCAAGCAGCGAATCCTGCGCGCCGCTCTCGACCTGCGCGCGCCACGTCTTGTGCCATTGCTCGCACTGCTCGGGTGTGACGAGCGCGGCTTGGGCCAGAACAGTCTTGATGGACGCTAATGCCATGGGACACATCGGATCGCCGATGACCAAAGGCTATACAACCGAAACCGGCAAAAGTTGCGACCTCCCATGATTTTCCGCCCCAGGCCCCGCGGCGTTCGGTCTCAGCTTCCCATGAGTTCCTTTGCCGCGCGGACCATGGCGTTAGCCGTCAGGCCGTGCTTCACGTAGAGCTGATCCGCCAGGTAGGCGGACTGGCCGAACTCGCCCCGAATCCCCAGCGAAGTCATCCGATGGGCAACCTTGGCGTTGGCCAGAGCATGGGCAACCTGCGCCCCCATCCCGCCAATGAGTTGGTGATCCTCGATGGTCACCACGCGCCCATGACAGGCGCTCACCGCCCCGCCGATCGTGTCGAGGTCGACCCGGTTGATGAACGGGTTGTTGATCACGGTCGCCCGGACCCCTTCGGAAGCCAGTTGCTGCCCGGCCTCGATGGCCTTGCCCACCAGCGCCCCGCATCCGATCAACACCACATCCCCGCCCTCGTGCAGCACCTGCGCCCGGCCCCACTCGAATCGCGCCCCCCCGATCCACGACGTCGGGTAGCTCTCGCGCCCTATGAAGAAGATCACCGATTCGCCGTCGCCGCCGCGCCTTCGGGCCTCGCCGATCCTCTGGATGGCCTGGGCCATGAATGCCTCGGCTTCATCCGCGCACGACGCGGCGATCACCACCGTGTGCGGGATGGCGCTGGTGGCGGCTAGGTACGTGGTGGCCTGGTGCGAAGCCCCATCCGCCGCGTCCTGCAGCCCGGCGTGCGAGAAGACCGCGATCACGGGCGCCTGCGAGAGCGCCGCCATCGTCAGCGGCAGATTGCCCTTCGTGACTCCGAACTGGGCGAACGTGTCGACAATGGGAATCAATCCCGACTTGGACAGGCCGGCCGCGACGCTGATCATGTTCGCCTCGGCGACCCCGACATCGATGAAACGGTCGGGAAATGTCTTCTGAAACAGACTCATGCCCGTCGATCCCTGAACGTCCGAGGAGACCGAAAAGACAGGCCATCCCTCCCGGGCTGCCCGGATTGCGCCCTTGGCCAGGCCGGACTGGACCTTGTCTTTCTTGGGCGCGGTGGTGGACCGCGGGGCGGCCGCGGCGGCTTTTGCTGTCTTTGCCGCTTCCTTCGCCTCCCAGTCGGCGCGCAGTTCGAGGGCCCAGCGGGCCAGGGTCTCCGGCGGTTCCCCGCCGTAGATCTCGCGGACAAACTCGACGATCTTCTCGCCGCTCGACAGCGGGAACCCGTGTCCGCCCGAGGCGCTCTGCTCGGTGGCCTTGACGCCGTACCCCTTGACGGTCTTGGCCCAGACACACGAGGGTTGACGCGGATTGGCCCTGGCCTGGGCGACAGCCGATTCGATGGCCCCGTAGACGGCCGCCAGGTTGTGACCCTGTTCCACCACGATCACGCGCCACCCGAGCACCTGCATCGCCTCGAACGTCGGCCGCATGGCGAATGCGTCCGCCGCGATGCGCCCGGACAACTTGGCATTGTTGTCCGACACAACCATCACGAATGGACTCAGGAGGCCTTTCGACGCCATGCCGGGAATCGCGGCAAAGGCCTCCTTGGCCTCGCCCTCCATCGCCGCCCCGTCCGACACCGCCGCGATGGTCACCCGCTCCGTGCCAGCCAGCCGGTCCGCCAGAGCCAGTCCCTGGGCTTGCGGCAAGGCCGATCCCAGCGGGCCGTTGCTCAGCAGAACGCCCTCCGGATTGAGATGCGACTCGCCGTGACCGGTCAGCTTGCTCTCGAGACTCCGAAAAGCCCTGAGCGATTCGAACGTCAACCCGTCGTACCCATAGTTGGCTCGGAGGGCGTAAACACCATTCTCGGCGTGGCCCGCGTCGTTGACGAAATTGTAGGCCTCGTGCCACGGGCGGCCCCGGGTCGAGAACATCAGGCCGTGGATGGCCGCCATGATCTCCGCAAAGGCGGCGGGCCCGCCCCAGTGGCACGCTGCCCCCCCGTTGACCGCATGCACGTTCATCAGCGCAACCAGAGCCCGCGTGGCGCGCGGGTCGGCCAGGACAACCTCCTGCCCGCCGGCGTCGCGGATGGTGACGGCATACTGGGGCTTGCCCGGCGGCGTGGGGGCGAGCTTGGCAGGCCGGTTCAGCGGACGCAGCGGCGATGCCTCCGCCGGCTGCACAACAGTCTTGTCTTCACCCATAAAAACTCCAGATGCGCCCCGGTCTCGAGGCAGCATCGGCAGCCTAGGAAACGACCGGGAAAAGAAAAAGAGAAAAACAAGGAGCCGGCCACCCCCGGGATTGCCCCGTCCGCCTAGCCCGGACATTTCACGCCGCTGCGCGTCATCTGATGTCTGGGCGATTCGATCCGATAGCGCAGCAGGAACTCGCTGCGGTCGGCGCCTCCGACCCCGCGGCCGAGAATCCGCAGGGCATGGCGGCCCGCTCGAAACTGGCCGTGCGGACTCTCGCGCGGCAGCGGTTCGAGCGCCCACGGCAACGGATCGTCATAGTTCAACGGGCTGTTCCCCCAATCCACCTCGACTCCGTGGAACCACAGGTCTCCGTCCAGATTCGGATCGAGCCACAGCGGGGCGTTCGAGACGGGCCGCGGACCGTCTCCGGCCCGGATGCCGTCGAATTCGGCCTCATACCCCTGCTCGTCCACGCCGAAGCTCACCTTCAGTTCCGCGCCGTTGAGTTCCTCTTGCACCGCGAGCGCTTCGAAGGACTCGAAGACCAACTGCATCGCACCCGATCGAGCGGTCGAGTGCCGTTCCACCGCCTCGTCGTACGGCCCGAGCGTCCCGGCGGCGAGATGGCCGGTCCAGACCTCGAACATGCGCCCGTCCTCCGGACCCTCCTGCTGTTCCTGAGTGTTGTAGCAGAAGATCATCGTCGAGGCGCGCAACCGACCAAAGCCGCCGACGCCGTGGGGGAGGGTGGTGCGCCAGGTGCCGCTGTTGAGGTAAAACGCCTCGACACCGGGCGGCACAGCCCCGCCGGTCAACGGGACCTGCTCGGGAGAGTGGGTGTGGCCGCTGATCACAAGCTGAAGGCCGGCGTTCTGGCGGAACTCTTCGAGAGCGCGTTGCGCCGGGCTGTCCGTCTGTTTGTCCGAGGCCTTCGAGAACGTGCGCACGATGTCTTCAAGCATCGGGGCGGAGAGGTTCTTCACCAGGCCTGGTAGCAACTTGAGGAGCACCT
>ERZ795055.1380-NODE-1380-length-19646-cov-5.690776_pt1 | contig 19646 bp, 10 predicted proteins | sample MGYA00375139_ERZ795055 | MGnify/ENA primary metagenome ERZ795055 (study PRJEB30184, sample SAMN05720283) | anaerobic digester metagenome | isolation source: active sludge of municipal wastewater-treating anaerobic digesters | place: USA | collected 2015-01-23 ... | reverse complement strand
AGAAGGTCTGCCTGCCTGACCTGTTCAGGTTCGCCTATAACGTATGCGATGTCGCCTCCATGGATGATGGTATCAGGCGCGGGGTGTTCAATCACTTCCTGAGCTCTTTTGATGGCAAGAATTGTAACTCCGGTTTTTCTTCTCAGGTCAAGGCCGATAAGAGTCATCCCTTCTGCTGTTGAATTGGTCCCGATGGTTATCACGGAGATATTCATATTATGGAATTCATCAAAAATCGAAGGTTTATTCACAAGGTCCTTTTCTGAATAGGCGCCGAGGGTCCGGTTCCGGATTCCTGTTATTATTCTGCTTATCTCCTTGTGAGGTATGTGTCTTTTTGTAAGGATCCTGTTCATCATGTCGATTGCCATCTCGAGTTTTTCGGGGATAACCTCATCTGCTCCCACCTTGTAGAGCTGTTCCACATTCATAACAGTGGTTGACCTGACCAGGATGTAAGCTTCTGCGTTGATTTTCCTTACCTTCTCGATTATTGCCATCGATGAAATCAGGTTTCCTACCGAGATCACTACCACGTCGGCATTTTCGGTATAAGCCTTTTTCAGTACCGGTTCGTTTACAGCATCTCCGTACACAACAGTGTCTCCTTCTTCCATCTTTTCGTGTGCCAGGGTGGGGTCGAAAATTATTGATATGTGCCGGATGTTATTATACCTGGCCATCAATGAAAGCTTCAGGGCGCTTGGATCCTTTCCGATAATCACCAGGTGATTATTGAAAGGAGGCAGTGTAAGCTCCTTGAGAGGGAACAGGCCGTTACGCATCGCATCCGGAAGCGGAAGGCCTGATATGGCCCTGACCAGTTCGGGCGAGAAATAGAACAGGAATGGAGTAATTCCCATTGTAAGGACTGCAACAGCCAGAAAAAGCTGATAGTAGAAAGCCGGCAGAATTCCATTATCGAATCCGATTCCTGCAAGGATAAATGAAAATTCTCCTACCTGACTGAGGGCCAGGCCTATGAGTACGGTTCCCTTAAGGGTGTGCCCGAGGATGAATCCGGTTCCTCCCGCGATAAAGCTTTTAAGTACTGTGACAAGGAGGAAGCAGGCTCCGACAAGCATCCAGTTGTCTATAACAAAATGAACATCGAACAGCATCCCGATAGATACAAAGAAGAAGCTTGAGAAGACATCCTTTATGGTATAGAAATTACCGAAGATATTGTGGCTGTATTCCGATTCGGAGATCATCAGTCCGGCCAGGAAAGCCCCGAATGCCAGCGACATTCCGAGTTCGTACGACAGCAGGGCGATCGCAAAGCAGATCAGAAAGATGCTTATCATGAACAGTTCCTGGTTTTTTGCCCTGGCGATTATGTCGAGGAGTTTTGGAAGAAGCCATTTGTTGCCGGTGTAAGCAAGTCCGATTATCCCGGCAACTTTTGCAGAAAGGATAAGGAATTCCGTTGCAAAGTTGACGTTGCTTTGAGCCAGCAGGTCGGTGAGGAGGAGCAGCGGCGCCAGCAGCAGGTCCTGGAAAATAAGAATACCCACAACTGTTCTGCCGTAGTTTGATGTGACCTCCGATCTTTCCTGAAGTATTTTGAGCACAAGTGCCGAGCTGCTGAGGGCCATCAGGAAACCAAACAGGAGAGCTCCTTCACGGCTAATATCGAGGAATCTCGAAGCCAGGTAAAACACAGCCGCCGTAATTGTCACCTGCAAGAATCCTCCAAGAAAGACTATCCTTCTGATTTTCATCAGGTGTTTCAGCGAGAATTCCATCCCGATAGTGAACAGGAGGAATACCACACCAATCTCAGCAAGCATCTCAATATTGTGGGTATCCCTGACAAGCGAAAGCAGGTGAGGACCGGCCAGTATTCCTGTCAGCAGGTAACCGGCTATGGTCGGGATCCTGTATTTTGAGAATAACAGATTTACAAGAGTCGACAGGGCGAAGATTACAACTATGTCTTTCAAAAAGGAAAGTTCCATCCGTCGGGGGGTACGTTAGTTTTCCAAAGTTAATTTTTTTTCAATTTCTGTTTACCGCAATTCATTTTACCGGGTGATGAGAAATGTATTAGCATGCATAATTAAGTATGGTATCCCTGTTTCCCGGGAAATTTCTTATATTTGTCCCGATTCAATACTCCGGATCATGAAGATAACAGATGTCATTGTCTCCGAATAAAGTGCTGCTGAATTTTTCAGCGACATCGGTTTCCCGTAACCGGGCCTTTTAAAACGGATTATCTGATCATTTATCTTCAATTTATTCTCACATGTCAGACTGGAAAAAAGTTTTTGCAATAATCTTCACCGGGCAGCTCTTTTCGACGCTCAGCAGTTATATTGTCGGTTATGCCGTAATCTTCTGGCTAAGCATTGAGACAGGCTCAGCCGAGGTTCTTGCATATGCAACCATAGCGGCGCTTCTTCCCCAGCTTGTTCTCGGGATGTTTACGGGAGTCTTTGTAGACCGCTGGAACCGGAAACGGATAATGATACTGTCCGATTTGTTCATAGCGCTTTGCACTCTTCTGATAGCAATACTGTTTTATACTTCAGATGTAAAGATATCATACATATACGCCCTGCTTGCCCTTCGTTCAGCGGGGATGGCTTTCCACGTACCTGCGATGCAGGCCTCCGTACCGCTTCTTGCCCCTGCTGACAAGCTGATGCGAATATCGGGGATCAACAATATGATCCAGTCGGTGAGCACCATTGCAGGCCCGGCTCTTGCTGCCCTGCTTATAAGCCTGCTCGACATGACCTGGGTACTTATGATCGACGTTGCCGGGGCTCTGATAGCAGTGGTATCGCTGTTGCTGGTTCAGATTCCCGATCCTGAGAGGAAGAGTCAGGAGGAGCCGCATGTATTAAGGGAGTTAAAGGAAGGCCTAAGGGAGATTTATACCAGGCCGGCTCTGTTATGGATGTTCATCCTGTCGGTTTTCCTTCACACCTTTATAATGCCGATATCGGCTATGTTCCCCCTGATGACTCTTCAGCATTTCAACGGAACAACTTATATGATGAGCATTGTGGAGATAGCATGGGGAGTAGGGATGCTGATCGGAGGTGCAGTGCTGGGTTATCCGTGGCTTGGAAAACACAAGGTAACTGTTATAAACCTGATGTATTTTCTGATCGGCGCCACCTTTATCTTTTCAGGTATTCTGCCTCCCTCCGGGTTTGTTTTCTTTGCTGCGATAACAGCTTTCGGAGGCATTTCGGCTGCAATTTTTTCGGGCTCATTCACTGTAGTTATTCAGACCATGGTTGAACCTACGGCGCTTGGAAGGGTATTTTCACTTTATTCGAGCCTTACTCTGATGCCATCCATGATAGGCCTGCTTGCAACCGGATTCATTGCCGATACCATCGGTATTGGCAATGCCTTTATTATAGCGGGTTCGGGGATCTTCCTTCTTGGTATCACTGCATTTTCCGTAGCTCCCCTTCGTAAGCTGGTAAGGGAGGAGAACAAGCGCGACAGGATGATAACTGTTGATTAGATAATTTCCATTGAACTGTATCCCTGTCCGTTCCTGTTGAGCCGGATCTGAGTGGCTATCCTTTCCTTCATCGCATCGATATGGGATATAACCCCGATTGTTTTGCTGGTTTCAAACTGAAGCTTTTCAAGGGTATCGATGGTCATGTCGAGGGTTAACCGATCGAGAGAACCGAATCCTTCGTCGATGAACAGACTTTTTATGTCGATCTGTCTGGAAGCCAGATCTGAAAGGGCAAGGGCGAGTGAGAGGCTCACAAGGAAGCTTTCTCCCCCCGACAGGGATTTTACCGATCTCTTAAGGTCACCCATGTGAGTGTCGATAACACTAAGGCTGTCGTCACGGTCTTCTTCCGGAATGTTTAGCAGATATCTGTCGTTAAGCATCCTGAGTCGCAGGTTGGCAAGCTTCACAAGCTGGTGCAGTGTCAGCTGCTGTGCAAAGGTGCTGAATTTCTTTCCATCGGCGTCACCGATGTATTTATTCAGAAGGACCCATTTTTCAGCAGATTTTCTTTGCATTTCTATTTCGGCGCCAACCTTTCCGAGTTCTTTAAGCGATTCGGTCTGGACGCCTTTCCGGGTGACAAAGTCATCTCTCCTGATGCTCTCTTCTCTCATCTGATTTGCAAGGACCTCCAGTTCAGCATCCATTTCCTCGATCTTTGACGCTGTGTCGGCTGCCTTCATCTCCTCCAGTCTTATCCTCATATCGCTTATGGTAACGCCGATTTCGACAAGTCCTTTATTCATACGCTCTTCCAGTGAATAAAGGGCATTGTATTCCTGGACGGGGATCAGGTCGTCAAGCGCTTTGCCCGGCTCGGGATAATCAGGAAGTTCATTTTTAAGTTCTCCTTCGAGCGAAGCAAGATCCGTCTTTTCCTTTTCTACAAGCTGATCAAGTTCTTTCTTATCCTCAAGAAGTTTATTCAAGGAGGTGTTGTTTTCAGTAAATCTTTTAACTAGGCTGCCTTTTACAAGGCTGACATCAGGGCCGTTGAACAGAGTCTGTCTTTTCATTGCCAGATCATCCGACTCGCCTTTAAGTTTTCTGAGTGATGCAAGACGGAGGGTCAGGTCATGGAGTTTTTCAAGCGCAGCAGTTTCATTTATGAACATTTCCAGGTCCGCAGTTCTTGTCCGGAGGGTATCCAATATAGTCTGAGGCTCCAGCTTTCTGTATTCTTCAGGCAGGCTCTCAATCGCTGACATGCATTTCCCCCCGGCTGCCAGGATATCTTTCTGAAGGTTGGCTATTTCGGCGGATTTCTTTTCCTTTATGTCATTATTTTGCTTCAGGCGTGTTTCGAGTGAGTATAGGTTTTTCCTGCACCTTTCACAATCATCAGCCGCTTCTTTTATTTTTTCTTCCAGTTCATCGGGTGACGAAGGGCTGTTTTCGCAATAGGGATGGAGAGTCGAACCGCAGAGAGGGCAGGGCTCTCCCTCTGCAAGCCTCCGCCTGTGTTCTTCGAGGCTTGCAGAAAGTTCGCGTATTCTCTTTTCCTTTAGAATATTATCCTGAATAAGATCGGCCCTGTCCTTTTCTTCCTTTGCATTTGAGATCAACCCGGGAAGTTCTCCCAGGGATTTTATGGCTTCATTAAGCTCAATATTATCTTTCTCAAGCCATTGGCTGAGGTTGTCGAGTTGCATTTTGTCGGTCCTGTATCTTTCGGCAGCTTCGCGAAACGATCTGAGTGATCCAAGGCCTTTCTCCGGCGATTCAAGAAGCAGCGTATCGATCCTAGATTTAAGTCCTGCTGATGATAACTCCTTTTCCGAAAGCAGGTTGAGTACATCTGCCTCCATCAGGTCGGGACGGGAAATGTCAGGTTTGATCTTAAGTCCGCTGCAGGTTTTTACAATCTCTTTTTTACTTCCTTCGATAAGTGCATCTTTCGCGGCTTTCTCCCTTTCAATATCGAGGACCTTTTTCTCGAACTCGTCCAGAGCAGTCTGAACCTCACCTGTGCTTCCGGTTAAACGGATAATCTCATTCCTGATCTCCTCATCCTTATTTTTGCACTCAATCAGGCTCTGCAGCGTTTTCCTCTGCTTTCCGGCATGTGTATCAAGGTTTTTTCCCAGCGCCTGCCAATCCCATAATTTCTTTGAAAAAGGAGTCAGCTTCCGGTGCTTCTCAAGTCTTTCTCCGTTGAGTCTGACAAACTCATTTATTTCCGAAGTCAGTTCCTTTTCCCGGTTTAGCTTTTCATTCAGTCCTGAAGCCAGCTTACTGATTTCCTCTTTCAGTTTCTTCTGATCATTCAGAGCCAGCATCCTTTCCTGGTATTTTTTTCTTTTTTTCTCAGATTCGTCAAGTTCGTGCAACAGACTTTCGAATGCTTCATTGTCCATCAGTCTGTTTCTGAGATCTTTTTCCCTCGACAGCAAAAGTTCAAGTTCCTGTCCGAACAGTTTGTTCCTGCCGAATGCGGCTTTCCCGAGTTCCCTGTATATCCAGCTTCCTGTGATCTGCTCAAGGAGAATACCTCTTTCATCCCCCTTTGCCTTCAGGAAAGCGGCAAAATCGCCCTGTGCCAGGATTATTGCCTTCACGAACTGGTTGAAGTTAAGGCCGATGTTTTTAACATTTTCATCCGGGACCTCAGTTTTCTTAAGATCGAGCAGCTCACCACTGCTGTTGTACAACTCCATTTCATATTCCCTGAGCGATCCTGTCCGCGTTCGTGAGATGCTCCACCTGGTGGTAAAAACACCTTTTTTGCACTGGTATGAAGTTTCGGCAAAACAACTGTTCATATTGCGTGTCATGATCAGCCCGGTCCTTTCGATCAATCCCTTTGATATTTTGTCGTCCACCCTGGGTATCCTGTCGAAGAGAGCCAGTGTGATAACGTCGAGTATGGTCGTTTTTCCTGTTCCGGTTGCTCCTGTAATGGCGAAGAGCCCTGCGGAAGCCAGGGGATTCCTGGTGAAATCTATTTCGTGAACTCCTTTAAGGGAGTTGATGTTTTCAAATCTTAGCTTCAGGATCTTCATGGCTTATTCATTCTGTTTATGAAGAACTTCCTCAAGCAATTCTGCAAATGCTTCTTTAAGCATACGGGCGGTATTTTCGTCGAGATTGTCGTTTTCAATTTTTCTGTCAAGCACTTCCGACGGTTGAAGTTCTTCAATCCCGGTTCCGGCATCAAAAAGATCAGCCGTTCCTGTTGTCCTGTTCAGAAAACGGATCCTGCTCTTTATGATTTCCGTCTTTCCGAGGGTGAATTCACTTACAAGTGTTTCGAGCCCGGTTCTTTTTGCCGGATCGTCGTTTTCCTCGGTGGCATCGAGTTCGACAAATGTCGGAAGGATGTTGTTACCGGGTATGAGCCGGTTGATTTCCTCTCTGATACTGCTTACAGTTCCCTCAATTTTCAGTAGTGTTCTGGCAATCGGGGCGGGAATTGAACTGTATGACAAGTTTCCTTCAGAGATAGTGTACATTATTACCCGGTTTGCATTGTACCTCTCGCTGAATGAATATTTCACGGGCGATCCGCTGTAAAGTATCCTTCGTCCGTCATCGGGCGACTGAGGTTTATGCAGATGTCCGAGAGCATAGAAACTGAACCTGGCCGGCAGTTTATCCGACTCTATTGCCGCCAGGTTCCCGACCTGGATATCTCTTTCACTTTCAGAAAGACTGCCTCCCTGAGCATAGAAATGGCCCGTTGCCACAGCGGGAATGCCGGGATAAAGTTTATCACAAAGGATTGCGAGCTCAGAATAGATATTAATGATCCCTGTCCGGATACCTTCGAGCCTGTCCTCATAACTTTCGACGGCAGTATACCTTTTAAGATCAGCATCGCGGATGAATGGAACTGATGCAATCACCAGTCCGGTTTTACCATCGTGATCTTTGACTGCGACAAGCATGTCTGCAAAATTTTCGGGCAGTCCGCCCGTGACATGGATATCGAGTTCCCTCAATAGTTCTCCCGGAGCCTCGAGCATTGAAGGTGAATCGTGGTTGCCTCCTGATATGATCACCCTGCATTTAAGTCTCGACAATCTGACCAGGAGTTCATAATACATCTTTCTTGATTCGCTCGACGGGTTTGCAACATCAAAAATATCACCCGCTATGATCAGGGCGTCTATCTTTTCCGATCCGATCAGAGACGTAAGCCAGTCAAAGAAGATCTGCTGATCCTCTGCAAGTTCCTTTTCATAAAGCCTTCTCCCTATATGAAGATCAGAAGTGTGGAGTATCTTTATTGCCATAGAGTATCATGTGGATAATAAAGTGCAGCAGAAACACGTGCTAAATGAATCGGGCATCGAAATCAGCTGAGGGATCATCATTTCCGGCATCGATGATCCACTGGAATCCGGTTTCGCCGTTTTTGTGAGTTGAAGATCCGGCGTTGTAGCATCGTGGAATACCCCATGTTCCGTGGTATGTCCTTGTGGCAGTCTCCTTATCGCGGTGGTAATGACCGAAAAGAAGCAAATCTGCCTGGTTTTCTATTATGAGTTTAAGCTCTTCGCTATCCTTCAGCTGCATTGCAAGCTTGAAATCGAAGGGGTGATGATGGAGGTAAACTGCTTTTCTCCGGGATGCGACTTCAGGCTTGCGTAATATTCTTTTAAGCCTTTTGAGCTGTGCTTTCCCGAGTTCGCCTTCGGAGAAAAAGCGGTCGTTCCAGTTAAGTTCACCAGCGGTCGAATCGAGGCCGATGAAAGCAAAATCATCAATTATGTCGACCTTTGGATAGGATATCTTTCTGTTCCCGAAGAATTTTTCTTTGAACAATCCAGCAAACTTCCTTTTGGCCATAATGCCGGTACCATAATCGTGGTTCCCGGGGATAACCAGAACACGGTATCCCGTTTCCTCCAGCATTTTAATTCCGGCTGCAGCTTCTTCATGATATTCTCTGTGAAAGGCATTATCGGCAATATCTCCGGTGATTACTACAATGTAGTCTGATGACGGCCTGCAGTTTTTTGAAATACTGTCAATTATCAGGCGGAACCTGTCTCCGCACTCCTTGTGTCCGACATGAAGGTCGGACAGGTGAATGATCTTTTTCACGGGTTTATGTTAAAAAAGGTACAGGTTTTAAAGATAGTACAGGATCGCCGGATTATCAAGGTTTTTATAGCAGCGAAACTGATTCCCCAAAAAAATGGCGGAGGAATGCAAAGCGGGCTATTCGTCCGGCAGGTTATACATACGACGGGTTTCGCATGCTTCAAGGAATTCTTTCCTGAACAATTCCTCATCCTGAATTATCTTATAGAATTCATTAAGGTAAGCCAGGTTCCTGTTTTTAGTGGATCTTGATATCAGATCCTCCACGCCGAACAATGATTCGAATACAGGCTTCAGATTCCTGAAGGTCTTGAAAGTTTTCTCAAATTCCTCCCTTGTATAGCATAAACCCTTGAAAACTCTTCGTGTACTCAGGTATTGCTCAGGGACATTTCTTGGTTTTGTATAGCTTGCGTCGATCAGTGATGCAAAATCAAAATCATAGGGCACCACATGAAGCGCTTTGGTGGTATCATCCGGCCGTATGATGGTGACATTTCTGCGTGATGAAATAAACCAGTCTTTGTTTCCGATCAGGTACTCGAATACCGACATAAGCATAAAGTTTTCCCTGTCGAGGTCGAAAGGAGTCAGGAATTCCTCGAATTTTGAAGCATTGAACCGCCCGGCCAGCCGGTCGTCGTCCTCAATGAAAAAGCTGTATTTTTCGAAAAGTTCAGTTTCGGAAGCGGTGTCAAAGTACCTGATCTTTGCGAGTCTGACCTTATAACTCAGCGGGCTTACAAAGTTATACATCCTGTAGACAAGGTATTCTTCGATGACATCCTCTTCTCTCTGGCATGGTGTGACGAGCTTCAGTTTATCCTCGCCCATGAATATTGTATGCTGTACTTCTTTCTTTTTAAAATTGACCATAAGAGGAGGGAAGGAGCATATATCGGTTCTGCGCCGGAAATCGCCCCTTGCTCTGACCTTTACATCGAATTTTTTCGTTTTTCCATCAGCTTCGTGATAGATGAGCCGGCCGTCATAAAAGACGGGATCTGATGATGTATCAGCCCTTATGGAGGTGAAATCGGATCTCAGTTCGATATTCAGTATCTCATCGGAAAGGAAAAGTGTGTCGGGTTTTCCCCCCGGCAAAGATCCCTGGGCTGAAGCTGCCATAGAACAGAATGCCAGGATCGCAGTAAGCCCGCATTTTGCCAATATGACCATTATGAACCTGATTGTCATTATAAATTTACAATATTCACAGGAATACAAACAAGATGCGGGAAAAATTGTTCAGCCTGCAATTTCCGGAATTGCAGGCTGAACTTTGTTATTGGAATAACGCTACTGAGCTATAGAAAGGACTATGGCATTATTTAAAATCCTCATGCCATTTTGAGCGGTCGGGAGGAACAGGTACTGTGACTTTTTTGACCGGTTTTTCATTCAGCTCTTTGAGGAGGACCTCCACAGCCTTTTCAACACTGGGGTCCATACCTTTTACAAGTTGTTCAGGCCGGTCGACGACCTCTATGTCGGGAGCAACACCTACACCTTCAATAATCCATCCTTCCTCCTTGTCGAATATTCCGAACCGGGGAACGGATATGTTTCCTCCGTCAACAAGACGGGCATTTCCGGATATTCCCACCAGACCTCCCCAGGTCCGTGTGCCAATAAGTTTGCCCAGCCCGAGTTTCCTGAAGAAGTAAGGGAAGGCATCTCCTCCTGATGATGAATAACCGTTCACGAGCATCACTTTGGGGCCATCATGTGCGATGGCAGGTGATTTCCCGGGCTGAAGGCCGTTCTGGTGCCAGTAAACCAGTGTGTGCCTGTCGAGAAGGTCAGCCATCCTGTCGGGAATATATCCGCCTCCGTTATAGCGTTCATCTATTATTAAGGCCTCTTTGTTCCAGTATGTGTACATACCATGAAACAATTCCTTGTTTCCTTCAGTAGATGTATTAGGCACATGGATATAGCCGATTCTGCCTCCTGAAAGCTTATCAACCATTGCGCGCCGTTCGTTAACCCAGTTTATATATCTGAGTTCGAGTTCGCTTTGGATTGGTTTTATCATGCTGGTCCGGGCTCCGTCGGGGGATGGCCTGGAATTGACTTTTATCTCGACAAGTTTTCCGGCTTTGTTTTCAAGGAAAGAATAAGGATTTGCTGAGGTTGTTACGTCATTGCCGTCGATGCTTATCAGGTAATCTCCTTCCTTTACATCTACTCCCGGATCGGTTAGCGGCGAGCGGCTGGCTTCCTTCCAGCTTTCACCCTGGAATATTCTTGTTATCCTGAACCTTCCCGTACCCTCATCCGGTGTCAGATCGGCTCCGAGAAGCCCGTTGTCAATTCTTTTCACATTTTCGAAGTCACCCCAGTCGACATAACTGTGGCCTGTATTGCTTTCAGCCAGTATCTCGTTAAGGATGTAGTCGAGGTCGGCTCTGTGACTTACATGGGGAACCAGAGCGCTGTAGCGGTTTTTCATTTCCGGCCAGTCGACACCGTGAAGATTGTTCACGTAGAAGAAGTCACGGAAGATTCTCCAGGCGTCAGTGTATATCTGGTTCCATTCCTTCTGAGGATCAATTTTCATCTCAAGGCCATCGAGGTTCAGTTTACCGGCTCCGGCCTTCTGTCCCGGAGTAAGCTTTATAATCCCGTAATCGGGGCCTGAACGGTACATAGCCATTTTACCGTCGGAAGTTATTGATGCTGACATTACACGGTCGAGTATCTCTTCATTCTTCTCTTCCTCCATATTGTACTTCATCAGCTTTCCGTCGTTAATGAAGATCAGGCCGCCTTCGGCAGCGCCTGCAATCCTGTATTCTCCCGCTTCACCCGGAAGAGCTGTAACGCGGTTGTTTATCCCGTTGAAATCTATTTCAACCTTTACCTTTTTGGTTTCAGCGGGGGTATCTTCAGCCGGAGTTTTATCCTTTTTAGCCTTTGCCGTCTTTGTGGCCGGTTCAGCCGCTTTTTCTTCCTTTACCGGTTCTGTATCATTTTTATCCTTGAATATTTTAGGGCTTTTTGGGGTAAGGGCCAGTGCGTAAAGGCGTGTCGCCTTGTCGTATATGTAGTCGAAGTCGAAACTCGAGAAAGAAAGATTATAGTCCCGGCCTGATGCAAAGAAAATATAATTTCCGTCGAGGCTGAATACCGGACTTTCATCGGAGAAGGTGCCGTCAGTAAGCTGATGCTGTGTCCCTGCCGGGATGTCATAAACCCAGACAGCAGGTTTTTCGTTCTCTCCCTCTTTTGTGTAGGTTATCCAGCGTGAGTCGGGTGAGAAGCTGTAGCTTCTTATTTCACTCGAAACAGCCTTGTCGACATCTGTAATCTTACCGGTTGAGGCTTCGATCAGGCGGAGTTTCATCGTCCTGTCGAAGAACAGAAGGTAACGGCTGTCGGGCGACCACAGGGGCTGATACTTCCAGGCCGATGAATTGAAGGTAACCTGCCGGGGTACGGCACCTTTTTTATTTTCAATGATCCAGAGTTCATATTCTCCAGTCTTGTCGGAGTAGTATGAGATATATTTTCCGTCGGGCGACCATGCCGGAAAGACCTCACGTATTCCCTGCGTCCGGGTAAGGTTTTCTGTGATCCCGTTTTCTGCAGGAACTGAGAAAATGTCTCCCCTTGCATCGAAGAGAGCCCTTTTACCTGTGGGAGATACGGCTCCGCTGTGAATATCGTTCTTCACATCTTTATAATAAGGTATCAGGTTGGGATTATCGAAGTTAATATTCACTTTCACTTTTTCCGTCTGTCCTGACCGGAGATTGAGCCTGTAGATGTATCCACCGTTCTCATAGACCAGCTGATCTCCGTTTCCCGACGGCCACATTACATCGAAATCGGTATGCCGTGTGATCTGTGAGTTTTCTTTTGTCACAGTATTGTATTTCCATATATTGAGTCTCAGGTCGCGGTCGGAAGCATAGAAAATATTGTCCCCCGACCATGTCGGAAGCTGGTCGGTGCCTTCGAAATCGGTTATCTGTTCTGAGGTATTTGCTTTCAGGTCGTATATCCACAGGTTTGTTGCCCTTCCCCCCTTGTAGCGTTTCCAGTTCCTGAACTCACGGTCGACAGGGGTAAACACCATTTTAGATCCGTCGGGCGACAACACTCCGAATCCTCCATTGACTATCTGGAGTGGTTTTTCAAGAAGTCCGTCGAGGCCAACCAGGAAATACTTTCCCTGGCGTTCTCCGAATTCAGTCCGGGCCGAACGTATAAGTATCTGTTTGCTGTCGGGAGTCCAGTCGAGCACGGCATTGTCCCACCCCCCTCTTGGTGGCATGACTCCGACAGAGTTGTACCATGTGAGCTGCCTCGGGATTCCTCCGTTTGAGGGTATCACGAAAACCTGGCGGCTTCCCGAATACTCGCCCGAGAATGCTATCCACTGACCGTCGGGGGATATTTTCGGAAAGAGTTCGAGACCGTTATGGGAAGTCAGGCGGCGGGCTTCACCCCCTGAAGAACTCACAGTCCAAATATCTCCTGCATAAACAAAAGCTATAAGGTCATTGTTGATGTCCGGGAATCTGAGAAGCCTGACATCATCAGCGGCCCGGGCAGTCAGAAAAGCGCCCAAAGCAAAAAGCGACAGAGTGATGTATTTGATTATTTTCATAAACTATAAAGATTTGTGATTGGTATCATTTTGTTTAATCGGCTTAAGATAAAAAAATAATTCCATTTAGTGGTTTTAAGAAGATTAATATTGAAATTAGCCGGGACTTAATCCGGCAGCGCCATCTTAATAATCGCTGATGAGCAACGACTACTTTCAGTTCAAACAGTTTACAATAAGGCACGACAGGTCAGCCTTCAAAGTTGGCACCGACGGTGTTCTTCTGGGAGCAGTTGCCGATGTATCCGGAAGAAGAAGAATCCTTGATGTCGGTACCGGCACCGGACTTGTTGCCATTATGCTTGCACAGAGATGCGATGCTGAAATAGTCGCAATAGAGCCTCACCGGGAATCATTCCTTCAGGCCTGCGATAACACGGCTGAAAGTCCATGGTCAGGCAGGATAAGGGTTTTGAACATTTCATTTCAGAGTTTCAATCCGGGAGCCTTGCGTTTCGACCTTATTGTTTCAAATCCCCCGTGGTTCATCGATTCCCTCAGGTGCCCCGATCCTGCCAGGTCAGAGTCGCGTCATAATGATACTCTGACTCACAAAGATATTCTGGAAGGAAGCGTCCGTCTCTTAACTGAGAATGGCCTGCTTCAGGTAATAATGCCTGTTAACGAAGGCAGAAAGTTTGTTGAAAAGGCTTTGGAACATGAATTATACTGCAGCAGGATCACCCATGTAAGCCCGACTCAGTCTTCCGGGCCGAAAAGAATGTTAATAAGTCTGGGCAGACAAAAAACTGAGATTTCCGAAAGCTTCCTGACAGTGGAAAAGGAGCGGCGGCACGAATACACACCTGAATACATGGAACTTACAAAGGATTTCTATCTTAAGTTCTGAGTTTGATACATGTCTTTTTAAGTCTGTTTATCCGCTTTCCTGAACCTCTTTCAGGGCAGACGTTTAGTGGTGAGTAAGGTTTCTTACATTCTTTTAAACAAACTGACAAAATTATCGGGCCATTGTTGTTACTTTGGAATGTTCAATCATTGCAGCAGGGATGTCACTCACAAAAGAAATCAGGTATAAATTACCATCTCTTCTTATTATTCTTGCCCTTTCAGCCGGAACATTGTCAGCAGAAAAGCCATCGGGATCTGTCAGGACATCCATTTTAGGGGATTCAATTGAAAAACAGTTACTATTCAACGGAAAGATATGGACCAACATTTACCACATGACTGAGGGGCACCAGTTTTTTTCTTCCAGGGATTTTCTTCCCGGATCGGTAAGCATGAACTCAAAGGTTTTTTCCGGACCTTCTCTCAGGCTGAAACTCGATCTCGTCAATGATGAGCTGTTGCTTTCTGCAGACAAGAGCACTGTTCTTCAGCTCAACAAGGAGATGGTTGATTTTTTCAACCTGGAAGCGGAAGGCAGGACTTTCCATTTCGTAAGGCTCGGGGGTGACAGTATCAATTCCCTGTCGGGGTATTTCAATCTTTTGTATTCCGGATCCGCCGGGCTGTATGTCAGTTACAAAAAAGAACTCCGGCTGAGAAGTTCGGTTGGCGAACGCGATACTTTTATACAGATGCAGTCTGTATTTCTGGTCAGAGATGGAATCGCTCACAGGATAACAGGCAGGGCGAGCCTGATGAAACTTCTGGCCGACAGGAAGATACAGGTCAGGAGGTTCATCAGGTCGGAGAAGCTCCGCATTACGAAAAACAATCCGGGTAATATGGTTCCCGTCATGGAGTATTACGATGGCATTGAATAGCAGACAGATATTGATCAGGTTCAGGTTTCGCATACTGATCCTGATACTTTTATTTTCAGGCAATCTTAAAGCCCAGGATGAAAAGCTGATCACATTCACCTGCGACAATATTTCTTTCAGGGAGTTTGCAGCAAGGGCCGAAAGCCTGCTGCCCCTCAGGTTTTATTTCAGAGATGAATGGATCAGCGATCTCAGAGTGACCATAAATGAGGAGAATATATTGCTAACCGACCTGCTTGATGAAATATTCCGGGGGACTTCCCTTTTTTATTACATTGATGAGAGATGGAATATATATATAACCAGGGATTTTGCAGTAAGGGTTACAGAGACCGGGGCCGCGGATGACAAGCTTTATCTGGCCCCATCTGATATTGCAGGTGAAACTGACAATATGCAGGCATCCGGGAACCTTGTGGTAGAGATCAGAGACCTCTCCATGAAGCAGGCCGGAGGGACAGTCGTGGTTTCGGGTTATATTACAGATGCAGCAACCAGGGAACCTTTAACCGGGGCTACCATATATGTTCAGGATCTTTCAGCCGGTGCTTTTTCAGATGAATTCGGGCACTATTCTCTGACCTTACCCCGGGGAAATCACACTGTAAAGATCTCTTTTCTTGGGATGAAGGAAAGGACTGTCGATCTGCGGCTTTACGGCGCCGGGGAGATGAATATCGGATTGTCCGGCACTCTTATCCCCATAAAGGAGACTGTCATAACTGCTTCCCGGGATAACAGTATGATCCGGAGAATGGGAGTTGGAATTGAGAAGGTCAGTATGACAACTTTCAGGTTGTTTGCAGCGGCGATGGGTGAATCGGACATATTCAGTAATTTTCTTATGAGGCCGGGGGTATTATCGGTGGGTGAAGGTTCTGCAGGGTTCAATGTAAGAGGAGGATCAGCCGATCAGAACCTTATTCTTCTTTATGATGCTCCTCTTTACAATCCAAATCATTTTTTCGGTTTCTTTTCTGCAGTCAATTCCGACATAATCCGTGATGTGACACTTTACAAGGGAGGGATTCCCAGCCGTTATGGAGGAAGGGTCTCATCGGTTATGAACATTGAATCAAAAGAAGGTTCCCGAAGTGAATTTAAAGGCAGGGCGGGTATAAGTCCGGTAACCACTCAGCTTACGATCGAAGGTCCGCTGAAAAAGGATACACTTTTCTTCATGCTTTCCGGCCGGACTACTTATTCCAACTGGGTTTTTGATTACATCGACTACCCAACGCTGAAAAGAAGCAAGGCCTCATTTTCTGACTTTAACGGGAAGATAACCTACGACATTGACAGAAACAACAAAATAGACCTTTCGTCCTATTTCAGCCATGACTCGTTCAGATTCAATTCCGACACGCTTTATTCGTATAACAACAACATTGTTTCCCTTGGCTGGCGCCACTTTTTCACATCCGATTTCTTCTCCCTGATTTCAGTCAACAACTCCAATTATAAATATGACATATCAGGCGACAGGGTTGCAACTGATGGTTTCGTGTTATCTCACATTGTAAACAGCACAGGTCTGAAGGCAGGCTTCAATCTCTACAGGGGCAGGCATGAGATGAATTTCGGGCTTGATGCAACCCGTTACAGCATCTCACCGGGCAATCTCAGGCCCTATTCCGATTCCTCACATGTAGCCGTCAGGAGGGTTCAGCAGGATAAAGCCCTTGAATCAGCATTGTATTTCGACGACAGGTTCCGTCTTTCTGAAAAGATTACACTCGAGGGCGGGATAAGGATGTCATCCCTGTTTAGCTTCGGACCCAGGACTGTACTGCTGTACGATCCGGAAGTAGCCAGGGGAGCATCGTCGGTCGTCGACACGCTCACATACAGCCGTGGGGAGCTTTACAGGACATGGGGAGGGCCGGAATACAGGTTTTCGGTCAATTTCATGACCGGCGTTAACAGTTCCATAAAGCTCAACTACAACCGCACGAGGCAGTACATCCATCTTCTTTCGAATTCCGCTTCGATATCTCCTACCGATAACTGGAAACTGAGTGATTATTATCTGAAGCCGCAATCCGGTGACCAGTATGCTATGGGATTCTATCAGCTTCTTTTCAACGGAAGGCTGGAAACCTCAGTTGAGTTTTACTATAAAAGGCTTAAAAACCTGATCGACTTCAAGGGAGGAACAAGGATCATCATGAACGAGAACGTTGAACAGGATCTTGTAAATACTGAAGGGAGAGCGTATGGAGTTGAACTTATGGTCAGGAAAGAATCCGGCAGGCTGAGATGGACAGCCGGATATACATATTCGAGATCGCTTCTCAGAAGTACAGGTAAGTTCAGCAGCGAGATAATCAACGACGGGAAATGGTTCCCTGCAAATTTCGACAGGCCTCATGATCTGGCTCTTACATTGAACTATCTCTCGACCCGCCGGATCAGCATTTCTGCAGCTTATTCGTACAGCAGCGGTCGTCCGATCACTTATCCGATAACAGGTTATGAACTGGAAGGACTGGAACTCATACATTATTCCGACAGGAACCGTTACAGGATACCTGATTATATGCGTGTCGACCTTTCACTTAAAGTCACGGGCAATCTGAAGTCGCGCAAAATTGCACATCCTTACTGGACATTCTCTGTTTATAACCTGCTGGGCCGTGAGAATGTTTATTCCATCTATTTCACCAGGACCAATGGCATTGTGAAAGGATATAAGCTTTCGGTATTTGGGAATGCAATTCCTTCTGTAACCTTCAGTTTTGATTTTTAGCATTATGCGGTTATTATTTTCCATAAGCGGCTTAACGGTTCTCCTGGCATTGACAGGGTGCATCACCGAATTCTATCCAAAGACAGGTGAGTCGCAATCCCTTCTCGTTGTACAGGCTCTGCTGACCGATCAGCCTGAGAAAAATGTAGTTAAATTGTCGAGATCACATTCTCTTGAACTGAAGGAAAAATCCTTACCTCTCGAAGGATGCAGGGTGATCATTGATGACAATAATGAGAACAGTTACGAGCTGGAGGAAACGGAACCGGGAACCTATGTTACCGATCCTGATTTTTTCAGGGGAATGACCGGATATATTTATACCCTTCGGATTTATGAGATGAATGCAGGGGAGACAGTCCGTTCTTATGAATCCATACCCATGGAAATGAAACCGGTCCCGCCTGTCGACACCATCTGGTATGAAAAGGTTGTGATGCCTGAAAATGACATCTCCGGAACACCCGTTGAAGGATGCCGGGTTTATCTGAGGACTGTTGATCCTGAGGGTCTTTGCAGCTATTTCAGGTGGGATTTTACGGAGACCTGGGAAATCCGGATTCCATACGATGTTGACAATAACAAGTGCTGGATAACAAGAAAATCCACCTCCATAAACGTAAGGAATACATCTATCCTGACAGACAATATCATAACCAGGCAACTGGTTAACTTTGTCTCAAATGAGACAGACAGGCTGGGTGTAAGGTACAGCATGCTGGTAAACCAGTACAGCCTGAGCGAGGATGAATTCAGCTACTGGGAAAGACTTCAGAATGTGGGGGAGGAATTGGGAAGTCTGTATGATATTATTCCTGCTTCAGTATCCGGCAATATACACTGCCTGGAATATCCCAATGAGAAGGTTCTCGGCTATTTTAGTGTTTCAGGCCGCAGTTCGCGCAGGATTTTTATCAGGGACAATTTTAAAGGGCAGCCGGATTATTATAGCGGCTGTATTGAAAAAACAGTTCCCCGCCAGCCTTCTCCCCCGGGTTTCAATGAGACCGTTTGGGAGGTGACTTATGACAGGTACACACAGGCAGGGGAAATGTATATTACTTCAAATAAGGGGTGCGTGGATTGCACAGTAAGGGGTTCAGCAATAAAACCGGATTTCTGGGATGAAGAGTAAGTGGAAAATATCTTATCCTCACGGCTTTGCAGCAAGGCGGTTAATATTAGCACTTGTGGTGTTATTTTTCCTGAGGTCCGGCTGTCTTCCCGGTCAGATCCGGCCGGTTTCGCCTGATTCCGCCACTCCGGGCCTTCAGGAGTATGGCAGCTTGTTTCCCCTTGAGAAAATTTATGTTCACACTGACCGTGAGGAGTATATTGCCGGAGAGAACCTGTGGTTCAGTCTGTACCTTTTCGAAGGTCAGGACGGTAAACTGTCATCTTCTTCAGAAATTGCATATCTGGAGATATTGAATCCGGGAAACAGCCCCGTTGTGCAGAGCAGGATAAGGCTCGACAAGGGCCTCGGGTCAGGGCTGGCTGTCCTGTCCGATACTCTGGGTTCAGGCGCCTATACCTTGAGAGCTTATACCGGCAGCATGAAAAATCTGATGCCCGGTAACTGCTTCAGTAAGGTAATAAATATTTATAATATTCTGAATACTAAGAACTTTGTGGCAGTTTCCCATGGAGAGGCAGAGGCAGAAAGTCGTTCAGCAGGCAGACCATCAGATGAGAGAAAGGTAAGTAAATCACCTGTCGCAAATCAGCTTATTGAATTATCTGATCCGGGCCCTGTCGGGATCAGGGAAAGAATAGTCCTTGAATTTCAGCTGGGCAAATCCGGAGAAACTTCCGGGCAGGTTGGGAATTTCAGCGTTTCCGTTTCTCCTTGTGGCAGCAATCCGGCTCCCGACATAGATGAATACCTTTTTTCCGGCTCCGACAATAGAAGGATCAGCCGGACTGCTGTATCGCCGGGCAATTATCCGGGTCTGATATACAAGGCTGAAAATGAGTATCATTTTCTCCGTGGTCAGCTTA
>ERZ795055.1379-NODE-1379-length-19666-cov-4.638519_pt1 | contig 19666 bp, 17 predicted proteins | sample MGYA00375139_ERZ795055 | MGnify/ENA primary metagenome ERZ795055 (study PRJEB30184, sample SAMN05720283) | anaerobic digester metagenome | isolation source: active sludge of municipal wastewater-treating anaerobic digesters | place: USA | collected 2015-01-23 ... | reverse complement strand
AATGCTTTGCCAAAAGCGTTGTTTGAAGAAATGGCATCGCGGTATTCGTAGAAAACCTTCCCGGCACCCTTTTTGTTCCTGAGGATAAACTGGTACTGGGTCTTCTCCGGAAGATGCCCCAGTGACCGCCTCAGGAACTCTACGGCGGCAACCTGCTCCTGCCGCGACTTGAGCATCAGGTCGATCCCGGTCAATTTGTACCCCACCGTCATGTTGCCGCTGACGCCGATCAGGATATCGTCCTCGATCGCCGCCAGGTCGATCTGGTTATAGAACGGCACTTCCCGTCTCGCGTGAACCATGTTTCGTATCAATACTGGATTGATCATGTGTTCTCCCGTCCTGTCAGTGTGTAGAACTTCGGTGTCGCTATGAACCGCAGCATCATCGCCGTGTATTTGGGCGGCTTCCTGCGCTTGTACATACGCAACGCAAGATACACCCCGATTAACAGCGGGATATTGACCAGAAGGCTCGTCGACACCATGAACGTAACCGCGTACGCCACGGCCAATATCAAAAGATCCGCTATCTCGAGGCCAAAAACCTTTTCCTTCTTATCCAGGTATGTATATGTCTTTACCGTATTCATATTAAAACCCCGTCAGTCGTTGGATGAGGTCGAGGATCGCACGCGACATCATAATCAGGGCGCCGCCCAGCGCGGCCATGATCCCCTTCTTCAACCCATCCTCATTTCCTGTAGCCATACAGATACCACCCATACACACCCCGATCACGAGGATCCCCGGTCCTATCACCCTGATAAGGAAATCCGCAACCCCTTCAAGGAACGACCCGAGCTGCGCTTCAGATTCCCCACCACCGAACGCCAGCGCTGTTCCAGCGCGGAGCAAAACAAGTACTACCGGCACCCATTTCAGTATTCTGGACATTTCATGGCCCTCCATATACTAGTGGCACTTTCGGGGGTTTTTATACCCCCCTCCTGAAAGATTTCTGGTTTTTCCCTATGAAAATAATTTGAATTGTTTTCACTCCGATTCTCACATTCGGGTGTTTTGATAATCTCTCCCCAAAAAACATTTCATCTTCATCAGGGCTGTCTCAATGTGCCTGTGGACTACCGGCTGAGAGAGTCCCGTTTTCTCTGCGATCTCGTCTTCGCCATAACCTTCAATGAAATACGCTTTGAAGCATCCTCTTTGTCTTTTGGTTAGGGTTTTAAGTCCTTCCTCAATATCCAACCAGAAGACGAAAGCATCCATCTGCCGGGTGGTGAGAAGTCTCTCCCGCGTACGCGCTTCCAGCACGGTAAGGTCTGTTCCGAACTCGACATGATCAAAATCAACGTATTTGATCCTTTTCCTCTCCCTCTTGATTCTCTTTTCCATTTCTTCTTTTATCGTCATAGCCCCCTCTTGTTGGTATGAAGACGACTTCACATCTCATATCCTTCCTGAGGCACTTCTCCCGCGTAATTCAGCTGAAAGATATCGACCAGGGACGGTTGTTTCATGATCACAGCCGCCTCGCCCCGACCCAGCTCGCGAATCATATTCGGCTTGAGCCTGAACTCATCCACCACACGTACCGTCCCCATACCTGTCGACGACTGGGAGAAGAGATCCTCCCGGGTCTGAACGGTATCCTTGAGCGTTTTCTCGGTGCCGGAGATGCGAGAATATGTCTCAATAGAGTGCGGATCATCCTGCCGCATGATTACCTTGATATTGCAGTTCTCCATTATTTGTTTTACAAAGTGCGACCCCGCTTTCTCCAGGTCCCCCAACGACTGGTGCGCTATCGTAAGACCGAAGTGAGCGCCGCGCGCCTTATTCAGGAACTCGATGAATGCTTCATAGGCGAAATTGGAGAACTCATCCACGTAGATCGGGAAGAAGGACCGTTCTTTTTCCGGTATATACGATTGGATGTAATTGGATATCGTCTTTAAGTCCTGCAATACGATCCTTCCGAAGCGCCGCGCAGTCTCTTCGAACCCCTGCGTATTAAGCTGGAAATAGACGATTTGCTTCTTCCGGTAAGCGGTTAAAAGATCGATCTGGGGCTTCTCATCGGTCAATAGATTGGCAAACTCGCTCTCGGCAATCAGCGCTAACATCGAAATCAATCCGGATAGCTCCTCCTGAAACGATGAATATCGCTTAAGGACACCAAGCATGACATCCTGGACATGGCGGTTATTAATCCTTTCAGACAGCTCCATAAGCCTGTTTTTGTCTGTCAATAGCTCATAGAGCTTGTGAAAGGTTATGTTCTCGTTAACATCCTTCAAGCATTTCATCAGCAAAAGCAGCGCCTCTTCGGCCTTGCTCTTGTAAAACTCTTCCGTCCAAATATTGGCGCTGATTATCTTGTCTTTCAGTTCCGTCGGATTGCCCCGAAGCAGAGGGTTGTATGTGTTTGACTTCGCGGGATAGGCCAGAGAGAAGAAAAGGAAGTCCTTTTCCCTCCCGAGCCGTTTTACATGGTGATAAATCTTATTCAACGTCTCCCTATCCCCTTTGGCGTCCATCACAATAGATCCCCTCCCCCGTTCGATATCCTGAATAAACAGGGGAAGCATGACTGAATCTGTCTTCCCGCAGCCCGTTGAACCGACAACGTGACAGTGCATTTTGCGCATCTCTGTTGAGAGATTTAACCACTTCTTTGTGCGCATACTCCGGCCAAGAAACACCTCTTCGTTTATTTCTGTTTTATGGATTGCCATCATTTGTTTCACCGTGAATTTAATCTTCTTATCTTTCACAAGTCCGCGCGTCAGCTTCCCGGTCTTCAAATAAGAGAAGATGAGGAATATAGGCGAGATGATCAGCAAATACGCCGCATACACAGATAAGACAATATACAGAACGGCATACGGCGAATTGGATTTCTTCAAAATACCAACGACATATCCCGTCATCGTAAGGCTGAGAATGGAAAACATCCCCAGAAGCAGAAGCGTTACCAGAAACCACCACAATGGATTGCGAGTCTTATTGATGATCTGCATCAACATCTTGCCCAGACCCATCGGCATATTGAAAAAAAGGCCCTCAATGATCGTCTTGATCATAACTGCACCCCCGTATTTAACAGATCACGGAGCGGTATTTGTTCTTTGACCCCTACCAGCAAGCAGTTAAGCTGTTTTTCTTGAAGATGCTGGAACTGCACAAACCGAGGCTTCTTGTAACTTCCCGCCATCGTGCACAGCTTCTTGAATAGTGCCAGGGTATCAACCACATAAATCACCTTGTCGATCTGACGCTCCAGCTCGTATTCCAAAAAGATATCCTCGTACCTCTTTTTAGACTTCTGCGTGCTCTCGTATTCAATGGCAAAACATTTGTCCCCTTGATAAATAACTCCGTCCGGAACCCTTCGCAGATTATTATGCTTTGCAACAATCCGCTCGGACGCCCAATCGCGATACCCCCACTTGTGAAACATGATCCTGATATCCGTAACCACCACATCATGCTTATAACTCGCGTAATCCAAATCAACGTTCTCGCTTAATCCCCGATCCCGCCCAGAAACCCTTAATACCTTTAACCCCGATGCCGTCACCAGATACATTAGATTCCGATAAATCCCGCTCTTACATCTCTTCAAACACCCTTCCCTTTGTAACTCCAACAGCCTTCTATACCCTTCTTTCCTTCCCGATTCTGTACCTATCCAAAACACATCAATTACCTGATCAACCGTCATAAACTTCTGCTCCAAAATCCATCCCATAATCTCAATATCCCTATTAACAACCCTCATTCTCTATCTCTCCTTTCTTTCGCTTTCCTCCCGCTTACCTGACCACACTATCTCTTACGTAGAGAGAGTGTGGTCAGGGAATGTGCTTTCCTCAAGCACAAGGGAGGAAAGCGTTTATGCATTCCATCTACCCGACCCGATTCGTGTGCTGTGTCGGGCACCTAAAATGTGCCTTTGGGGATACCGATCCATGACAAAACTCCGTCCTGCCCATGAATCCAACCGATCCTGCGATCCCTTGCCGTGGGTAGTCTTCCTTGTCACGGCATACATACGTAATTTTTCCGAAAAGTGTCCGGAATATTTTAAAATTATTTCAAGTACCCCCTTAACCCCTTCTTCTTAAAGATCGTTCTTATACGCTGTATCTCTTCATAGATCGCGCGCCGTGACTTCTTCAAGCAACCGCTTACTTCGTTGACGGACAACCCTTCCTCCCCCAACAACCGGCAAAGCTCCTGTTGATAGGGGCAAAGGTCCTGCAGCACGGCAGCGATATCCATCTTTAACTGGATATTCCGAATGTAATCATGAGGATCCCCGTTAATCGCGCCCTTATTGATCTCGTCGATCAAGGCGTGTGTTTCATCTCCCTCACTTAAATACTCGTCGAGTGATAAGCTGAGATGTGCTGCTCTTCTCTTGTCCGCTTCTCTTTCCCGGATAATATCAGTAAGCTTGCGCCGGATAATCCGCCCCATGAAGGTCTTCCGGGACGCCTCTCCTTCTGGATCATAGTCTTTCCGGGATAAACACCAGTGGATGAGACATTCCTGCAGAAGATCGTCAAAGTCTTCCCATATAAGGCAGGAATACTTATTCTGAAACTCGTTCACCAGATTCTTGGCAACCGCTATCTCCCAACCCTTAAAAAACCCTCCATACTGCGCCATAAAGACACCTCCCTTCTTTGCGGCACATGATAGGGATGCGGTGATAGCGGACACAATCACGGAGGTATCGCGGATGTATCACGGATACATCACGGACACATCGCGGATAAGATTATCCGGACAGTTTTGGGAATTATTACGTATGTATGTGGCGGGAAAGCAGAATGCCACTTTTCAATAAATTATGGGGAGGAAAGGTATGGATAATCGTCTAAAGTCTCAAAGCGAGTCCGAACGCAACCTGATGGGAGCCCGTGAAATTGCTCAGACATTGGGAGTCAGCGTCAACACGATCCGTACATGGGTGTGGCAGAAACAAATACCATATTTGAAAGTTGGCCGGCTGGTCAGGTTTGATATTCGTGAAATAGATGCGTGGCTGCAGGATAAGAAGATTACCGTTATCAAATAATATATTGACCGCAATAGACTTATGAATTATGAATAATGAAAACACATACCATTTGCAGCATGTTGGCGCTTACATAGAAACACAACTCATACTCCTTTATTAGTGCCAACCGACTTTGACAATTAAACCTTAAAGAGGTTTATATGGGGATTTTTCTTAAAGGTGACGATTGGTTTATTGATTATTACGCAAGGGGCAGAAGAAAACGAGAGAAGATCGGATCAAGCAAAGCCCTCGCGGAGAATGTACTCAGGAAGCGGAAACTTGCCCTGGCAGAAAACAAGTTTCTTGATATAAAGAAGCACGAAAAGATCAAGTTCGAAGATTTTGCCAATACCTTCATCGAACTTCATTCGAAGCCCAATAAAAAGCCCTCATCTGTCAGAAGAGATCTCTTCTCCATAAAAAAGCTGAGCACCTTCTTTGCCGGAAAGTATATTCACGACATCACAACACTGTCGGTAGAGAAATACAAATCGTTAAGAACGCAGGAAGCCGCCCCCGCCACACTTAACCGGGAACTTGCATGCCTGAAGTGTATGTTCAACAAAGGGATCAAGTGGGGCAAGATCGATCACAACCCCGTGAGAGACGTAAACCTCCTAAAAGAGAACAACCAGATCCTCCGCTACCTCGAGAAGGACCAGATCCCGCGTCTCATAGACAACTGTCCGGATTACATCAAGCCGATCGTAACATTGGCGGTATTTACCGGCATGAGGAAAAGCGAAGTATTGAACCTGAAGTGGGCAGATGTCGATCTTGAACGCGGATTGATCCATCTCCACGACACAAAGAACGGTGAGAGCCGTAAGGTCTTTCTCAACAACAGAGTTACCAGCGTCTTGCGCGACCTGAAACGCAGGCCTGACAGCCCTTATGTTTTCTGCAACGAGGAAGGAAAGCCTTATAACAATATAAAGAAATCTTTTGTTGCGGCTCTAAAGAAAATAGGTATAATAAATTTCCGTTTTCACGACCTCAGGCACACATTTGCTTCTCAGCTGGTGATGTCAGGGATTGATCTGAATACGGTCCGAGAATTAATGGGCCATAAATCGTTAGAAATGACGCTTAGATATGCGCACCTATCACCTGATCATAAAAGACATGCAGTCCACATACTTGAGCGCAAGATGGACACTTTTTGGACACCAAGAGGTCAGGAAGGTGTTGAGGGCAAAATCGTCGACCTACTTAAGTATAAGGACGATAGGGAGATAAAGAAAAACCGCCCAGGTAGCTCAATGGCAGAGCAGTGGTTTTGTAAACCACCGGTTGAAGGTTCGAATCCTTTCCTGGGCTTGCTAGTGAATTCGGTGAGATACCCAAGCGGCCAAAGGGAGCAGACTGTAAATCTGCCGGCTCTGCCTTCGAAGGTTCGAATCCTTCTCTCACCATTTTTTTATTCCATGCTGCGCGCCGGCATCAGGCGAAGCCTCTATCGGCTTTCCGTGCCGGCCCATGGGACCCTCAATACGCGGGTGTAGCTCAGGGGCAGAGCTCCAGCCTTCCAAGCTGGCTACGTGGGTTCGATTCCCATCACCCGCTGTTATGAAACGGCGGATAAACACCCATCTACTTCGTTGCCCGCCTTCGCTTCCTTGTGCGGCGTACCTTCCGGTACGCCTCCGCGGTCGCTGGCGGGCGCCTTGTAGCTGGGTGTTTCTTCGCCGTTTCAGAGTTTGACCCTCCCTTTTCTCTTCAAAATCGTTCTCCTGTCCATTCCGTACGGCGGATAAGCCCCCATCTGCTTCGTTGTCCGCCATCGCTCCCTTTGTGCGGCGTACCTTCCGGTACGCCTCCGCGGGTGCGGGCGGATGCCTTGCATCTGGGGGCTTCTTCGCCGTTGCAGATTATGACCCCACCTCATTTTCTTCAGCTTCGTTCTCCAATCCCTTTCGTAACGGCGGATTTACCCTTATGCAAAAAAAGAGCGGAACCGGTAAACCGGTTCCGCCTTTTTTGCGCACATCGTACGTAAGATTGAACGCTACGGCGTCTTCATCATGGATTTGTCCATACTGAAGAGCAGCTTGTTATCCGCGTCAAAGATGCTGACCTTCTTGAAATCCTTGAATTTATAATCCCGGCAAACATCCTTGAACGTGCGCAGGGCAAGCGCGTAGAACTGCGCGGGGACCGCACGCGTCAGATCCTGCTTTAGCGCACCCTTGTCTTTGACCTTCAGCACCAGCTCGTACCCATCCCCCGCGTTCGCGCCGCCGACCGCGACGCACTCGCCGTCCACCGATTCGAGGCTCAGCTTGTCTTTCATCACCTTCGCCTCGTTCACCTTGTTCTTTATCCGCTGAGCGACCTGGGCGGCCAAGAACTTCGGCAGTGTCATATCCTCAACGAAGAAATTGACGTCGTCCCACTTCGAGACGTCCTGGTACGCCTCATATTCTTTCGGGAATGTGATCGTATCCTTGTCGACCCGGTCAACCGAGTTCAGGAGGTAGATCCGTTTGATGCCGAGGGCGTATTCCTTGCCGGTCACGACGAAGAGGTATTCATGGTCGTAGCCTGACGGCGTGGTGAAGGTGTTCGCCGCATACCCCTCCTTCGGAACGTACGTCTCGCGGGCCTTGACGTAGCAGAGCACGTCGTCGGGAGATATCTGGAGCGACTTGATGGCGAGGATCTTGAAATCGATCTTGTCTTTCATCGATAGCTCGAGGAGCGACAGGAAGAAAGTCGACGAGATATCCTTGAGCGTCACCCCGGGATAGAAGTTGCCGCCGATCACCTTCTCGATGCGCGCCGTCGCCAGGTCGGTGAAGAAATTCCTTATCCGCCGCTCGGCGAGCGCCTGCATATCGTAGCGTATCTTGAGGTCCATCCGCTGGATATAATCGCCGCGCGAGATATTGCCCAGCATGACCATCCGCAGGTCGAGGTTGTTGTGGTTCATGACGAATTCGATGTTGGTGGAGCGGTCGGCGCCGATGACGGTGAAGAAATCGAAATCGGCGTCGGTGGAGAGGCATACGCGCCGGACGCTCGTTGAGACGTCCTGGAGGATCTCGAGGGCGTCCTCTTTGAAGCCGAGGCTCGAGGTGAGCAGGCTGCCCATCGGGATGTAAATGCCGAAGGTGTTGCCGACGATCTTGGCCTTGACCTTGACCTTATACTCCTTCATGCACATGTCTTTCACGGCCTGGATCACCGCTTCGCGGGGAAACGACACTTTCTTACAGCCTCCCGCGGCCGCGAACAACACGCACATCGCCACTATCGCAACACCTTTACGCATCAGGGAAGACATCATCTTATATATCCTGGGACGTCTCTTCCTGACTCGGCGCATCCAGCTTCTGCTGATCGTTGAAGAGCATCTCGCGGAACTTTTGCAGCGTCCCGTCTTCTTCGATACGCCGCGTCTTGGTCTTGCCGAACTCTTTGCAGATCTGGTCGATCGCGTCGTAGTCGAGCTCTTCCTTCTCCATCAGCTCCTTGGCCATCGCGTCGAGGAGCGCCGACTCCTTCACGAGAAGTTCCTCGACCTCTTTATAGCAGCTCTTGATGACCGCCTCGGTCTCGTTGTTCAGGCGCTCTTTCAGCGCGTCGGAGATATAATCGATCACGCCGCTCTCGCCGCGTCCGTAGGTCGCCCCGTAATCGCCGATCATCCCGGCGTTCCCCATCCCGAGGTTCCAGACCATCGTGTGCGCAAGCTGCATGGAATAGCGGAAATCCCCCGTGACGCCGTTGGACGTGATCTTGAAACGCAGCTTCTCTGCCACGTACCCGGCCAATGCGCTCCTAATGCTCGCAAGGAACCAGTCGCGGTTCTTAGAGATGATCTCCTCGACCGGCTGGTGGTGGCAAACGCCAAGCGTCTCGCTGCGGGTTATGATCGAGACCTTGAACACGTCGTCGAACGGGTGCAGGTAGTAGACCACGATCGCGTGTCCGGATTCGTGATAGGCCGTATTCAGCTTCTCCTTGTCCGAGATCTTGCGTTTCCGCTTGAGACCCAGGTCGATACGCTCCATCGATTCGGTCAGGTCGCGCCACTGCACGACGTCGCGTTTTTCGCGCGTCGCGATGAGCGCGGCTTCCTTCACGACGTTCTCGATATCGGCAGGCGATTTGCCCACCGTATAGTTCGCGAGCTTCCGGGTGTCGATCGCCTTGTCGAATTTCACCTTGCTCAGGTAGAACTCGAACAGCTTTTTTCTGCCGTCGGCGTACGGCCGGTCTATGAAGATCTTGCGGTCGAACCGCCCCGGACGCAGCAGCGCCGGGTCGAGGATGCTTTCCGCCGAGTTGGTCGCCCCGATCACGATGATGTTCTCTTTTTTCTCGCCGAGTCCTTCCATCTCGACGAGCAGCTGGTTCTGCGTGCTGTTCGTCGCGCCGCCGCCGCCGAAGAAGCTGAACTGCCGCGCCCGGCCGATCACGTCGAGCTCGTCGATAAAGACGATGCAGGCGCCGTTCGCGTACGCGAGCTTCCGTGCCTCCTTGAACAGCTTCCTGACGCGGGCCGCGCCGACGCCGACAAAGACCTCGACGAACTCGCTCCCCGCGATCGACAGGAACGGTATGCCCGCCTCGGTCGCGATCGCCTTGGCGAGGAGCGTCTTGCCGCACCCCGGCGGCCCCACCATGAGAAGGCCCCTGATGATCTTTCCGCCGATCGCCCTGACGCGGGCGTGATCCCTGATCAGGTTGACCACTTCCATCGCCTCTTCCTTCGCCTCGTCAATCCCGATCACATCGTTGAATTTGATATTGACCGCTTCGCTCTTCACCTGCCCCTTGCGCATCTGAGAGAAACCGCCCCGGAAGACCATCATGTACAGATAGACGAAGATGAGCGCGTTCATCCCGACCAGCAGGATCTGGAGCGGTATCTGGGCGAGCGTCATGTTGCGGTAGAATGACTCCATCGACATGAGACCCCAGATGGATAAGACAACCAGCGCGATCACCCCGGTCGTGATCGCAAACTTTATCCAGTGATCAATAAAGAACATGTACACTTTCTTGCGGTGAAAGATAAAACCCCAGACCAGAATGGCGAGGAGGATCAGCGAACCCGCGCCGACAACGGCAAGCCACACAGCATATTGCTCTAAGAACATTTTGACCTCTTTCTTGAACGTGTATTATTAGTTGATTTTCAATAAACCATATAATTATATGTCATTCAAGGCGTTAATGCAACACCTTTCGACCTGGCTTCCTAACCCTTTAATGAACGGGGGCAACTTGTCCAGCGGCAGGCGGTGAGTGTCCGTGTCAGCACATTGACAATGCGAGCGGGCACGGGGTCCCGACGCAGTCGGGACGAGCGAGCAGTGTCGCTGAGCGGGATTTTCCACGCCGGGGAAAATCCCGCGATGCTGACATGGATACTCACCGACTGCCGCCACCCTTCACTGGGAATGGATACCCGGCATCAGATAAAGAGGTTCACGTTCGCCCCCTCGGCCGTGCCGAGGAACGCGGCGACGCCGCCGACCTCGACGCCATCGATCAGTTCTTCCTTCCTGATCCCCATGACGTCCATCGACATAGAGCAGGCGACGAGCTTCACCCCTTCCTTTTGCGCGGAGGAGATCAGTTCGGGAAGCGATGAGACGTTCTTGTCTTTCATCACCATCTTCATCATCGCGGTCCCCATGCCGCCCATGTTCATCTTGGACAGCGAAAGCCTTCCGGCGCCGCGCGGCATCATCCGACCGAACATCGCATCCATGAATCCTTTTTTGACCGCGACAGGTTCCGCGCGCCGGATCGCGTTCAGCCCCCAGAAAGTGAAAAAGAGCGTGACGGGCCTTCCCATCGCCGCCGCGCCGTTGGCGATGATAAAAGCCGCCATCACCTTATCGAGGTCTCCGGAAAAGACGATTATCGTCTTGCCGTTACCGGCGGCCGGCGAAGCAGCAACCTCAGCCCCCGGCCCTTTCTGGACAACGACCTCAAACCGTCCTCCCTTCGAGTCGGCGGACACAAACCGGTTGCCGGTCGTCCTGCACCATGCGGCCGCGTCCGGAACAAAACCGGGGTCCGAAGCAGCGATATGCAGCAGCTGCCCGTCGTCCATGCCGTCGACGGCGTCTTTCAGCTTCATGATCGGGCCGGGACACTGCATTCCGCAGGCGTTGACCTCGATATGCGCCGTCTGTTTCTTCACGTCAGTGGCCGCACCGGCGCTCTCGCCGGTATCCGCAACTTTCTTATTCATCTCATCCGCTCCTTTTCCGGGAAAGAACTGTCTGAATGTTTTATAGCCGCCGCTCATGTTTTTCACCCGAAACCCCATCTGCGACAGGATGCGGGATGCAATGTACGAGCGGATACCGACCTGGCAGTAGGTGACGATCTCCCGGTCTTTCGGCAGCTCGCCCGAGCGCTTCCTGAGCTCATCGACCGGGATATGGAGAGCGCCGTCGACGCGGCCCAGATCGGCTTCCCTTTTTGTCCGGACATCAAGGATCGTCTGCGAATCGCCCCCGGCGCGCATCGCCGCATCGGGCGCGACGAACCATGCGTCGCCGCGGAGCATGTTCGACGCGACAAAACCGAGATGGTTGACCGGGTCTTTCGCGGAACCGTACGGAGGCGCATACGATAATTCCAACTGTTCAAGGTCATACACCGTCATGCCGGCCCGTATCGCCGTCGCAAGGACGTCGATCCGTTTATCGACCCCGGAAAATCCGACGATCTGAGCCCCCAGGACCTTACCGTCCCCCGGCGCGAACAGCATCTTGATCGTCATCGGGCAGGCGCCGGGATAGTATCCCGCGTGGTTATTCGGATGGATGTACGCCGTCAGGTATTCCCTGTTCGCGCGTTTGAGGCTCTTTTCGTTCGCCCCGGTCAGCGCAACCGTCATGTCGAACACCTTGCAGACCGCCGTCCCCTGCGTTCCGGCGTAACGCTCCCGCCGTCCGAAGACGTTGTCTGCCGCGATCCTCCCCTGCCTGTTCGCCGGACCCGCCAGCGGGATCAACGTGTCGTTACCAAGAACATAGTCCTTCACCTCGATTGCGTCGCCGACCGCGTATATGTCGGGATCGCTCGTCTGCATATACTCGTCAACCCTGATCCCGCGGCGCTCGCCGATCGCCAACCCGCATTCGCGCGCAAGCCTCGTCTCGGGAGCGACGCCGATCGCAAGTATCACGATATCTGCCGTAACGGCAGCGCCGCTTTTCAGCTTTACGGCCGTGGCATCCCCATCCTTCTCGAAGCCGGCAACGCCGTCGTCGAGCCTAAGAAAAACCCCTTTCAGCCTGAGGTGCTGATGGACCGGCTCGGCCATCTCCTTATCGAGCGGCGGCATCACCTGGTCGAGCATCTCCACGACGCTCACGCCGAGGCCCCGCGCATGAAGGTTCTCGGCCATCTCAAGCCCGATGAACCCTCCGCCGATCACCGCCGCACGCCGCGGCTTGCTGTGATCGATCGTGTGGATGATACAGTCCATGTCGGGTATCGTCCGCAGCGTGTATATCCCCGGCAGGTCGATGCCCGGAAGCGGCGGCCTGACGGGCTCCGCGCCGGGCGACAGGATGATCTTGTCGTACCGCTCGCGGTACACATTCCCCGTTTTTACCTCTCTAACCTCAACCTCTTTCCTCTCTCGGTCTATCTTCGTAACCTCATGGAACACCCTGACATCGATATTAAAACGGCCCCGAAGGCCCTCGGGCGTTTGCACGAGCAGGTCGCCGCGTTCTTTGATGGTTCCCCCTATATGGTACGGCAGGCCGCAGTTCGCGAACGACACGAACCCGCCACGCTCGAATAGAACGATCTGCGCCTCTTCTGACAGGCGCCGCGCCCTAGCCGCCGCCGAGGCCCCGCCGGCAACACCTCCGATGATCACTAGCTTCATAGAGTCCTCTCTCTTAGAATGGCAGGTAATATCACTTTTCATAGAAGAAACTGCTCACCCGATGGGTAATCTTCGAAATGGCGAAGAACGGTTCGGCTGCAAGGCGCAGGCCAGCGAGCGCGGGCAACCCGGCGAATCTTCGATTCGCCGGGTTGCCGCAGACGGATCGTTATCCGCCATTTCGGATCTCAGGTTGTAATTGACAGGGTATATTATAGATTATAGTATCGTTTCTCAATCAAATTATCTGATACCCGAACCGCAAAATGGGAGGCCGCATGAAGAAAACATTTGTCGCCGCGCTGGTCACGCTCGTCGCGCTGTGTCTCCTCGCCCCCTCTGCACCCGACGCAGGATCAATCAACGATATCGTGAACAAGGTTCGCAAGGGCAAGAAGGACGAAGGGGTCGACGGCAAAGGAAACCGCCTGCTCAAGGTCTCGAAAAAGACCGCCGCCTTCCAGGGGTTCGGCACCTCGAAGTTTTTCTACGTCATCTACCACGCCGAAAGCACGAAACCGCTGACGGTGAAATTCGTAGCCCGCGGCAGCCGCGACGACGAGTTCGAGCTGCCGGAAGTCAGCTGGGGCGGCGCGACCACCAACGGCGAGCAATGGGACTGGGAAAAGAGCAAAGGCTACCTCCCAAAATACTTCAGCAAGACGAAGGTCGGGCGGCGGATCGCGAAGTTCGAGCACAACCAGGAGCTGAACAAGAAATACGGCCAGGTCAAGGCATACAACATCGTCCTGCTCGACAACAACACGGTCATCGACTCCATCCGCTGGAACTGGGATGACAAGCCCTACCAGCGCGGCATCCAGCAGTAGCCCTGCGGCACCTTATATCACATGAAAAGGCTTATCTACCACATCCTGTCCGCATCGATCGTGCTTGCCCTGACAGCCGGCGTGTGCGGCGCCAAGCCCAAGGCGAAAAAAGCGGCAAAGAAGACGCAGGAGTCGATCGCACAATCATTCGAGAGTAAAGACGTCGCGGTCAGCACCGACGCCGCCAAGCAATTCACCGCCTTCGCCCTGTCCGCGAAAGAGGCGGACGAGCTCGTATCGACGGCCCGGAGCATCAGAAAAAGGGTCTACGCCTGCCTCTCCTACGCCGGGAGGTGGAAACGCACAACCCTTATCAAGGTATTCCCGAACGAAAAAGAGTACCGGCAGGCGGTCTCGCCCGATTGCACCGACAAGGTCTCCTGGTTCCTTTTCTTCAGAGAAAGGAAGATACGGGTGATCCTCGCTTGCGACGGCGCGCCTGATCTTCAGGCGAAAATGGAGCGGGCCATCGTTCAGTTGGTGATCGCGGACATCGCGAACGAGGGATTTTTCCGCGGGCAAAGCGTCGAGGAGAAGATCCCTCTCTGGTTCTCTGTCGGGTTCGCCGAATACATGACGGCCTCAAAAAAACGCCGGGCTGCCTATGAGGAACTGCTCTACGCTGCGCTCTACAAAAAGCTGCTGCCGCCGGTAGCCGATATCGTCGACACCGACCGGATGCCGGAGGGGGCGGAATTCTTTACCGCGTATTCGTATTCGCTCGTCGCTTACCTCGCGCGGATGCCCCACGCAGGATCGAAATTCAAGTCGTACATAACGACGTCGATGTCGTTCGGCCCCGAAAGGCGTCTGATAAAGGCGTTCCCGTCGGAGATCGCCTCGCTCCCATCGTTCGACGACGCATGGCAGATGAACCTGGCGCGCCGGTACGCCAAAGGAGAAGGCGAATGGAGCGCGCAGACGCTCACGGAGGTGGCGTCGCTGTACTACGAAGCCGGCGAATACTCAGAGGCGGTCCGGTATGCGACACGGGCAGCCAAGAGAAACCCGCGGATCGCGCGGGCGAACCATGTCGTCGGGATGTCCGAATATAAGCGGGGCAACAAGACCGCGGCTCTCGCCGCGTTCGACAAAGAGCTCAAGACGGACCCGTCCAACGCACAGGCGGCTTTCATGAAAGGCGTGATCAGCTGGAAAACGGGGAAACGCAACGCGGCAATCGCCGCCTTCTCAGCCGCAGCGAAGCAGAACAGGATATACGAACCGATCATGCGGAAGAAGAAGGGCAAGACCGACATCAACAACGACGTCGTCGCGAGTTTCCTGCGTTTCACCGACCGTGAAGAATGACTTTCAAACCGGCATGGCTATTTCCCAACAATCATCTTCACCGACACGACCAGCAGGAACACGCCGAACAGCCTGCGGAGCGTCACGTCGGGGATCGGCAGCGCGATCTTCGCGCCGAGAAGGCCGCCGATCACAAAGCCGATACAGATGAACGCCGCGACCTTGATGTCGACATGCCCCTTCAGGTAATACTGCCACGCCGCCAGCAGCCCGATCGGCAGCACCATCAGGGCGAGCGTCGTCCCCTGCGCCTGGTGCTGGGACATCTTCAGGATATAGACCATAGCGGGGATCAGGATGATCCCCCCGCCGATACCGAACAGCCCGCTAAACACCCCGGCCGTCAATCCGAGAAACATAAGAAAAAAGATATTGGTCGCCATGATCGCCTCCTGTTGAGAAATTACTATAAATTATCCTGCGCCTAATGTAAAATTCTTAAAAACGGAGGTTCCCATGGGAAGTCTCGGAGTCATGTTCGGCATCATACTGATCATCGTTTTGATCGCTTCGTTCGTTGTCAGGATCTATAACGGGCTCATAAAACTTCGGATACGATCCGAGGAGGCATGGTCTGACATCAACACCCAGCTGAAACGGCGCTACGATCTGATCCCCAACCTCGTCGAATCGGTCAAGGGGTACGCGAAGCATGAGCGGGGCACCTTCGAGGAGGTGACGAAGGCGCGTGCGGCGGCTATGAGCGCAACGGCGGTCGGCGACAAGGCTCAGGCCGAGAACTTCCTGACCTCGGCGTTGAAGTCGCTCTTCGCCGTCGCCGAGAACTATCCCGAACTGAAGGCGAACGAGAACTTCCTCCAACTCCAGAGCACGCTGACCGATGTCGAGGACAAGCTGCAGCTGTCACGGAGATACTACAACGCCGTCGTGCGCGACCTCAACACCAAGATATCGATGTTCCCGAGCAACATCGTCGCGAACATGTTCAGCTTCACGGCAAAGGCGTTCTTCGAGCTCGGCTCGGAAGAAGAAGGCAAGAACGTAAAGGTCTCTTTTTGATGACCACGAAGAGATCCGTCAGCGCTTCGGTCATCGCTGCGCTCCTCTTGTTTCCGGCGGCGCTTTTCGCTAAAGCCTGGTCGATCGACGAGTTCGACAGCAGGATCGAGGTCCATCCCGACAGCTCGCTCACGGTCACCGAAACGATCACGCTGCGGTTCGAAGGCGAGTACAACGGCATCTACCGCTCGATCCCCTATAAATACACCGGCCCCTACGGAACTGCGCTCAGGCTCAGGATCAAGATCGACGGCGTGACCGACGGGGCGGGCGCATCGCTCAAGCACACCGTCTCCGGCAACGGCCCGCTGAAAGACATCAAGATATGGGTCCCCGGCGCCGTCGACGCGGTCCGGACGGTCAAGGTCGCCTACCGGGTCTCCAACGCCCTGCTCTACTTCAACGACCATGACGAGCTCTACTGGAACGTCACCGGCAACGAATGGCCCGTTCCGATCGCCCGCGCCCGCGCCAAGGTCATCCTGCCGCCCGGCGTGAAAGATCAGCGCGTCAATTACACCGCCTACACCGGCGAGCTCGGATCGACCGCTAAAGACTGCCGCGCCGAGCTCAGCGGCAGCGAGATCATATTCGAAACGACCGACCCGCTCACCTTTAAAGAGGGGCTCACGATCGTCTGCGGCTGGCCGAAAGGGATCGTCACGCCGATCTCCGCGTCGACAAAGATCCGCTGGTTCCTGACGGACAATTGGTATATCTTCCTGCCGTTCGCGATCCTCGCTCTGATGGTGTACCTCTGGCTGCGGACGGGGCGTGACCCCGAAAGCGGACGCAGCTCGATCATGCCCCAGTACGAGCCGCCGAAAGGCGCGACGCCTGCCGAGGTCGGGACGATCATCGACGAAAAGGTCGATATGCGAGACATCTCGGCGACGGTCGTCGATCTCGCCGTCCGCGGCTATTTGCGAATCAGGGAAGAAGAGTCGAAAGGGCTGATCTTCAGCTCGAAGGATTTCCGCTTCACATTCCTCAAGCCCGGCCACGCGGCCGACCCCGGGTTGCGCAAGCATGAGACCGAGATCCTGAACGGTATCTTCGGAAACGGCACGGAGAAGAAGCTGTCCGAGCTGACCAACAAGTTCTACACGCACATACCGGCCATCAAAGATGCGCTCTACAGCGCGATGGTCACCGACGGCTATTTCAGCAGCCGCCCGGACGGCACGCGCACGCTCTATATCGGCGTTGGGATATTCGTCGCCGCGCTGGGTTTCGCCACCATCCCGCTCACCGCCGAGCCGAACGTCGCGCTGATCGTCTGCATGATCCTGTCCGGTGCGATCATCGCGATCTTCGCCCCGCTGATGCCCCGAAAAACGAAAAAAGGAGCCGAGGCGCTCTGGCACATCAAGGGGTTCGAAGAATATCTCTCGCGCGCCGAGAAGGACCGCCTGAAACTCGACACGCCGGAAACATTCGAGAAATTACTCCCCTACGCGATGGCGCTCGGCGTCGCCGAGCAGTGGGCGTCGGCGTTCAAGGAGATCTGCCGCGAACAGCCGGAATGGTACGAAGGCGCGTACGGCGGCAGCCCTTTCGACACGATGGTCTTCATGCACAGCCTGAACTCGATGAACCGCACCGTCGCAACGACGTTCGTATCGGCGCCGCGGTCGTCGAGCGGGGCGTCGGGCGGGCACAGCGGGTTCGGGGGAGGCGGCTTCTCGGGCGGAGGCTTCGGCGGAGGCGGCGGGCGGGCGTGGTAACGTTATCCCCGGCAAAGCGTCAGGTCTCTTTCGCAACGTATATCTTCTGCGTCGGGTAGGCAAACTCGATCCCGCATTTCTCGAACGATTCCTTGACCTTCAGATTGATCTCCTGCTGGATATCCATAAAAGAATTGTAATCGTTCCCTGTCACATAATAGACAACCTCGAAGAGAAGAGACGAGTCAGCGAACGACGTGAAATGCACGCGGTCAAGCGTCGTCATAGGGATCGCCCGGATGATTTCGCCCACCGTATCCGGTATTTTCTTCAGCACTTCGGCCGACGTCTGGTAGACCACCCCAAACTTAAAGCACACCCGCCTGCGCTCCATCTTCTTGTAATTCCGGATGAACGACTTTGTCAGGTCAGTGTTGGAGAAAACGATCTGCTCCCCCCACAGGCTGGCAATGCGGGTCGTTTTAAGTCCGATCTTCTGAACCGTCCCCGATTGGTCGCCAACGACTATATAATCGCCTGCCTCGAACGGCCTGTCGAAAAATATCGCGAAGTAGCTGAAAAGGTCTCCCAGGATCGCCTGAGACGCGAAGGCGACGGCGACGCCGCCGATCCCCAGGCCGGTGACAACCGCCGAGATCTTGAACCCGAGGTTGTCGAGGACGAAAACGGCACCCAGCCCCCACACGAGCATCTTGACCATCGTCATGATACCCGCGATGCTCTGGTGTTTTTCCGCGCCGGCGCCTTTCTGCGCCACATAGGCAGCGATCGAATAGCCGGCGATGGCGATCAAAGACCTGATGATAACGACGGATACGAGGGTCAGCCCGAGAACATTGACCGTCCTAGCGACAAACGGCGCCATCGCAAGCGTCTGAACGGCGATAAAGAACGCGACAAAGTAGAGCAGGGGCGGCGCGTTCTTCTGGAAAAGCAGGATCAGGAAATTATCGATGCGCGCCGGCGAGCGCTGCGCCCTGGCGCTGAGGCGGGACAGGATCACCCGGGTGAAAAAACGCACCGCCAGAAAGAACGTGCAGAATATCAGCAGGGCGATCGTATAATCGGCGATGCGGTTCCCCGCACAGATTTTCTGCATAAAATCGTGGACCATGAAGCCTGCCTCTCTGCCGGATGCGCCGCTGATTATTTCTGCCGCACCTGCTGACTCTTCATAATATCCCGGATCATCGCCCGATCTTCCGGCGTGCTCGCGTACTGTGCCTTTGCGGCGACCGCGCCCGTGTGCGCCAACGCAAATGCGCGGATCCCGGCGTTAGCCGTCTGCGCGACGTGCTGCAGCGCCTCGTTGAACTTACCCTCATCCGCATAGCGGAAGGCGATCCTGCAAAACGCATCGTCCCGCGAGTTACCGTCCCCGATCTGCCGGGCTGCGGCGGATGCATCCGCGATCAGGGGAACGATGTCCTGGGACGAGCCGCTGCTCTTGATCAGGTCCGCCAGGCTGAGATACGCGATCACCGCGATCTGCGGATCTTTTATCTCCTTAATGACGGCTAGCGACTGCCCGTACTGCTTCATCTTGCCGTGCGTATCGGCGATCTCCGCGAGCGCCTGGGCCTGGAACTGCAGATCCGCAAGATGCGCCGCGTCAGAACGCAGATTGGCGAGCAGCTTCTCGGCTTCCGCTCCGTTCTTTGAATCGACGTATGCCTGCGCGATCTTGAGGCCGAGCTCCATACGCAGACGGCTGTCCTTGATCCCTTTTGCCATCTGATATGCCTTCAGGATCAACGACATCGCTTCCGCCGGCTGCCCCAGCTTCGCATAGCGGACGGCCAGGTCCGGCAGTATCGAGGCCTTTACTTCGTTGAGGGTCATCTGTTCGGACAATACCGCGGCGCTGCCGACGACCGGGGTAGTGATGCCCAGGGACTTCAGACCCCTCT
>ERZ795055.1375-NODE-1375-length-19711-cov-6.164835_pt1 | contig 19711 bp, 10 predicted proteins | sample MGYA00375139_ERZ795055 | MGnify/ENA primary metagenome ERZ795055 (study PRJEB30184, sample SAMN05720283) | anaerobic digester metagenome | isolation source: active sludge of municipal wastewater-treating anaerobic digesters | place: USA | collected 2015-01-23 ... | reverse complement strand
TTTAACATTGCTGAAGCAATGTCAGGTAAGATTGCCGGTGTTAAGATCATAACAGCAGGCGGACAGCCCGGTGGCGGAAGCATCTTTATCCGTGTCCGTGGTACGAACTCAATCAGTACTAATAATAATCCTCTGTTCGTTGTTGATGGTATCGTCGGTGTGGCTAATGCCCTTCAGATACTTAACCCGAACGACATCCAGTCGATCGATGTTTTAAAGGACGCTTCAGCAACGGCTATCTATGGCGCCCGCGGATCAAACGGAGTAATTATTATTACAACAAAACGTGGTCTTGCAGGAAAGATGCAGGTTGAGTATAATGGCAGTTATACAAGAGGACAGAGGCAGAAGGATTTTGTTTACAATAATTCCGAACAGTTCCTTTATGTTCTCGAACAGGCATGGAGAAATATCAGGAAGTATTCTACATCACAATCCTGGTCAATGTGCCCCGATGCTGCACTTCTTCCGTCAGATTATTCCTCAACTACCACATATTCAGATTTCCCGCATCTGTTCGAAAAGGTTGCAGCAGGGTCCTATTCCCTACCGCTACTTGGAAGAGATGGCAATTATTACAAGCCGCGGTTTGATACCAACTGGGAAGATGTTACATTCCCTCCGTCAAATTCCACCAACCATAATATAAGTGTAAGAGGCGGGAGTGATGCAGCAAAACTTGGCGCATTCTTCGGATATACCCTTAATGATGGTCTGCTCCTGAATTCATACTTCAATCGTTTTACAGGAAAGCTGACCGGTGATTTCAAACTTACCAAATGGCTGGATGTAAGCACTCAGATAGGTGTAAGTAAAAACAATAACCGGACTAATGACCAGTCATTTTTCAGCGGTGGTATATCGCGTGCTGCAAGCGAGTCTTTCCCGGTAATTCCAAAGAATTACCCGAATGATGTTGCTGTATATGGTGCATATGCAGGCAAATATGGTGAAAATACCGACTTTCCTGTCGGAGAAGCCGATTGCCAGTCACCCTGGCAGGTGAGCCAGACAGTTGAAACTCTGCAACTGCGTTCACAGTTCACAGGCGATATTACCCTGAATTTCAAAATTACTCCTGATCTCAGTTTCAAATCGAACTTTGCTGTTGACGACAATACAGGAAAGTATAACCAATATCAGGGGATCAGGGTATCACGTGCAAACCAGGGAAGAGCTTATATCAATACCAGAAAATCATTCTACTGGCAGAACGAAAATTACTTTACCTATAATAAAGCGTTCGGTGATCACTCTGTTACCGGGCTGCTTGGTCTTTCCTGGTCACAATACACATGGGAGGACGATGATATGAATAACAGATGGTTTTTTGATGATTTCTACGGATGGCACAATATTGGAGTAGGGACTTATACAAGACCGAGTGTGTCAAGTGGTGACGGCAAAAACGCACTGAATTCATATTTTGCCCGCGCAAACTACAGCTATAAAGGCAAATATCTGGTTACCCTTACCGGCCGTATCGACGGATCGTCAAAATTCGGACCCAATTCAAAATATGGTTTCTTCCCGTCAGGATCATTTGCCTGGAACATTTCGGAAGAGGATTTTGCAAAAAATATTGCAACATTATCTAATCTGAAATTCCGTGTCAGCGTAGGTCAGACTGGTAACCAGGAGATAGGTAGCTATGTAACCCAGGCTTTCCTGAACTCAACAAATATTGCTCTGGGTGAATCGGCTTATACAGGTCTCTATCCCAGTTCAATGGCGAACCCCGATCTCAAATGGGAAAAAACAACCCAGTATAATACAGGGGTTGATGTCGGTTTGTACAGGGATCGGATAAGGTTCTCAATTGATGCATATTACAAGTTAACAACCGATATGCTTCTGAGTGTTCCGCTACCGTATTCAACAACAGTGGGAAGCGTTCAGGACAACTATGGAAGCGTATCAAACAGAGGGCTGGAGCTAACCCTTTCCACACATAATGTACAGGGTGAACGCTTCAACTGGTACACCGATATTACATGGAGCGCCAACAAGAACAGGATTGAAAAGCTTGGCCCGACAGGAGCAGACATCCGCCGCAACAGCTGGGTAGGAGGTTATAACACTATCCTGAGGGAAGGTGAATCGATCGGTTCGATATTCGGACTTAACCGTCTGGGTACATATAGCACCGAAGAAGTTTCCCTGGCTGCCAGATATGGATTTGTACCAGGTGATGTAAAATATGAAGACACCAACAATGACGGCCAGATCAGTTTCTATACTGATGGTGATATTCTCGGTTGCACATTGCCGAAATGGGATATGGACTTTACAAATACATTTGATTACATGAATTTTGATGCAAGCATATCCCTGAGAGTATCTTATGGCGCCAAGAAAGAAAACAGGACCAACCATTCGGGTGAAGACCGTCAGGTTATGGACAACAGCAAGAACAGGGTTCTTGATGCATGGCGTCCGGATCACCAGAACACTATGATTGGTCAGCTCCGTCCGGGTATGGGTGGATCATATTACCAGACATATCCCGACACATGGTGGGTTGAAGATGCATCATTCTTAAGAGGTGAAGGCGCTACAATTGGCTATACATTCTCTAAAAAAGTGATGGGAATAAACAGGCTGAGAGTATATGCAAATGCCAAGAACTTCTTTGTACTGACCAAGTATTCAGGATACGATCCTGAAGGAAGTGACAATGATAACATGACTGATTCCCTCGTACCAGGAATGGACTTCTATATGTATCCGCGTCCGACTGAATATACTTTTGGTGTAAATATTATTTTCTAATATTCAAAATATAAAAGAAATGAAACAGACATTATATATAATTCTCGTACTTAGTCTTATTCTGGGATCATGCGAGAATTTTCTGGAAGAAACACCAACTGGTACACTGACAACTGAATCACCTCTGTCAAGTAATGCATCAGGTGTTGCTCTTGCAACAGGTGGTTACAGATCGCTCAGACAATGGACCGATGGTGTTAGTGAATGGGGAGGTAACCTCGTCGGGGGACTGGAGTATTTCACAGGTAAAGCCTACTCACAGTATATGGGTGCAAAGCTCTGGAAATATGAAACCGATACTGAAAACGGTGAAGAGGATTATTTTACATATCCCTGGCAGCGCTGGTATCAGGGTGTAAGGGACTGTAATCTTGCTATCAGGAAGATCCCTGAAATTACCGGGCTCTCAGCCGATGAAAAATCAAGGTATCTCGGGGAAGTCCGTACATTGCGTGCATTCTATTATTTCTGTCTGGTCCGCTATTATGGCGATGTGGTCTATAATACCGAAGTCATAACTAATCTGGCAGATGTACAGCGTCCGCGAACATCTCTTGTAAATATCTATGACAAGATCATTGTTCCGGATCTTGAGTTTGCTGTCGCGAGCAAGCTTGCTGACGAAAGATCAACCGGTCGTGTTACAAAACATGTTGCCAGGGCTATCCTTGCTGATGTGTATCTTACTATGGCAGGTTATCCCTATCAGGAAGCCAAGGCTGATACAACAAAACAATGGTGCACCGATGGTCTGTGGACAATGACGGCATATCCGGTAAATACAACAAGTGCCAAGGATCTTCTTCAGAAAGCAAAAACCCAGCTGGATTTCCTTTATGGCAAATATCCGATAGGAGATTTTACCGACCTTAACAAACCGGCAATGGATAATAAAGGCGGTGCAATTTTCCAGGTGCAGTTTCTTACAGGGACAACCGGCAACGGATGCATCCAGTGTTTTGTGCCTCTTTCAAGCCATACTACAGTGCTTACTACAGAAACCGGAACGATAATTCCCAGCCTCGCATATCACAGCTCTTTTGATCCGGCTGACAAACGTATCATTGACAGGAATTACTTCTATTACAGTGATACATATGCAGCAAAATATGATGTGAATGAAGGTCCTGCAGGAAAGTTCCCGCTGCCATTCCTTTATAAGTATTATGATTATGAATGTATGAAGGTAAAAGGTGAATCGGGACTGAATTTCAACCTTTACAGGTATGCAGATATACTTCTGATGCAGACCGAAGTGAACTGGACCCTGAATCAGCTTGGAGTATCAGTTGCTTCAGCCGATGTGGTTAAAGGTATCAATGAAGTAAGAGAAAGAGCAGGATTATCGACTTTTGCTTCTGCGGGTGATCTTACCCTTAAGGATATCATGGCCGAGCGTGCATATGAACTTATATTTGAGAACAAGATGCTCTGGGACATGAGAAGAACACGTAAAGCTCTGGTCGACGGCTCAGGTTCATTTATCCGTCTTGAGAATCTGGTGGGTCATCAGCCTACAAGTTTCAACTACAAATTCTCTGCAAAACATTTACTGTCACCGATGTCAGTTAATGAGATCGCCAACAATGTAAAAGTTTTACAGAATTATGGTTGGTTACCTGTACAGGTGGGCCAGTAAATGATTTATATTAATCTATAAATGTATGAAAATGAAAAAAATCATATTATTCTCATTGTTGATGTCACTTGTTGTCAGTTGCCAGGAAGACTTGTATGACATACCAAGGGATGATAACGGGAAAGCAATACTGACAGATATTTCGAGTACGACAACAACGGGTATCAGCACACTTGACGGGCAATTCTCGGTTACTGCGTATCTGCCAAATGCCAAATCAGGCGATCAGATGACTGTTGAATGTCTGCAGCTTCAAACACCAACAGGAGCCACAACAACACAGCTGCTTCCTCTTGCAGGTACCCAGAAGAGCGCCGCTGTCGGTTCGGATCTGAAAGCGACAATTACCTATACAAGAGCAGAAGCGAAGCTGAATAAAGCCGGCGATTATGTTACAGTTACTTTTGCCGGAGCGACAGAATCTGCAAAACAGAGGGTCGACATGGTTCCTGCCACCACCACTACCAAACCCAGAGTTTCCGGGAAAGATGTTGATGTAGCAAGGACTGATGAAACAGCTTTCTTCAATGTTAGCGTAGCTCCCAAAATAGGTGCTTACGCAGGTACGCTGACAGCAAAACGTAAGAACGGCAAGAATGCTCCGCTGGTTGATGTAACGGGATCGCCTTTCTCGGGCGCACAACCTTTCCTTGTTCCGATATCAGGTGCAGATTTCGCCGCCGGAAAGGATACAATGTATTATACCTTTACAGCTTCAGCAGGAACTTACACTGATGTGATTGAATATACGGTCATCGTACGTGATCCGTATTTCTATCTCAAGAAAACCGGTGTTACACAGACTCTGGGAGGATCATCAGCAGGAAGAAATCTCCTGAAAAATGCCGCCGTTGCAGAGAACAATGCCAATGCAACAATAGCTATTGCAGGTTCCCTTATCCTTAAGGGAGGTTCTGCCTGGCTGGCAGCAGGTAACACAATTGAGTTTGTACCGACTACGGCTGCAATGTACACAGCTAATAGTACAACGGCTGCCATAGCAGCATTCGCTGCCGGCACACCGTCGGCCACCGCTGATCCGATTGCAGGAGAAGGTATTTATATCTTCAAGATCGTGAACGGACCTAATCCTGAGAACGTTATCTACGGTATGATCAAGGTGACATCAGTCGTTCCGGGAGTATCTGTAACTTACGAATACAGGATCGGGAATCTCTATGCCCACCTGGCAGTAATTTCGTAAAATGCTTATTTATAAGAAGGTGTCTCTGAAAGGACACCTTCTTTTTTTGTTAAACCTTGAACCCGGGGAAATCTCGAAAAAGAATAAATCCATAAACCGCAAAGGTCGCTAAGAATGTTCGCAAAGATCGCAAAGGATATGAAATCAGTGGTTTGACTTTGCGCTCTTTGCGCTTTCTTTGCGTACTTTGCGGTTAAACAGGACTTTTTAAACAGCAACAGGTATTAAGATTTATAAGCTTAAATTCAGTATCTTTCTGACATTCGAAAATTATTATATTAAACAACTAACCTTATATGCCATGGGAAAAATCCGTTTGCCTTTTATTATGATCACACTGTTTGCTTTTATGTTCACCGCAAAGGTAAGTGGTCAGAACACATCACAGCAGAAAGTAACTTTTAAAAATGCACCAGTCCTTTTTAAGGAAGGTGGAAGATCATATCAGCAGGTGATCGCAAGTTTTATGTCTGCCGATACTGGAAAGATCGTATTTTCGTCAGGAGGTAAGGAACTGCTGAAAGCCGATCTGAGAAAGGGAAACAACAGGTTCCTTCTTACATTCCCGGCTGTAAAAAAATCAGGGAAAGTCAATATTGCCGCAAAAATCGGAGATAAAGCAGCGGAGAAATATTCCTTTACACTTGTTCCGCCCAAAAAATGGCAGATCTATTTTGTCCAGCATTCACACACAGATATTGGTTATACCCGTCCGCAGTCGGAAATACTTGCGGAACACATGAGGTATATTGACTATGCCCTCGATTATTGCGATCAGACAGATAATCTTCCGGACGATGCAAAGTTCCGCTGGACCTGTGAATCAGCGTGGGTAACAAGGGAATACCTTCGTTCCAGACCCTCTTCCCAGATTAAGAGATTGATAAAGAGGATTGAAGAAGGCCGGATAGAAGTTATGGGCATGTATTCAAATATGGCCGAAATATCGGATGAAAATCTTATGTATGATTTTCTCCAGCCGCTGAAGGAATTCAACAAACACGGAATTCCCGTTAAAACGGCTATGCAGAACGATGTAAACGGTATTGCCTGGTGTATGCCGGATTATTTTAAGAATACCGGGGTCAGGTACCTGATAATGGGTATCAATATGACAAGATCAATACTGCCGTTCGACAAACCCACTGCTTTCTGGTGGGAAGCCCCTTCAGGTGCGAGATTACTTGCATTCCGTGCCGATCACTATATGACAGGGAATAATTTCGGAATTGAAAGTAAAGCCATCAGGCCCGAAAATATGCTCTGGCATCTCGCGGATCTGGATGACAGAGGATATCCGTTCGACAGGATAGGAATTCAGTATTCAGGATACAGGACAGATAATGCACCTCCGTCTACTGCGGCATGTGAGCTCGTTAAACAGTGGAATGAAAAGTATGAATATCCAAAACTCAGGCTTGCTACTGCCGGTGAATTCATGGAATATGTTGAAAATAATTATGCCGACAAGCTTCCGGTACATCGTAATGCCTGGCTTGACTGGTGGACGGATGGCTATGGATCAACATCACGGGAAACAGCCGAGGTAAGAAAGGTACAAAATCTGAAACAGGTCGATGAGGGGCTCTTTACAATGGTTTCGATGATGGGGGGAGAGCTGAGTGAGTCGCTCGAAGAAAATATGGACCATATAAGTGAAAATGCGATATTCTTTGATGAGCATACCTGTGGAGCAGATGAGAGTATAAGCCACCCGTATTCGGAGAATTCGACCAAACAATGGCTTCAGAAGGGAGCCTATGCCTGGGAAGCGCTTAAAAAAGTTACCCTGCTCAATGAAGAAGCTCTTGCAAGATTTCAGCCCTTCCTCAAAAAAGCAGCTCATCCGGTTATATATGTAATAAATTCTATGGGATGGACACGTTCAGGAGATATAAAGATCTTCATCGACAATGAGGTGATACCTGTGGAAAACAAGGTAAAGATCATCGATATATCAACCGGAAAGGAAGTTGCAGCACAGATCCTTACGAGACGCCGTGAAGGTGCATGGTGGATCATTGAGGTCAGCGATATACCAGCTATGGGTTATAAAGCCCTTAAGGTTGAGGTCTCCACAGAACCGGCACCTTCTGTGAATCCGTCTTCTGCCGGCATCCTGGAAAACAGGTTTTATAAGCTTGTCGTTGATAAATCAACAGGATCGGTTAGCAGTCTTTTTGACAAAGACCTTAACCGGGAGCTTATCGACCATGAAAATCAATATCAGATTGGCCAGCCTGTACGTGAAACTTCTGTAAAAAGAGATACTCCGCCGTTTAACCGTACAACTCCTGTAAATGTGAAAGTGGAAAACGGAGAGAATGGCAGCGTGTGGGAAAGTGTCAGGATAACCTCCGATCTTGACGGATTTGAAAAAGGAACCGAAGGATCTCCGAAAGGGATTATTACTGAGATAAGACTTTACAAGAATGTTAAAAAGGTCGAGTTCAAATTTATGGCTAACAAGCTTATACTTACCGATCCTGAAGCTTTGTATGTTGCCTTCCCGTTCTCATTGCCCGAATCAAGGATTGTGTTTGAAACAATCGGGGGAACGCTTACACAGGGACAACAACTGCCAGGATCCTCATCCGACTGGAATGTGGCACAGAATTTCGTATCGGTCAGGGGCAAGGCAGGCCAGATCATTGTTGTCAGTGATGAAATACCTTTATGGCATTTCAGTGATTTCAATATGGGGAAATTCGAACGTTATCCTAAAAAAGGGAAACCCTGGCTTTATTCCTGGGTAATGAATAATTACTGGTTCACGAATTTCAGAGCATATCAGGAAGGTGCTTTCAGCTGGAGCTACCAGATCACATCAACATCAGATACAACAAATACTTATGCTACAAAATATGCATGGGGCGAAAGAAATCCCTTCCCCACAAGAACATTCCCGGCAGGTGCGGATGAGTTAAAAGCCCCGTCCCTGGAAACATTAAAGATAACCGGTTCTCCAAATGCCATACTTATAAACAGTCGTCCCGCTTTTAAAGGTAAAGGGACTGTCCTGCTTCATTTCCGGGAGCTGGAAGGGCAAACAGCCGAGCTTAAACTCTCGTCGGCCGTTCCGGGTCAGACGATCAAAAGAATGATTGAAGTTAGTTCAACAGGAAAACAGATAGGACAGCCTCTTTCATCAATTCAGCTGAAACCCTTTGAGGTCAGATTTATTGAAATTGAATTCTGAATATACCTTAAAAAACTATGAATATGAGAAAATTCCGGGGAATACTGGCTTTTTTAATCCTGCTTGCAGCATGCAATAATGCGGATGTTACAAGATATGTTGATCCGAACATCGGAGGGGTTGCCCCTCTGCTGACGACCAAAGCTCCGACAGTAAACAGACCTCACAGTATGGCAAGGGTTTTCCCGGTAACGAAACCGGGACTTGGTGACCGCTACCTTTCAGATAAGATTTACGGATTTGCCATCAATATGCCGGCTTACAGGAATGGTCATGTCACAAGCCTTATGCCGGTGCCGGGTGAAGTTACTTTTGATGCGGATGCAATTGCCTCATCCTACGACCATGATCTCGAGGAAGTACATCCATGGAAACACTCTGTACTGCTGGAGGATCATGACGTAATTGCGGAATGGACAACAACCGAAAGAGCAGTAATATACCGGTTTGTTTTTCATAAAAAAGAACAGTCAAATATAATTTTCAGGTCCAACGGACAGGCTTCCTTCAGGATAATTAACGAAAATTCAGTTGCAGGCTGGGAGGAATCGAAGGATACCAGACAATATTTTTATGCTGAGTTTTCTGTTCCTTTCAGCTCCGGGGGATTGTTCAACGGATCCGAGAAGCTTACCGGAAATGAAATAAGCGGGCGACGGACAGGTGTGTTCGTCTCATTTCCTGATCTCAAGAAACCTGTCGAGGTAAGAATAGGGATCTCTTATATCGATGAAGCCCAGGCAAAGGATAATATGAACCGTGAAATGAGCGGAAAAACATTCGAAAGAATAAGTGATGAAAGCTACAGAATATGGAAAGACGCACTTGGTAAGATCTCTATCGAAGGCGGAACTGAAAGACAGTTAAGAATATTTTATACATCATTCTACCGCGGCCTGGAACGTATGGTAAACATATCAGAGTACGGACGCTATTTCAGCGGTTATGATAAAAAGGTTCACAGCGATAACGGGAGACCATTCTATGTCGATGACTGGTTGTGGGACACCTTCAGAAGCCATCACCCCCTGCTTTACATTATCGAGCCCGGAAGACAGGTTGATATGGTTCAATCTTATGTTAATATGTATGAACAAAGCGGGTGGATGCCGACATTCCCTCAGTTCTACGGAGATTTCCCGGCAATGATCGGATTCCATTCGGCAGCATTAATCTGGGATACTTATCAGAAAGGAGGTACGGCATTCGATGTGGAGAAAGCTTATGAGGGTCTGAAAAAGAATGCAATGAGCGGGACAATGCTGCCCTGGAGAGCCGGACCAATGTGTGCTCTGGATAGTTTTTATATTCAGAATGGCTGGTATCCTGCACTTCCTGAAGGTGCTCAGGAAACCGAGGCGATGGTCGACGGTTTTGAAAAAAGACAGGCTGTAGCCGTCACACTGGAACACAGTTATGATGACTGGTGCCTGGCACAACTGGCGAAAGCTCTCGGGAAAGATGAGGATTATGAATATTTCAGCAAAAGAGCTCAGAACTACCGCAATGTATATAATCCTGCAACCGGGTTTATGTCACCAAAAATGGCCGATGGCAACTGGGTTGAACCTTTTGATCCGAAGTTATCAGGTGGAGTGGGTGCAAGAATGTACTACGCCGAGAATAATTCATATATCTGGAACTTCAGCGTAATGCATGATATTCCTTCGCTGATTGAAATGATGGGAGGTAACCAGACATTCATTGACAGGCTTGATAACCTTTTCAATGAACCCACACGGATTGCCAAGTGGCAGTTCATGGGACAGTTTCCTGATGCATCAGGTCTTAACGGAATGTTCCCCGCCGGTAATGAACCGTCATTCCACGTACCTTACCTGTATAATTATGCCGGGGCTCCGTGGAAAACCCAGCGAAGGATAAGGGAGGTCATGGAAATGTGGTTTGACGATGATCCTCTTGGCCTGTCGGGTGATGAGGATGGAGGAGCACTTTGCTCATGGTATGTTTTTTCTGCAATGGGCTTTTACCCTGTTACTCCGGGAAACGGATTGTATGCTATCGGAAGTCCCTTCTTTAAAAAAGTAACTATAAAACTTCCTGACGGAAAAACATTTACGATTAAAGCTGATAATGTCTCAAAAAGAAATAAATACATTCAGTCGGCGAAGCTTAATGGAAAGCCGCTTGACAGGGCATGGATAAGTCATCAGGAAATAACGCAGGGAGGGAATCTGGTATTTGTTATGGGTGACCGGCCAAATAAGCAATGGGCAGATGATCCTTCTGTCTTCATGAAACTGACAGATATCAGGTAGGGAAAGAACCCCGGCTGACAAAAGAACCTTATACAATTAAATTAGAATATTAAATCAGAATTAATTCTTAAAAGATAAATTATGAAAAGAAGTGAAGTGAACTCAATCATCAGAGGGTTGGAGAAATTTTTTGCCGAACATAAATTCATGCTTCCCGTTTGGGCATCATGGAGTCCGGAAGACTGGAAAGGTAAATATGATATTTGTTACGAGATCATTGATAACAAGCTTGGCTGGGATATTACAGACTTCGGAAGCGGGGATTTTAACAGGGTTGGGTTATCTCTCTTTACAATCCGTAACGGGAACTGGGATAAGAAAGACAAAATGTATTGTGAAAAGATAATGGTGGCTGATGAAGAGCAGGAGACACCAATGCATTTTCATTGGGCAAAAACCGAAGATATAATAAACAGGGGAGGAGGGAATCTTGTAATGGAGCTTTATAATGCTACAGATGACGACAAATTGTCTCCCGACCTGGTAACAGTAAGCATTGACGGGGTCCTGACAACTGTTGAAGCGGGGAAACCTCTTATCCTGAAGCCCGGACAAAGCATTTGCCTGAAATCGAGGCTTTATCACAGATTTTATGGTGAAAAGGGAAAAGGGAAAGTCCTGATAGGAGAAGTCAGCCTGGTGAATGACGATGCAAAAGATAACAGGTTCTATGATAAGATAGGCAGGTTCCCGGAAATTGATGAAGACGTGAAACCTTACAGGCTTCTTGTAAACGACTATGAGAAATATCTTTGAAAAGCGCAAAGGCTCAGCGGCACAGAGGCACAGCGGCGCTAAGCCGCATTCGTTAAATTACAGTGGCCAAAGGGCACAGATACACTAATGTTAAACTCAGTTTGATTTTATTATGCAAAAAAAGATAATTGTTTCCGGTGTCGGTTGCTGCCTTGTTGATCTCCTGTATAACGGAATTGATTTCAGCAGCGATGTGATCCGGCCGTATTTGTCAGTAAAACGTGGTGATGGGGGGCTGACCCCGGGTAAACTCGTCTTCCAGGAAGAGTTTGAAAGGTTTTGCGGGCTGCCTTTTATTGAAATTCTGAACCGGATAACCGGAGACAGATCACATGATAAAATAAATATAGGAGGACCTTCAATAGTCTCACTGATCAACCTGGCTCAGCTTACCGGAAAAGATAAGTGTGAGGTAAGGTTCTATGGGAGAGGTGGGAAAGATGATATAGGTAAATATCTCCTTTCTGCACTTCAAAGAACTCCTGTTGTACTTAAAGATTACAGGCTGATCGATAACAGGACACCTTCCACCGTCGTACTCTCTGATCCATCATATGATAATGGTCATGGAGAACGTATGTTCATTAACTCAATAGGAGCAGCATGGGAATACAGGCCTGAAGAACTTGATGAAGACTTTTTTAATTCCGATATTGTTGTTTTCGGAGGGACTGCACTTGTTCCGGTGATACATGATAATCTTACAGCTCTTCTGAAAAAAGCAAAATCCAGGGGTTGTACGACAATTGTAAATACAGTTTTTGATTTCAGGAATGAAAAAAAGGATCCTTCCAAAAGATGGCCTCTGGGTGAAAGTGATGAAAGTTATGCTTTTACTGACCTTCTGATTACCGACCAGGAGGAAGCACTACGCTTAAGCGGCGAACATGACAGGGAATCTGCTCTTAAATTCTTTATCAGGAAAAAAGTCTCATCGGTAATTATAACCAACGGATCGAAGGACATCCTGGTATATTCAGATGGCAGGCTTTTTAGCGTCCGGGAAACTTTTGAAATGCCCGTGTCGCGGAGAGTGATTGAAGAGAACAGGAGTTTTCAGGGGGGAGATACAACAGGATGTGGTGATAATTTTGTTGGTGGAGTTATTGCATCAATTGTTGACCAGCGGTACAACGGGTTACCGAATCCGGATCTCAGGGAAGCGTGCAGCTGGGGAATAGTCTCAGGAGGATTTACATGTTTTTATATAGGTGGTACCTGGTTTGAAAATCAGCCGGGAGAGAAACTGGAAAGGATCAGACCATATTATGAATCTTACAAGAAGCAGATATCATATTGAGCGGAACAGGATCCTGATCTTCGGTGCAGGAAAGATCGGCAGGTCGTTTATCGGACAGCTTTTCGGAAGGAGCGGATACAAGCTTGTCTTTGTTGATGCCGATCCTGTACTGGTCGAAAGGTTGAATAAAAAACAAAGTTACAGGATTATAATTAAGGGTCAGAAAGACGAGGAGATTTTGATAACCGGTCTTGAGGCAATATCTGCTTTTGATAAGGCAAAAGTAGCAGAAAATGTTGCAACCGCAGGAATTATGGCAGTATCGGTAGGAAAGAATGCATTAGAGAAAGTGGTACCGGTTATTGCCGAAGGTTTGAAAATAAGGTATTCCGCTTCTCCTGATTCTCCAGTTGATATTATCCTTGCTGAGAATATGAGATCGGCAGCAGAATTTGTAAAGAGCGAACTTGTAAAATATCTTCCTTCAGGGTTTCCCGTTGATGATTATGTGGGTCTTATTGAAACAAGTATCGGAAAAATGGTGCCTATTATGCCCCTTGCGGAGATAGAGAATGATCCTCTGATCATTTTTGCCGAACCCTATAATACCCTGATCCTTGATGCAAAAGCTTTCAGAAATCCAATACCCGGGGTATCGGGACTGGCGCCGAAAAGCAACATTAAAGCCTGGGTCGACAGGAAAGCATTCATTCATAACCTGGGACATGCAACAGCTGCTTATTACGGAAATCATTTATATCCCGATGCAGTTTATATGTATGAGGTCCTTGATCATCCTGAAGTTAAGCAGTTTACCAGGGAGGTGATGCTTCAGTCGGCTGAGATACTGAGAGCTGCCTATCCGAACGATTTTACCATGCAGGATCTTGAAGAACATATTGATGACCTGATAACCCGGTTCAGGAACCGGGCGCTCAGAGATACAATTTTCAGGGTAGGGCAGGACATTCAGAGAAAGCTGGGCCCGGATGACAGATTCATGGGCGCAATCCATATGGGAATGAGATTCGGGATGCCTTATGACAGGATAATAAAAGCTATGTCGTATGGATTTGTCTTTAACGCAAAGGACGAGTCAGGTAACAGTCTGCCATCCGATCTGGCTTTTATAAATTCAGCACGAACAGATTTAAGGAAGACTCTTACGGAGATACTGGGATTTGATCCTGTAATTGATAAATCGGTTATCGATGAACTTACAGCAGCCCTCTCAGACGCATCCACCCAGCTGGAGGCAGGCCGGGAGGGGGGTAATTGGTAATCGGTAATCGGTATTCAGTAATCGGTATTCAGTAATCGGTATTCAGTAATCAGTAATCGGTAGGGGAGAAAATTAACTATATAAAATTAAATTATCATGAGGCTTGAAAATAACAAATCAATCCTTGAGGTTAATCTGAACGGTGGAATGATCCCGGATTTTCACCTGAAAGAATTACCTCTCAATCCGCTCAACTGGAAACATAATGAACCTGAAATGCCTCCATTTGAGGGACATTTTGTCTGCTTTGACCGTTGGGGGCCACCTTCGGAAGGAGAAAAAGCAAACGGTTTTGTGCATCACGGAGAGATAAACACTCTTAAGTGGACCCTTCTGTCAGAACCACAGAAGAAGGACGCACTGACAGGCTTTACAACAACCTGCAGTCTTCCTATGGGAGGCTTGCAACTGACAAGGACAATTGAGATGCCTGAAAATGAATCACTGTTTTTTGTCAGGGAGGAGATTAAAAACCTGAACAAGTACGGACGTATGTTCAATATTGTTCAGCATGTAACACTCGGACCGCCTTTCCTGGATAAATCAACACTTTTTGATATAAATGCAAAAAAAGGATTTGAAAATAAGGAAGACGGTAGCCTTGACCAGGAGGAACCGGTAATCACATGGCCGGCGGCAGAATATAAAGGAAAGGAGATCAATCTCAGGCAATTCCATACAGAATGGCCCAGGGTTGTTTCGTTCGTTTATGACAGGAATGAATTATATGCCTGGGTGACAGCCTGTAATCCCACAAAGAATCTGTTGCTGGGTTATCTGTGGAAGACTGAAAATTATCCCTGGATAAACTTCTGGCGTTCAATGGAAAACAATGTGCCCTATGCATTCGGAATGGAGTTCGGGACTACAGGATTACATGAACCGTTTCCGGTTCTGGCCAGGAAAGGTAAAATATTCGACAGGAATATTTATGATTTTATCGATACCGGAGAGATACTCACCAAATCCTATACTGTTTTCCTTGCTAAAATCCCGTCTGATTATAAGGGAGTCGGTAAAATTGAATTATCAGATTCGTCAATGACGGTAATAGAAAAAAACAGCCCTTCCCGGAACATTGATTTTAAACTTTAAAACTTATTTTTGATGAATTCCAGAGAACGACTTCTTACAGCAATAAATCACAAAGAACCCGACAGGATTCCCATTGATATCGGAGCTACCCCAAGTTCCGGCATATCAGCTGTGGCTTATCACAATCTGATAAAATACCTGGGAATGAATCTGAAAAATCATGTATATGATGTCATACAGGAGGTGACACAGCCGGATATGGAAATCATTGAAATGTTCAAGGTTGATGTACTTGATATCGGCAGATTCTTTAATAATTATGAAAGTTACTGGCAGGAGCTTGAACTTATTCATGGCGTTCCGGGCTTATATCCGAAGTGGTTCAATCCTGAGAAACAACCCGACGGCAGCTGGCTGGCTCCGGGACCAACCGGTGAATATATAGGTAAAATGCCGGCGGGAGCAACCTTCTTCGACCAGGTAATTTTCCCTTATGTTGACGGCTATCCGGCTGACTATCGGAATATTGACTATGATAAAACGAGGGTCAGCTGGGGAGGATTCGGTTTTCCGCCATATGACAGAATGGGAGAAAAAGACTTCTGGAAGATGCTCAGGGAAACCATTGCCGCTGAAAAGGCTAAAACCGGTAAAGCCCTGCTCATAGGAGTGGGCTGTAACCTGTTCGAATGGGGTACATTCCTCAGGAGGATTGATAATTTCCTGACGGATCTTTACATGGATCCTGAAAATGTCCACAGGCTGATTGACAAGCTTCTTGAAGAGCATATGGATTTCCTTGAAAAGATCTGTTCTGCTGTGGGAGATCTCGTGGAAGTGATAAAGTTCGGGGATGACCTCGGGACCAATACCGGCCCGTTCATGCCGCTTGAGATCTATAAGGAATTCTTTATGCCGGGACATAAGCAGATGTGTGATTATGTAAAAAGTCACAGTACAGCACATACAATGCTGCATTGCTGCGGGGGTATCTATGAACTGATCCCCGGTCTGATCGAAGCAGGATTTGAGATCCTGAATCCTGTCCAGATAAACGCTTACGGTATGGAGCCGGAACGTCTTAAAAAGGACTTCGGGAAAGATGTTACATTCTGGGGAGGTGGCGCTAATACACAGAGCATTCTTAATAAGGCTGCACCATTGCAGGTGAAAGACCATGTTAAGCGTAATATAGAGATCTTATCAAAGGGCGGAGGATTCGTTTTCAACACTGTCCACAACATCCTGCCCGATGTGCCGCCTGAGAATATTATGGCGATGTTCGAAGCTATAAGGGAATTCGATTGATGGTTTGTTGTAATGGCACAATGGCGCAACGGCGCAATGGCACAGAGGCAAGAAGGCATAGAGGCGAAAACGTATAAAGGCTCAATGGCGCAACGGCATATAGGCACAGTGGCTCAGTGGCAGGAAGGTAGCCAGGACAGAATATTGTAATCGCAATAGACTTTACTTATAAAAATAATTTCATAAATATTTAACCGACCGAACTATGAAGAAAAGATTATTTTCAATTGTATTAATACTTCTGGTAGTGAATTCATTTTCAGATGTTTATTGCCAGACAAAGAGAGTGCCTGTAAAAAAGGCGGTTCCCCGGGATTCTATCCATGTGGTAGGACATGCACATATGGATATGAACTGGCTTTGGACTTATGCCGAGACGATGCAAATGTGCAACGACAACCTCAGGCAGGCAGTGGCATTCTTTAAGGAATACCCTGATTATACTATGCTTCAGAGTCAGGCAGCAGTATATAATTTTGTCGAAATGGTCGACCCTCCTCTTCTCGAAGAAGTAAAATACTATATCAAAAGGGGACGACTTGAGCTTGCAGGAGGCATGTGGACAGAAGGTGACATGAACCTTTCGTCGGGAGAAGCGATTACAAGGTCCTTCCTTCTTGGGCAGAATTATTTCCAGAGCCGCTTCGGAAAAATGGCTAAGATCGGATGGCTTCCGGATAATTTCGGCCATATATCACAAATGCCCCAGATACTAAAACTTGCAGGGTGCGATTATTATTATTTTCATCGCTGTAAACCTTACCTTGGTACTTTCTGGTGGATAGGGCCAGATTCCTCAAAGGTCCTCTGCTATGCCAATGATACCTATAACGGTGAGATAACCAATGAGCTAAGAAATGAAGTAAACAAATTCTCACCCGATAAAAAGAGGATACTTCATATCACCGGGGTGGGTGATCATGGAGGAGGACCTACACGTGCCAATATTGAAATGGTACATCAGCTGGACAAGACTCCTGGCTACCCGTCAGTTAAATTCACAACAGCTGAGAAATTTTTCAGACAGGCATCAAAGGAGATGGATGGCCGCCCTGTGCATCGTGGTGAGATGCAATTTATCTTTGAAGGCTGCTATACAAATGTTGCAGGAATAAAAGAAGGCAACAGGAACAGTGAGAATGCCCTTTTTGCAGGTGAGTTTTTCAATACCCTCCGATGGTTAAACGGTGACACTTATCCTGCGGCAGAATTCAATGATCTCTGGAAAACAGTTACATTCAACCAGTTTCACGACATCCTTCCGGGGTCTGCTATTTATGAAGCAAACCGTGAAGCGGTTGCTCGTTACAGTGAAGTGCTGAGGAGGACTACTGAGCTCCGGAACAATGCCTTCAGGAAAATGGCCGACGAAGTTAAATTCCAGGAAGGGAAGGGACAGCCGGTTGTTGCATACAATCTGCAGCCATTCATCCGTAAAACGATCGTCGAAGCTAATATATATTCCCACGAGGAACCGGCTACAATTAAGGTAACATCCTGGGGATCTAATTATTATGGAAAAAAATTCACCCCTGTAGACAAATCTAAACCGGAAGTAAAAGCTTTGCCTGAGAACGAGAATTTCCTTTCAGCATCCTATAAGCCGCGACAATTGAAATCCGATGGTAATCTTGCAACAGTTATGGTCCGCGACGGATCAGGCAAAACCTATCCCGCCCAGATAGTCTGGTCGAAACCAACACCTCCCGGATTCACTTCAAAAGTACAGTTCGTCGTTGATAATATGCCGGCCGGAGGTTACAAGACATTTTATATAGATATGACAAAGCCGGGAGAATTTAAAGAACCTGTCCCTTTTGAAAACAATACATTCGAAACTGATTATTTCAAAATAAAGATCAATCCCGCTACAGGAGGTATAACAAGTCTTTATGACAAACGAACAGCCAAAGAGTACGTACGTGAAGGAGGCCAGTTGAATAAGCTCAGGATGTATCTGGAAGACAAAAAAGGAGGGATGAAATCCTGGACTATAAACAAGATTGTAAGGCAGGAGGATGTTTCAAATGTCGAAAGTGTGAAAATAGTCGAAGCCGGTCCTGTAAGGGTATGTATAGAAACTGTTCATACCTGGGGTAAGTCAAGATTTATCGGTCGCACATATCTATATCGTTCCTATCCGCGTATTGATTACGATCTTGAAGTTCACTGGCTGGAGACCGGAAGCGATTCAACAGATTCTCCGATGCTGAGAGCGGTATTTCCAATAAATATGCCCGGAGCGAAGTTTTATTCACAGGTGCCTTTCGATGTTGTTGAGAGACCTGTGGATGGAAAGATAAACGGAAGAGATGCACCCTCACATCTGAGGCATGCCGATGCTTATGGTATTAAGGCTGAGGTTGATGACGGACAGGAGGTGCCTGCACAGAAATGGGTCGATGTGACAGATGGCAAAGTGGGGATAGCACTACTTAATAAAACAAAGTACGGTCATTCCTATGCACGTGGGGACCTGAGGCTTACTCTTATGAGATCAGCCGGTGATCCTGATATTTACCCCAACCTCGGGAAATTCAATATAAGCTATTCACTTTTCCCGCATGCAGGAGATTATACCGGCGGGGTATGGGCAGAAGGTGACAATTTCAATGTACCTGTTTATGCTGCCGAACCCCCGTCGCTCGCTCTGGCTGAGGAACATGCCACTCGTCCCGAAGAAACTTCATTTTTCTCGGTTGATGCACCGGGAGTTTTCATTTCAGGTATTAAACCATCAGAAGATGGCAGGGAACTGATCATAAGACTTGTTGAAACAGAGGGAAAACCGGTAACTGTAAATGTGAAAATGCCCCTCAATGTGGAATCTGCCAGACGTCTGAATATTATTGAATTACCTCTTGACGAAGTGGCTGAGCCTGTTATAAACGACCGTTATGTGCAGGTAAAGATACGCCCCCACGAAATCGTTACCCTCGGATTAACGGTAATTGCCAGACGTTGATACCGTAGGGCCATGCCATGGCATGGCCCTAC
>ERZ795055.1374-NODE-1374-length-19724-cov-4.608419_pt1 | contig 19724 bp, 13 predicted proteins | sample MGYA00375139_ERZ795055 | MGnify/ENA primary metagenome ERZ795055 (study PRJEB30184, sample SAMN05720283) | anaerobic digester metagenome | isolation source: active sludge of municipal wastewater-treating anaerobic digesters | place: USA | collected 2015-01-23 ... | reverse complement strand
GGCGTCTGCGCCGATGTCTCTCCTTGCGCCGCGTGGGGGCACGCGGCCTGCAACGTCGGTGTCCGCCCCTTTGTCGGCCGGGTCCCCTGACCCGGCGTCTGCGCCGATGTCTCTCCTTGCGCCGCGTGGGGGCACGCGGCCTGCAACGGCAATCTCCATCTGTTGTAGGCCCGGCGCCCTCACCGGGCGACAGAGTAGCGACAACAACCCGATGCATCGCTGCGTGTCTCGCGCTGCCGTGTTTCGCCGCTTGCCAAGGCGGCGCTTTGTTTTCAAAATGCGGCTCGAAAGTTGCGCCAATGGGCGCGATTGGAAGCCTGAAAACACCCATGATCACGCCAGCCAAATTGGAACTCGATGGCCAAGTCTACGAACTGCCCACGCTCAGGGGCACCGAAGGCGAACCCGCGGTGTCGATCGCCGCGCTGCGGGACAAGACCGGGCACATCACGCTGGACGACGGATACTCGAATACCGGTTCCTGTCGGAGCGCCATCACGTTCATCGACGGGGAGAAGGGCATTCTCAGGTACCGCGGCATCCCGATCGAGGAGCTGGCCGAGAAATCCACGTTCGTCGAGACCGCGTATCTTCTGATCTACGGGAATCTCCCGACCCGCGCCCAATTCCGCGCGTTCTCCGGGATGTTGACCGACAACGAGAATCTCCACGAGGACATGAAGTACCACTTCGAGGGGTTCCCCTCGACGGCGCACCCGATGGCGATCCTCTCGGCGATGATCAACGCCAGCAGTTGTTTCTATCCGGGGCTCAACGGCCCGCGCAATGCCGATCGATTCGACGTCCATGCGGCGCGGCTCATCTCGCAGGTCCGCACCATTGCGGCCTTCTCGTACCGGAAATCGCGGGGGCTGCCGATCATCTACCCGAAACGCGCCTACAAGTACACCGCCAACTTCCTGCACATGATGTTCTCGGATCCGTACGAGGACTACAATCTGCAGCCGGAGATTGTGCGCGCGCTCGATCTGATCTTCCTGCTCCATGCCGACCACGAGCAGAACTGCTCGACGGCCACGGTGCGGATGGTGGCATCGAGTCAGGCCAACCTGTTTGCCTGCGCGGCGGCGGGCGTCTGCGCGCTCTGGGGGCCGCTGCATGGCGGCGCCAACCAGGCCGTGGTCGAAATGCTCCAGGAAATCCACAAGTCCGGCGACGACGGCTCGAAATTCATCGCGGCCGCCAAGGACAAGAACAGCGGGCGGCGCCTGATGGGCTTCGGGCATCGGCTCTACAAGAACTACGATCCCCGCGCGACGATCATCAGGAAGGCTTGCGACCAAATCCTGAAACGGATCCAGGTCGCCGACCCGCTGCTGGACATCGCCAAACGGCTCGAAGAGGCAGCCCTCAACGACCCGTACTTCGTCGAGCGGAAGCTGTATCCGAACGTCGACTTCTACAGCGGCATCATCATGCGGGCGGTGGGGATTCCGCTCGAGATGTTCACCGTGATCTTCGGGATCGGGCGGATGCCGGGTTGGATTGCGAACTTCAAGGAGATCATGGAAGACCCCAAGGGCCGCATTTACCGCCCCCGCCAGATTTACGTCGGCTCGGGGCTGCGCCACTACGTCCCCCTCGAGCAGCGGGAGCAGTAGCCGGGTCCACCTCCTGGCCGATCGGGTTCAGGCCCGCTTCGAGGCGGACAGCGCGTCTTTGATGCGCTTGATGTGGCCGCGGCCCATCCCCTTCACCTCGCACCCGAGTTCGAGATACCGCCGGATCTGGGCGTCGCTCAGGATGCAGAAGCAATCGACGACGGCAAACGGCTTGCCCACCTGACGGAACACGGCGTCGGGATCGAGCTTGAGGTACTGCTGGTGGCGGACCGCGAAGACGACGGCGTCGACGCCGTTGAGCGCGGCCTTGAGATCGGGCTGGATGCGCAGGTTGACGAGCTGGTCCTGGCGATGGAAGAACCGCTTGAGGCTGTATCCGGGGTGCGGATAGGTGTCCTGGGCCTCGAGTTCCCACCAGTGCTCGACGTACGGATCGTGGACCTTCACGTCCGCCCCCATCTCGGCAAGCTTGCGCACCATGACTTCGGAGCCGCTGTAACGCGTGTCCCCGACGTCTTCCCGATACGCCGCCCCCAGGATCAGGACCTCGGCGGCCGCCAGCGGCTTGCCCATGTTGCGCAAGGCGTCGCGCACCAACTGGGGCGCGTGCAGCGCGCGGGTGTCGTTGATGTTGATGGCGGCCGGGGTGATCTTGAAGATGTTGTCTTCCCAGCCGAAAATGTGCTTGTAGGCCCACATGCCGAGGCCGCCGTCCTTGGGCAGACAATACCCGCCGATGCCCGGCCCTGGGAAAATCAGGTTCGAATGGGTCGGCCGAACCCGGATCGCCTCGATCACCTTTTTCAGGTCGACCCCGTTGCGCTCGGCGAAAACCGACCATTCGTCGAGAAACGCCAGAATGGTCGCCCGGTAGCTGTTCTCAACGATCTTGGCGGTCTCAGACTCGATCGGCCGGTCCAGAACGGTCAGGGGGAACTTCTCCGTGTTGAGCACGTCCTCGAGGAACCGGACCACCCTGTCGCGGGCCTCGTCGTTGATCCCGCTGCACACGCGCCAGAAATCGCGGATGGACGCGACGTAATTGCGTCCCGGCATCACGCGCTCGTAGCTGTGGGCGAGCAGCGGCTCCGACGCAATCCCGCGGCGCTCGAAGATCTTCTTCATGATCGGGTAGGCCACCTGCTCGGTTGTCCCGGGAGCCACCGTCGTCTCGATCAGGACCAGCGCGCCGGCGGGGATCCGTTCGGCGATCGTGCCGATCGACGCTTCGAGCGCCTCCATGTCCGCCGCGCCGGTCCGCACATCTCCCAACGACTCCTTCAGATAGTCGCATTGCACGTCCACGACCACCACGTCGGCCAATCGGAGCGCCTCCTCTGTGTAGGTGGCGACCAGCGTCTTGCTCTCCTTGACGCAGCGCCCAATCAGCGTCTCGACCTCCGGATCCTCGGCCTTCACGGGCGAAATCCCCCGGTTCAATAACGGGATCTTCCAGAAACTCCGCGAACTCGGCCGTTGCATCCCAATCACCAGCTTGTTCGGCCGACCGGTCTTCTTGTCCCGCGCATCCGCCACCACCGCCGCCATCACCGCCCCCACAAAACCCAACCCGACCACAACGACCACCTCCTGACCCTGCTTGCGCCGCGCCTTGGCAAGAGCTTCGAGACGCGCAAATTCCTTCTGGTAGTCCTTCGGACTGGGCAACGGGAACCTCTCGCCGGTCGGGCTGATGGAAACGGACTTGGCTTGTTTCATAGAGAGTTTGCGGATGGATTGTGCGGTCGATCGCCGCGCGTTTATAGGAGGAGGCTTGCCCCCGGTCAAGACTTGGGCGTTGTCTTCCACCCCCGCGCACGCCATTCTCCGCCCCAAGAAACGCACCGCCGCCACAGACTCGCGCCCCTATGCCAACACTCGATCTCCGACCGTCCGACGCCTGCCACTACGATCTCGCGGCTCTGGGTGAAATCATGCTCCGCTTCGACCCCGGCGAGGGGCGCATCCGCAACGCGCGGGCTTTCCGCGTCTGGGAAGGGGGCGGCGAATACAATGTCGCCCGCGGACTGCGCCGGTGCTTCGGTCTGAAGACGGCGGTGTGCACCGCGTTCGCCGACAACGAGGTCGGGCGCCTTCTCGAAGATCTGCTCCTCCAGGGTGGCGTGGACGGCCGCTTCATCCGATGGATCCCGTTCGACGGCGTCGGCCGCACCGTGCGCAACGGACTCAACTTCACCGAACGCGGCTTTGGCGTGCGCCCCGCGCTGGGCCTCTCCGACCGCGGCCACACCGCGGCCAGCCAGCTCCGGCCCGGCGACTTCGATTGGGACCACCTGTTCGGGGACCTGGGTGTCCGGTGGTTTCATACCGGCGGCATCTTTGCCGCGCTCAGTGACACAACGCCCCAAGTGGCCATCGAGGCCGTCCGGAAAGCCAAGCAGCACGGAACCGTGGTCTCGTACGACCTCAATTACCGCCCGAGCCTCTGGAAGAGCATCGGCGGACGGGAACGCGCCCAAGAGGTGAACCGCGAGATCGCGCGCCACGTCGACGTCATGCTGGGCAACGAGGAGGATTTCACCGCCTGTCTCGGATTCCACGTGGAAGGGGCCGATGACCGCATGCTCCGCCTCGATGTCGGCGCCTTCAAACGGATGATCGAAACGGCCGTGAAGGCCTATCCCAACTTCAAGGCCACCGCCACCACCCTGCGCGCCGCCCGGACCGCCACGCGAAACGATTGGGCCGCGATGGCCTGGATGAACGGCCAATTCTTCGAGAGCCGACACTATCCCGACCTCGAAATCCTCGACCGCGTCGGCGGAGGCGACAGCTTCGCGGCTGGTTTCATTTATGGCCTCATGGCCACGGGCGACCCGCAACGGGCGGTTGAGTATGGCGCCGCTCATGGAGCCCTTGCCATGACCACCCCGGGCGATACCTCGATGGCAACGCGGGCTGAAGTCGAGAGACTGATGAGAGGCGATCCAGCCAGGGTCCAGCGGTAGTCTCCATCCGCTGTGGGCCCGGTGCCCTCACCAGGCGACTAGTCTCCATCCGCTGTAGGCCCGGCGCCCTCACCGGGCGACGGAACACCGACAACAACCCGATGCACCGGAGAAGAGCCTGCCGCAGCGACGCCATTCATGGACTCGACGGGATTGGCTCGACGGCGTAGAAGGAGGTGGTGTCGGGTACGTCGAGATCGGCCACCACCGCGATCTCGTTTGTGGCAACGTAGCTCGGGATGACCACGGTCCACTCCGGCGCGCCGAGCGACTCCTTCCGCCAGACCCGATACGCCTGGTTGGGCACACTGTTCCACGAGATGGCCGGTACCAGTTTGATGCGCAGAGCATACCCGGAGAGCGGATCCAGCGGGTCGGTCTTCCCGACGTATTCCTGCAGGTTGGTCGCCCCGTCGCCGTCCGGATCCGCCAGGGCCGCCACGCGCGGATCGGTCCGATAGCCGGGTCCGAAATACCGCTGGCGCCATTCGTTGGGCACCCCGTCCTCGATCGCGTACACCCGGTCGAAGCGGGCATTGAGGATGTCCGATATGGGAAAGCTGTTGAAGAACACGCGGGCGGCAACCGACGTTGCCTTGTCCAGCGTAATCGGCCCGGTGTACGCCGGCGCCTCAGCACCGGGCGAGGTTCCGTCGAGCGTGTACCGGATGGCCCCGACTCCGAGGGTGTTATACATGGAGACAGTGACGGAATTGGTGAACTCGCGCGCGATTGGGGAAAAGACGATGGCGTCAACGGTGGCCGGACCTTGCACAAGCTGAAGGCCGTTGATGACAGCGTGACCGTACTGCCCCGGCTCCACGCAGATCACGAGGTCCGCTCCAGCCGAAACCAAGACCTCGCTGAAATGGACGTACTGGGCGCCCTCGACCCACGCAGCCTGGTTCCAGCCCTCACCGACCAGAGTCGATTTCCTCCCGTAACCCGTCTGGCCAACTCGAACGTCGAACACGCCGTTCTCCGTCGCCGCAATACCGTGTCCATACAGGTAAACCTGGTAGCTCGCCTCCGGGAGATTCGTGATTGCGACACCAATCCCCGCGGCGTTGAACGGATACAGGTAGGTCGACATCATGGCGTCAAACGCCCCGCTGCCCCAGCCGCCAGGCGCATTGGTCACCACGAGGCCAATGGCGGATGAACTCTGGTCCGCCCACTTCAGGTTCGTCACCGAACCCAAAGTCCTATAGCCCCCTTGCCCGTCATCGCGGCTGTAAAGGTTCCAGAAGTCGGCAGGGGATTGCCCCGTGGCGGCCGGGCCGGTCTTGGGGCTGACCGTCCCGGACGAGAAATCGATGTTAAGCACCCGCTGCGCGTGCGCGCCAATCGAGGCCAGAGAGAGCAGCGCGGCCAAGCCATGAATAACATACCGCAGAGGCTTCATCGTGTTTAGGAATCGAAGGGGTGTTCTTGGTTCGGAGATGGGTGATAGAATAGCGGCGCCAGAGCGCAATACAAGCCTTTTGAAGCAAGGCAATGGCTCAGCGATCGTGATTGTCCATCAACACACAGGCCAGAACGCGGGCGCGAAACCGCCTATCAGCTCCAGAATCCAGAGATCTGACCCCGAGCATTCCAGCGGGCTGGAACGTAACGAGGCGAACGCCGTGTCGGGAGAATGGGGGGGCAACCATGAATGCCATCGACCGACCGCCCAGAGGCACTGTCAGGCGCCCTGATTGTCACAGGCTCCAGCCCGCGCGGTACTCGGTCCGCACGTAACGGTTCGCTTCGGCCAGGTTGGTCACCTCGAGGTTGGCGGCGTCCCACTCGATCCGGGCGTCGACCCGTTTGGCGATGTTGCCCAGCAGGCACGTCTCGGTGAGAGGTCCGGAATAGGCGAACTCGGACCCAGCCGGCTGGCCGGTCTTGCAGGCGCGCACCCAGTCCATCTCGTGGCTGCCCGAGACGCGCGGCAGTGTCTTCGCGGGGCGCTGATACTCCTGATGGAGGCTCTGGGGGAGGAGCCGAGGTTCCTGGCCGTAGACACCGCACACGAGCTTGCCCTTGGTGCCATTGAAGAGGGCGCCACCCTCCGGCGGCCACTCGAGGGCGTCGTCCATGTCGTCCGGGCGCGGCGGGCGGGTGCCTTCGTACCAGGTCAGGCGCAGGGGCGGCTGACTTCCGCGGGCCGGAAAGCGGTACGTGACGATGGCGGAGAGCGGGTGGGTGTCGGGATTCAATCCGCAAGAGGTGGCCTCGATGCTGGCGGGCGGTCCCAGCTTGAGGGCCCAGACGACGGCGTCGAGCGTGTGCGCCCCTCGGTCGCCCATCATGCCGCACCCGAAATCCCACCAGCACCGCCACACCGCCGGATGATACGCCGGGTGATAGGGCCGCTCCGGAGCCGGGCCGAGCCAGAGGTCCCAGTCGAGCTTCGGCGGGACGGGCGGGGTCTCTTTGGGGCGCGTGCCCCATTTCGAACTCCAGCCGGCATGGCCCCACGGGTAGTAGGAAAGGTCACACCAAGCGTCCACCGTGCGGATCTCTCCAATCGCGCCATCCCAAATCCACTCGCAGACGGACCGGATGCCCTCGACCGAGTGGCCCTGGTTGCCCATCTGGGTGGCAACGCCGGTCTCCCTGGCGAGCCGGGCCAGTTGACGCGCCTCGTACACGTCGTGCGTCAGCGGTTTCTGGCAATAGACATGTTTGCCGGCACGCATCGACGCCGCGCTGATCACCGCGTGCGTGTGATCGGGCGTCGCGATCACCACCGCCTCGATGTCCTTCTGCTTTGCGAGCATCTCGCGGTAGTCGGTCCAGACCCGCGCCTGCGGGTAGCGTTTGAGCGTGGCGGCCGCGTAGTCGGGATCGACATCGCAAAGGGCGACGATGTTCTGGGACTCGAGCGCCTGGAGGTTGGCGGCGCCCATGCCGCCGACGCCGATGCCGGCGATGTTGAGCTTGTCATTCGCGCCGCCCAGCCCCTGGCGGGAGAGCATCGTGAATGCGGTGACGGTTGCCGTGGAGCCAAGGAACCGGCGTCGGGTCATCGAGATGGCGTGCATGACCCGACTTAAACCCAACGCATATCGCGCGACAAGATGCAAACTCGGGTCACACCCTTCGCGAGGAACCGAGACCGGGCTACCGCGGTTGTTGCTGGGTGAGGCAATGGAGCGAGCCGAACCCGAGGACCAGATCGACGGCGTGGATGCCCACCACGGGGCGATCGGTGAACAACTCGGCCAGAGTGCCCAGCGCGATCCGGTCATTGGGGTCGTTGAAGGTCGGCACCAGGACCGCGGCGTTGGAGATGTAGAAATTGGCGTAGCTGGCCGGCAGGCGGTCTTTTTCGAAAAAGAGCGGGGCCGGCATTGGCAGAGGCACCACCTCGGGCCTCGATCCGTCCTCGAGCCGGACATCCCGGATGCGTTCCCAGTTCTCGGCCAGAGGCCGGTAGTTGATGTCGCGGCGATTGGGCTCGCGGATCAAGACCACCGTGCGCGGGTTCACGAAGCGGCAGATGTCATCGATATGGCCGTGGGTGTCGTCGCCCACGGGGCCGCCGGCGAGCCAGCCGAAGTTGGTGACGCCCAGGTAGCGTTTCAGTGTCGACTCGATTTCCGCGCGGCCGAGTCCGGGGTTGCGGACCTGGACGGTGGGGTGCAGGTAGCATTCGTCGGTTGTGAGGAGGGTGCCGCGTCCGTTGACCTCGATGCCGCCGCCCTCGATCACGAAATCGCGTCCGTCGTGTTCGGCGTTGAAGAGGCGCTTGCGGAGGAGTTTGGCGGCGGTCTCAGGCACGCGACGGTCTTTATGCCAGTCGTCGTATTTGGCCCAGGCGTTGAAATGGAAATGGACGATCGCGGTCTCGCGACGGGGACGCCGGCGCCGGACGAAGATGGGGCCGCTGTCGCGGGTCCAGCCCCGGTTGGTCGGGTGCATGACGAACTCGACCCGGCGCATGTCGGCGCCCGCGCTCTCGAGGTAGCGCCGCGCCAGGGCCTGTTCGCCGCGGGACCGGACCAGGATGCGGACGATTTCGCCCGGGGCGATCTTGCGCACCATTTCGCCATAGACCCAGCGGATGGTGTCGAGTTTGCCGGGCCAGTCGGTTGGATGATACGGCCAGCCGAGCCAGGTTGCCTCATGCGGTTCCCACTCGGCCGGCATGGCAAAGCCCAACGCCGCGGGAGACGGGTTTTCAGACAAAGGTTGTTTTGGCATCGTCACGTGGCCTCATGATAGGGGAGCCGACCCGGATCTCCAAGAGGCAAACCGAGCCCTCTCATGGTGCATCTGCCGGTTGTCGGTGTGATGCCGCCCGGTGAGGGCACCGGGCCTGCAAGCTGATGATGCCCATTCTGCGGGCCGCGTGCCCCCACGCGGCGCGAGTCTGACATCGGCAACAGCATGGCGCCGGGTCGGGGGACCCGGCCTACAGCGTGACAGACAACGATGCGAGCCGCGTGCCCCCACGCGGCGCAAACTCGATTTCCACCGACAACCTGCAGGATCCACGGGCCCTTTCACCCTTTCACGGCAGTGAGAATTCTGCTTGATTCCAGCCGGACCAAGGGGCAGCGTCTAGGTGAATCCAAGAATCAGAATCCCTATGAAAGCTTCAGTCTTATTCCATTCAACCATTGTGGCGTTGGGCCTGGTTTCCGCGTCCGTTGCGGCGGGGACGTGGAGTTTCATCAACCTGACCGGTGACGACTTCGAAACGGGCATCGATCCGTCCAGGACGTACACCCATCTGGTCGATTTCGGCCCCGACGCGACCGCGGCCGCGATCAACGGAGTCCAGTTCACGGCGAAGGGGCGGACGGGGGTCAACTACAGCCTTGTTGGGGTGGAGGGTGATTTCGTGAACAACGCGAATGCCCTCGCCAGCGGTGCCACCGGGCTCGGGGATTTGCTCACCGATTTCTACTATGGCGAGCCCACCCCGCCCGGAGTTCAGACCCTGACGCTCACCGGCTTGAGGGAGGCCCACACGTACCGGCTGACGTTCTTTGTGAGCAGTTGGGGCGGTGCGGACATCGACTTCACCGCGAGCGACGATCCAGGCGTGACTTACCGCATCTCCCGCGACGGACTCCGGTGGTCGCCGGACCCCGCCGACCTCGGCTACCTGGAGAGCACCGGCGCCGGCTCGCCGGGTGCGGCGATCAGCTACGACTACGTGGCGCCTGCCGATGGCACGCTCGTGATGGTGCTGAACACGACGAGCGAGGGGAACTCGTTCCACCATTACGGTTTCGTCAATGAGCTTGTCGCAATCCCGGGTGACAGCGACGCGGACGGCATGCCCGACATTTACGAGGAGGCCAACGGGCTGAACCCCCTTCTCGATGACGCCGCGGCGGACCTCGACAACGACGGGCTGGCCAACATCGAGGAATACACGCTGGGCACCAAAGCCAACAACCCGGATACGGACGCCGACGGACTGAAAGACGGCGTGGAGACCGACACCGGAGCCTACGTCAGCGCCGCGGATACCGGAACCGACCCGCTGAACCCGGACACCGATGGCGACGGGCTGCTGGACGGCGTCGAATCCAACTCCGGCAAGTTCGTCAATGCAGCGGACCCCGGCACCCACCCCTTGAAGGCGGACACCGATGCCGACGGCTTCACTGACGGTTTCGAGGCGCAGCGCGGCTACGACCCGAACAGCGCCAACAGCACCCCCGAATCGGACCTGTCGATTCGCACGGCGATCGAGTTCCGGTTCAACGCGGCCAGCGGTGTGAGTTACCGCATCGAGGGCTCTGCCGACCTTGTTGCCTGGACGACCATCGAGGACAACATCACGGGCCAGGGCGCAACGGTCACGCGCTTCTATTCGACCGAGACCACGCCCATTCGCTTCTATCGCTGGGCCCGCAACTGAGCGAGGCGCGAGGCAGGGGCATATTCGGGGCGCGGTGCAACCGTTGAATGTCAACGCTTCCCGTGAACCGTGGTTCCGTTGCCGTCCCGCAGCGCGGGATGAGTCCGCGCCATCACGCTGCACGAAGGCAGGAATGAGCGCCGACTCACGTCGGCGGCTACAAATCGGTTGATGGTCCTCGTGCGCCTTAGCGAGGCTTCGCCTCGGATTGCGAGGTGTGTGAACGACTCACGGCCGCCGGAGCGGGCCATCGAGCTTCTGACTTTACATCCGGGGCCGTGTCGGGAACTCTGCGTCCAGCACGATGACCCCTGTTCACAGTGAAAGGATTCCGCCGATGAATGCTGTCACCGCGTCTGTCCTGCCGCGCCGCCAGTTCCTGACCCGAGCGTTTGCCGTCACGGCTCCCTTGATCCTGCCGGGGGCGGTGCTGGGTCTCAACGGCGCGACGCCGCCCAGCGAGAAGATCGTCTTTGGCGGGATCGGCATGGGCAATCGGGCGCTGTACATTCTCCCGAATTTCCTTTCGCAGCCCGACCTGCATTTCGCCGCGATCAGCGATGCGCGTGAGGACCGCCGCCAGGCGGGCAAGAAGGCCATCGATGCGTTTTATCGCAACGCGGATTGCCGGGTGTACCGCGATTTCCGCGAGCTGCTTGCGCGGAAGGACGTTGACGCGGTGCTGATCGCGACGGGCAACCGCTGGCACGCCACCGCCTCGATGTTTGCGGCGCGGGCCGGCAAGGATATTTACTGCGAGAAACCGATCAGCCTGACCATCCGGGAGGGGCGCGAACTGGTCGAGCTCTGCAAGCGGTACGGGGCCATTTACCAGGCCGGCACACAACGCCGCTCGACGGAGTCGTATCAGTTCGCCCGCGAGCTGGTGCGGCAGGGGAAGATCGGCAAGATCCACACCGTCGAGATGCAGGTCTGGACGGGCGGGACGATTCCGCATCAGCCGAACACCCGGGTGCCGGAGGGCTGGGACTATGATCAGTGGCTGGGCCCGGTCCAGTGGCGCCCGTTCAATCCCGGTCGCGTCAACGGGTGGGCCTACTTCTGGGACACGGGCGAGGGGATGCACACCGACATGGGGACGCACTACACGGACCAGATGCAGTGGGTGCTCGGCACGGACCACACCATGCCGGTCGAGTTCGAGACGAGCGACATGGTCTGGCCCGATCCCAAGACGTGGATGAGCGAGACGGCCATCACCGGGACGTTCAAATGCCGGTACGCGGACGGCGTGCAGGGGATTCTCTACCAGCGCAAGGGGTTCACCGATCGTTACATTCGCTACATTGGGGATGCGGGTTGGGTGCAGGTGGACGATGAGACGGACGTTGTGACGGCCGAGCCAAAATCCATACTCCAATTCCGGCCCGAAGGCGGCGTGAGCTGGTCCAATGCCAGTTCGCACATCCGCGACCTGCTCGCGTGCATTCGCAGCCGGCGCCAGCCGCTTTGTCATCCCGAGGTCGCCCACCGCGCCCAGGCGGTCGTCGAGAGCATGACCATCGCCGCGCGGCTCAACCGAAAGCTCGGGTGGGATCCGGTGAAGGAGGTTTTCGATTGCGCCGAGGCCAATCGGATGCTGTACCGCGAGCCGCGCGCCCCGTGGCGCGTGTAGAAACCCCACCGGACCGGGTTGAATTTATGAAGACTCAGTTTGTCCTAGCGATTGCGTGGTTGGCTACTGCGGTGATGCCGCAAGCCGCCGACACGGCAGGCAGCAACCTCGAAGCCCTTCGCCAATACGAGTCCGGCGGCAATGTCGCCGTCCTGCGCCACTATGAACAATGGGTGGCCCAGGCGGTCGGCGATCCCGCCGCGCGCCAGAAGCTCGAATCCGAGCTGGCGGAGGCGCTGACCGGGCAGGCGACGTTCGAGGCCAGGCGCTTCGTCTGCACGCAACTGGCGATCATTGGCACGGAGGCCTCGGTGCCCGCCGCGGCCAGGCTGCTCGAGAGCGACGAGACAGTCGGCATCGCGTGCCTGGCCTTGGCAAAGAATCCGTCGACTCAGGCCGGGCAGGTTCTCCGTGAGGCCCTCGAACGTCTCAAGGGGCAGGCGCTTGTCCAGGTCATCAACACCCTTGGCACCCGGCGCGATCGGGAGGCTGTCAATGCGCTCTTGGATTTCGCCAAAAACGAGGATCGTGCGGTGGCTGGCGCCGCGTACCTGGCGCTGGGCAAGATCGGCGGTTCCACGGCGCGGACCGCCCTGGCGGAGGCCCGCCAGAAGAACGATCCCGCTGTTGCGGACGCCGTGGCCGCCGGATCGTTCCTCTTCGCGGAACGACTGGTTGCGCAGAACCGACGCCCGGGAGCGGTTCGCATCTACGACCAATTGCTCGCAGCGGACCATGCCGATCACGTCCGACGCGGCGCGTTCGAAGCCCTGCTGAGGCTGGATGAGGACGGCGGGCTGCAACGTGCGAGCGAGGCGTTGACCGGCGCGGAAAAGATCTTCAAGCCCTCGGCCATCGCGGCGGTGGCGACCATGCAGAATGCCGAGGCGTCGAAGGGTTTCGCGGCATTGCTGCCGAACCTGGAGCCGACGCATCAGGCGCTCCTGCTCGAAGCGCTGGCCGAGCGCGGGGACGCGGAGGCGCGCAAGGCGGTGGCTGCGGAAGTCGACTCGCCGCACGCGCTGGTTCGAAGCGCGGCGATCTCGAACCTGGGGCGGATCGGCACAGCGTCCGACGTGCCCCTGCTCGCCCAGGCGGCGCTTTTTGCGGCGGGGTTGGCCGACCGCATTCGAGCCGACGAGTCGAACGTTCCCGAGTTGGCCCAAGCCGCCCAGGCGGCCAAGGGGTCGGAGGAACTCAAGCTGATCGAGATCGCCCTGGCTGGACTTCAGGGCGGCGCCGCTGTGGACCAGGCCTTGATCGCCCAGCTCCGCAATCGCATGGCCGGCCCCAAGACGCCCTTCCTTGCCGCCCTGGTTCGCCGGGCCAACCCATCGAGCCTGCGCGTCTTCCTCGTCGAGGCAGGCAGCACGTCTCCCGACATGGTCAAGCTGGCCTTTCAAGGTCTGACGCGCGTCGGGACGGCGGAGGACGTGCCGTCCGTCCTGAAGGCGCTGGGCGGCCTGCGGGCCGAGTCGGTCCGGGCGGAGGCCATGGAAGCCACCAGCCAGTTGCTGAGCCGCGTCGGCGCGCCATCAGCGAACGCCGCCGCCATCCGCGCCGCACTCGAAGCCGCGCCGAGCCTGGGTGGCATGCAGACATACCTGCCACTATTGGCGGTGTGTCCGGATGCCGAGGGGCTTGACCTGGTGGCGAAGAGCGCCGCGGACGCCGACTCTTCGCTTCGTGACATCGGGTTGCGCACGCTGGCCGACTGGCCGGATGCCTCGGCGTGGGGACCGCTCTCGGACTGTTACTCGAAGGCGGCCTCTGAAACTGAGCGGGTTCTGGTCCTGCGGGGCTTAACCCGGCTGCTCGGCGAACAGAATGCCCACCCGAATCCGGAGGTCGTCGCCCGGTATCGCACACTGCTAGCCGGGGCGAAGACCGACACGGATCGCAAGCTGATTCTGGGCGCCCTGGCGGGATGCCACCATCCGGATGCGCTCACTGTGGCGGTCGAGCAAGTCGCGCAACCGGGCGCGCAGGGTGAGGCGAAGCTGGCCGTTCAGCGAATCGGCGAAGCCATCAAGGCGCAGCACCCCGAGGCGGCTGCCGCGGCGCTCAAGCAGATCGAGGGCAAATAGCAGGGTCTCCCTCTCGATCGGGCTGGCTCGACTGTCCCGCACCGGTCACCCGTTTGGCCAGGGTTTGCAGCGTGACGCCGGTGGCAGCGTCGCGTTCGGCGGCGGCGATGCGTTCGAACTCGTCTCGCACCAAAGCGCGTCCGGGATCCTCGTGCGTCGCCAACTCCATGCCCTGACCGGCGCGGACGGCCTGCAGGACATCCTGGGCTGTGATGCGGTCGAGCGGGCGGGCCGGGAGATAGCCCGTGTCCGTGTCGGTGGTTTCGACCAGGAGTTCGGCGCGGGTCAAGGCGCGCAGGAGTTGTCCGGTGAGGCTGGTGGGAACGCCGACCCGCTCGGCGAGGGCGGCGACGGTGACCGGTCCTTTGGCCTGGTGATAAAGGCAGGCGATCTCCGTGGCCAGCCGCAGAGCCACGAACTCGCGTCCGCGCTGGTGGATTCCCTCGACCTGTTTCTCCTGGAGGTACGTGCGGCGGTTCTGATACGCGTAGGCCACCTGGGCGCCCAGGAGGAGGATCACCCACGCCACGTAGAGGCCGATCATGAACACCGGCACCATGCCCAGCCCGCCGTAGATGTGGCTGTTGCTCACCACGCGCGAGACATAGAGCACGCTGAACTCATTGTTGAGCTGCCAGAGGCAGCCGGCGACCACACCGCCCACCAGGGCGGCCCGCCAGTGCACCTTGGTGTTGGGCATGAGCTGGTAGAACAGCCCGAACGCCAGGCTCCAGATCACGTAGGGCAACATCGTCAGGCCGGCCTTGAGGCTCCACGCGCCCAGCGCGCCGAAGCTGGCGACGAGCTTCTTGGTGGCCTCGAAGTAGGGGCTGCTCGTCATGGTGAACGTGACGGCGAGCAGGATGGGGCCCAGAGTGATCGCCGCCCAATACTGGACAATCCGCATGAACCACGACCGGCCGCGTGTGACGCCCCAGATGTCGTTGAACGTGTCTTCGATGCGACTGAGCATGCCGATCGCCACGAACAGCAAGGCCGCCGTGCCGGTCACGCCCAGTGTGCCGCTGCGAATGTTCCCGATGAACCCGTTGATCTTGCGCACCATGTCTTCGCGCGTCTTTTCGTATTCCTCCGGATCGATCAATGCCCCCCCCGGCCCGGCCGGGGCGGCCGCGCCGGCCGCGGTGTGCGTGGTTGTTGTTTGCGAGTCTCGAAAGGGGAAGAGCGGCGCCGAGCCGCGCATGGAAGGGGTGAGGCGCTCGACCAGCGTGTCGATGAAGCGCTGGATCGGTTCTTCCCCCTGGCTCTTGAGCAGGCTCGCCGAGACGCTGATGACCACGGCCAGCATCGGCACCATGGCCAGGAGGCTGGCGTACGCCAGGCCGGAGGCGCGCAGCGGACATCTGTTCCGCACAAAACTGCGGGCCACCAGCCACCAGAAATGGACGAAGGTTTGCAGCCTCGAGATCTGACGCTCGTCACGCTGCGCGAGCCTCTCGTCGTCGAGGGCGTCCTGCGCCTCCGCCTGAAGCCGCCGCAGACTGCGCATCGGGTTGCTGGCCATAACAACCCGACCGTATCAGTCCCCGGCTGCCGAATCCATGCGGAATTCACGCCTTTCTAGCCCGCATGGGTTCGCGTTTCGGAGTATTCGGCTTCGCCGGAATCACAACTCCATGGAACACGCGGGCTAGAAAGCAAGATGCCGATCGAACCAAGCCAGGGTGTTCTGCCACATGGGTGGACGGTATTCGTGGCCCATGCCCGCGTACACCTCGCTTCGGAAAGACGCCTCGACGCCGTAGATCTGGTAGATCGGGCGCACTTGCGTTTCGATGGTCCGGATGCCATCGATCGGCGAGCCGTCATCCCGGTCGCCGTTCATGAGCAGGAGGGGGCGGGGCGCGATCAACGCCAGGACCGCCTCCGTGTCGAAGTGATTCAGCATCCCGGGCACGTAGTAGTAGATGCCGTGGTGGTGCAGACCCGCGTGCGCGATCAGGTTCTGGTAGCGCGTCAGGCAGGCGACCGCCACGCCTGCCTTGATCCGGTCGTCCAGCGCCATCAGCCACCACGCGCGGGTCGCCCCCATGCTCATCCCCGTCACGCCGATGCGCCGGGCGTCGACCTCGGGCCGCGACGCCAGGTAATCCAACGCCATCAGATCGTCGCGCAGGATCATCCCCCACAGCGAACGCCCGACCCAGAGATTGAACTTGCTGGCCGTCAGCTCGGCCGCGCTACCGCGTTCTCGCGACCCGCCCGGCCCCTGGCCTTGACGCTCGCCGAAACAGCAGGCGTCGATTGCCAGGACGGCGTACCCGCGCCGGGCGAGCGCCGGGCCGGGCGGTTCCGGGGTGTGTTCCGCCTCGAACAGCTCGATCTTCCCCTTGTCGTACTCGCCGCCGTGCCAATGACAATAGAGAATGGCCGGTCCTGGCCGAGCGTGCTCCTTCGGCAACAGGAGGAAACCTGGCACCTGGTCGCCGGCCCCGTTGTCGAACCGAAACGACTCGCAGATGTAGTCGCCGCGGTCTTCCTGCGACACGACATGCACCGAAGGCGCCTTGGGACGCTCCGGCAGTTTGCCCAGCAGGTCGAGCAACCGCGCCCGAATCTGGCGCCGGCGCGGCTCCCACTCGATGCGCGAGGCAGGAACACGGAATTGAGGAACGGGCGGGGCGTGTGCGAGCCACGAGGCCGCGCTGTTGTTTTCGAACTCCATCTCGCCGGACAAGGCCTGGGACATCATCGCCAGCCAGAGTGTGAATCGTTTCATGTTTTGTAAAACCCGGAGTTGATTGTGCTCTTTCTTGCCATGACCCGCCATCTTTTCGGGAGCGGCGATGGCCCGTCGCCGAGAAACACCGTGTTCACTCGCGATGGCGGGGGACGTCCCCGCTCCGGCGGTGTTGGAGCGCGGACGGCCTCGTCCGCGGCCTGTGCGGTCAACCGACGCGATCGACGAACAGGACGGTGCACCGTCTTTGGTTGGGGACGAGGACGTCCCCACTCCGGCAACGATGACTGTGCCTGGCGACCAGGCCGTCCCCGCTCCAAGGGTGGTGTCGGACTGGCAGGACGAGTGTCCCGTTTACACAAGGCAAATCGCGTGCACCAATCCGCCCTACGGCCAGTTCGAATTCCGGGTGCGCGCGGTGGATCGGGATCTCAACGTCTCGGCGCCGGGCTCGATCGGGATCGTCGTGCGCCGCAACTATGCGGAAATGGGCATGATCGGCGGGTTCGGCTTTGCCGTCGCTGGCGGCCTGTTCTTTGCCGGACTGGCAATCAAGCATCGGCGCGAGCGCAATCGGGCGTTGATCGAGCGCAACCGTTCGCTCGAACAGGCCAAGGAGGCCGCCGAATCGGCCAATCGCGCCAAGAGTCTGTTCCTGGCGAACATGAGCCACGAGATCCGCACCCCGATGAACGCGATCCTGGGCTATTCGCAACTCCTGCGGCGGGATCGCCACGCGACCCCGCGGCAGCACCAGGCGCTCGAAACGATCGAGAACAGCGGGCGCCACCTGTTGTCCATGATTAATGACATCCTCGATCTGGCCAAGATCGAGGCCGGAAAGATGGAGGTCCGCACCACCGACTTCGATCTGGCCAGCCTGGTTCGTGACGTCGCGGCGATGTGCAGCATCCGGTGCGAACAGAAGGGACTCGAGTTCAAGGTCGAGTGGGAGAGTGGGGAGTGGAGAGTGCAGAGTGCAGAGTGCAGAGTGGGTGCGGGGGGACGAGAGCAAGTTGCGGCAGGTGTTGGTCAATCTGTTGGGGAACGCCGTGAAGTTCACCGAGCAAGGCACTGTCGTCCTGCGCGTGGCGCAACTGGACGACGCTGCAATCGCAGTCGCGCCCATCGCGGATCCCGACTCCCTCGTCCCGGATCACGCGTCACGCATCACCGGTCAGACACCGCCAGGCACCAATGACCAATCGCTCGCCCCTCCTCCCGTCCTTCGCTACCGCTTCGACGTATCCGACACCGGACCTGGCATTGATGCGGAACTCGAGGCCAGGCTGTTCCAACCGTTCCAGCAAGGCAGCGAAGGAGTCCGGAAGGGCGGGACGGGGCTTGGGTTGGCGTTGTCGCGTCAGCAAGTCGAGCTGATGGGCGGCGCGCTGCAGGTCGAGTCGCAACCGGGGAATGGATCGAGGTTCTTCTTCACGATCCCGCTGGCGAGGGGAAAGCCCGGGACCGAAGTCCAGAGTCTCGGGCGACTTGGCATCGGGACCCGACTGCGAGAAGGCTGCCGGGTCAGCGCGCTTGTCGTGGACGACATTGCGCAGAACCGGGAGGTGCTGTCGCAAATGCTCGAGGCGATCGGATGCGAGGTGCGCATCGCGGCGAGCGGAGAAGAGGCAATGTCGCTTCTGGCCGAACGGGCCTCGGACATCGTGTTTCTCGATATCCGGATGCCGGGGATGGACGGCGTCGAGACGGCGCGGCGGATTCGGCGGCAGTGCGGGCCGGACCGGCCGGTGCTGGTGGCGGTTTCGGCGTCGGTTTTGGCGCACGAGCAGAAGGACTGCATCGAGGCCGGGTTTGCGGATTTCCTGGGCAAGCCGTTCCGATTCGAGCGGATCTGCGAATGCTTGAGGAGGCTGTTGGACGCCGAGTTCGAGCCGGCGCCGGGCCCGGAGCCTGAGGCGCCGTGCGCGGGTGAGATCGATGTGAGCGCTCTGCCACCCGAGCTGCTGCGGCGGGCGCTGGCCGCCGCGGAAGAGAACCGGAGCACGGAGTTGAAGGGGGCCCTGGGCGAGTTGGCGTCGGCAGGCGCGGACGGCGCGCGCCTGGCCCAGGCGCTGCAACCGCTGGTGCAGAGTTTCGATCTCGACAAGGTTGTCGTCATCCTGCGGCGGATCGTTTCGCCATGAATGCCAAGATCCTGATTGTGGACGATGTGCCGGCGAATCTCAGCGCGTTGAGTGACACGCTCGAGCCGGAGGGTTACGAGATCCTGGTCGCCCGCAGCGGCCCGAAAGCGCTCGAGACCGCGGCGCGCGCCCAGCCCGATCTGATCCTGCTCGACGTGATGATGCCGGGCCTGGACGGCTACGAGACGTGCCGCCGCCTCAAGGCCAACGAACGGACGCGCGGGATCCCAGTCATTTTCCTGACGGTCCACGACGAGGTCGAGCGCGTGGTCGAGGGTTTCCGGGCCGGTGGAGTGGATTACGTGGGGAAGCCCTTTCAGACCGAGGAACTGCTCAGCCGGATCCAAACTCACCTCAAGATCCATTTCCTGAGCCTCGAGCTCGAACGGAAGAACGAGCAATTGCAGGCCGAAGTCAACGAACGGCGCCGCGCGGAGGCCGAGGTCCGCACCCTGGCCCGGCGCGAGGCGGCGCCCTGGGGTTTGGGCGCGCTGGTCGGCCAGAGCGCGTCCATGCACCGGATGATCGAAGAGATCCGCAAGCTGCTGCAATTCACCTCGGTGCATGTGCTGATCACGGGCGAGAGCGGGACCGGCAAGGAACTGGTGGCGCGGGCCATCCACTTCGAGGGGCCGACGGCCCGGGGCCCGTTTGTCGCGGTGAACTGTTCGGCCATCCCCGAGGAACTCGCGGAATCGTGCTTCTTCGGCCACGTGAAGGGCGCTTTCACCA
>ERZ795055.1372-NODE-1372-length-19751-cov-6.920187_pt1 | contig 19751 bp, 17 predicted proteins | sample MGYA00375139_ERZ795055 | MGnify/ENA primary metagenome ERZ795055 (study PRJEB30184, sample SAMN05720283) | anaerobic digester metagenome | isolation source: active sludge of municipal wastewater-treating anaerobic digesters | place: USA | collected 2015-01-23 ... | reverse complement strand
GCATGACGCCAGCGCAGCTTGAGCAGCTCCGCCACAAGAAGTGGGTGGGGGACGCTGAGCTGTTCAAGCGCCTCGTCGACATGGACCCGCCGAAGGACCCGGTGGAGCGCTTCTATCGGTTCGTCTACCTGACTCGCTTCGGGTTCAACTCGCTGCGGCGCGGGACGCTGTCGGACGCCCGGGTCGGGAAGCACGCCGGCGTCATCAAGAAGCTCGAGCGGTTCGCTCCGCGGTTCAAAAAGGTGGTGGTCCGCTGCAAGGACTACGAGGCCATCTTCAATGAGTTCGACGGCCGCGACGACGTGTTCTTCTTCCTCGACCCGCCCTACGCCGGGTACAACGCCGGCGACCTCTCCGGCTCAGACCACGATGGGTGGGACGAGGAGCGGTTCGTCGACGCGGTCGCGAAGCTCCGGGGCAGGTGCCTGATCACCTACGGCATCCGGGGGAACGGCCGCGAGCTCTTCGAAAAGGCCGGGCTCGTGGTGCGACGTTGGAAGCACCTCACCGGCGTCGGTCTCGGTCCTGACAACGGGGGGTCCGTCCAGAGGATGACCCTGATCGTCACGAACTACGACCCGGGCAAGGTGAAGACCTACCAGGTCGGGCGCGTGGCGAAGACGGTGTGGGGGTCGCCAGCCGGCAAGAAGCGGCTGGCGGAACGGCTCGTCGCGATGCTCCCGGGCCACACGACCTACACCGAGCCGTTCGTCGGGAGCGGCGCTGTGCTCTTCGAGAAGGAGCCGGTGCGGACCGAGGCGGTGAACGACGCCGACGCCGAGATCGCTCACGCCTTCCGGACGTTGAAGCGGCTGACCGCCGGCGAGATGAACCGGCTGCGCCGGATGAAGTGGACCGCCGACTTCGACACGTTCAAACGGCTGCTCGCGTCGCACCCGAAGGACCCTATCGAGCGGCTGCACCGGTTCCTCTACACCTCGCACTTCTCATACGGCCGGCTCCGCGACTCCTACAACCACCAGGCCGACGGGACGACCGCGACGACGATCGAGCGCATCGAAAAGTTCGCGCCGCGGCTCAGGAAAGTTCGTGTGTTCTGCGGCGACTACGCCGCCGTCGTCAAGCGGTTCGACGGACCGAACGCGGTCCATTTCCTCGACCCGCCGTATGCCGGCTACGACGTTGCGATCGGGGAGGGCAAGTTCGACGAGGACGCGTTCTTCGACCTCCTCTGCCGCCTGAAGGGTCGGTTCCTGCTGACCTACGGGATCCGAGGCCGCCTCCCGAAGCTCCTCCGGGACGACGGGCGGTTCGAGATCAAACAGATCAGGCCGCCGCGCTACATCCGCGGCATGACTGGCGTGTCTCAACTTGCGACACTCACGACGTTAATCGTCACCAACTACAAACCCGTCGAGAAGGCGGAGGACGAGATCCGGAAGGACGGGTGGGAGCTCACCGAGGTCGCGAAGGCACAGGCGTTCGGGACGTTCGGCGGGTCGCACCACTACGCGAAGCGGCTGCTCCCGCTGCTGCCCGAGCACAAGGTCTACGTGGAGCCGTTCGCCGGAGCCGCCGCCCTGCTCCACGTGAAGGAGCCGTCCGCGAAGGAGGTGATCGCCGACATCGACGACGACACCGTGTTCATGCACCGATTCATCAAGGCCATGACGCCGGAGATCGCAGAGGAGCTGCGGCGCAGGTTCGAGTGGAAGGTTTCCCGGGCGTCCTTCGACCGCGCCAGGGAGATGCAGCCGAAGGACGAGCAGGAGCGGTTCTACAAGCTCGTCTTCGTCCGGACGCACGCCCGCGACTGCCGGCCCGACGGGACGCACCCCGCGCTCCACCACATCGGCAGTCGCACCGACCCGATGAAGTACGTCCGCTCCGGGGAGCGCCTGAGAGACGTCACGATCCTGAAGCGCGACTACCGGAAGACGATCCACGAGTTCGACGGGCGGGACACCTTCTTCTTCCTCGACCCGCCGTACCCGGACGAGTGGTTCGACAAGGACGCGGCCGTCGACTTCGAGGAGTTCGTGCAGACCGCGAAGGGGATCGAGGGCAAGTTCATCGCGGTGATCAACGACACGCCCGCGAACGCCGCCGGGTTCAGGAGCCTCGGTCACGTCTTCCGGATGAAAGTCCACGAGGCCTCCGGTCTCGGCGGAGCCAAGACCGCCTCCCGCCTGTTCGTCGCCAACTTCCAGGTGCGCAAGTCGGAGAGCGTGACGCCGCTGAACTTGTAGCCCGCGTCCCAATCTGATACAGGCCTGGCTCTTGTAAGGGGTGGAGTAGTTCTTCTCCGCCGCGGAGACCAGGGTGTCGAAGGCAGACGTCCTCGCCGCTCGCGCGAAGCTCGCCGCGCTCGTCGCTCGTTTGAAGGCGACGTGGCCGGCGAGGTACGTGAACCGCCTGCCTGACAACTCCTTCCTCTTCATCGAGCCGGGCGGGACGAAGGACGACGAGGGCAAGACCGTCCCGAGGAGCTTCCGGCACTTCCCGGTCCGCGACGTCGACGGGAAGATCGACCTGCCACACCTCCGCAACGCGCTCTCCCGGATTCCGCAGGCAGGGGCCTGGCTGGATGACGAGGCGCGCGCTGAGGTGACCGCGGAGGCCCAGCGGCTGCTCGCCGAGGCGAGTAAGGCGCCGGCCAAGAAGCGGGCCCAGATCGTGAGCGAGGGGCGGATGCGCCTCATCAAGGGCGCGAACCCAGCCGACGAGCGTTTCGTGCTCGGCGTCGTGCTGGAGCCCGAGACCGTCGACGCGCAGAAGGACATATACTCGGCGGAGGAGATTCGGAAGGCCGCGCACCGCTTCATGGAGGACTTCGGCGGCGCGATGGGCCTCATGCACGAGTGGATCGTCACCGGCAAGGTCAAGGTCCTCGAGACGTACATCGCGCCGGTCGACTTCGAGGTCGACGGCGAGAAGGTGAAGGCGGGGAGCTGGCTGCTCGGCGCTCGCATCGTCGACGACGAGCTCTGGACGCAGACGAAGGACGGCGGGTTCACCGGCTGGTCGATCGGCGGAGACGCCGTCCGGACGCCGGACCCCGAGGCGGACGCCGCGTTTCAGGCGCAGCAGGAGAAGGCCGCCGAGGCAGAGACGGTGGCGGAGGCGGCATGACGACGCGCGTCACCATTCGGAAGGCCGACGAGGCAGGCAAGCCCGAAGAGGACGAGGGCGTCCACCGGCTGACCGACATCGTCGTCCGCGAGGTGTCGCTCGTAGACCGCGCCGCCAACAAGCGGCGCTTCCTCGTGACCAAGAGGCAGGAGGGCCAGGTGAGCACGCAGGCGAAACAGGGAACGGGGACGCGCGGCTTCGTCGAGGACCTGGCCGCCGAGGTGGCCGCCGAGGAAGAGGCGGCGCGGAGGGCGACGCGGAAGAACGACGGCGGGGCCACCGCGGCCGGCGGGACGGCCACGGGGGACGCGGCCTCCGCCGGGACGGGATCCGCGTCCGCGGCGGCCGCCGCGGCCGCCGCGACCGCGACCGCCCAGGCCGCCGCGGGGACCTCCCCGCCGGCCGCCCCGGCCGCCCCGGCCACCGCGGGCACCGCGGGCACCGCGGCGCCGGCCGCCGCCCCGGCCGCCCCGGCCGCCGCGGGCACCGCGGCGCCGGCCGCCGCCCCGGCCGCCGCGGGCACCGCGGCGCCGGCCGCCGCCCCGGCCGCCGCGACGGAGGAGACCCAGGCAGACGACGTCGTGGACGACGGCGCCGACCCCACCTCCGCGCTGCAGACGCACATGGACGGTCTCGACGCCGGCATGTCGGCGATCCTCGACCTCGACGACTCCGAGGCGAAGCGGCGCGTGGACGCCGCCGCCCCGCTGCTCGCGCAGGCCGGACAGATCCTGGCCACGGGCCAGGTCCCGGCCGCCGCCGCCCCGGTCGCGAAGGCCGCCGCGGGCACCCCCGAGGAGGAGGCCGCGAAGGCCGCCGCCGCGCAGGAGGACCCCGCCGCGAAGGCCGCCGCCGCGCAGGAGGACCCCGCCGCGAAGGCCGCCGCCGCCGCGGTCCCGCCGCCGGAGCCCCAGATGAAGCAGGGCGCCGACGGGGCGCTCCTCGCGCTCGCCACCGACGCGGTCAAGGGGTACTTCGACCTCGTCAACATGCTGGACTGGACGGTCCAGGACGCGAAGTCCTGGTACGCGCGGCGCTTCGTCGAGAAGCTCGAGGCCGCGCTCGCCGGCATGGGGGGCGACGCCGGCAAGGCCGATGCGGTGGCGTCGCTCCAGGACGTGCTGGGCCGGATCAAGGGCCAGCAGGCAGAGGCCGGCGTGAAGGCGCTCGCCGATACCGTGGAGCGGATGAAGGCCATCGCGAAGCGGGCCCCGGCGACGAAGCGGGACGGCACCGCCGATCCGGCCGCGGCCGCCCCGCCGAACGACGCCGCACTCGCCGGGCTGCGGACCGAGCTCGCGAAGCGGGACGGGCAGGTCGACGCGCTGCGCCAGCAGCTCGCGAAGGCGCAGGCCGACTTCGGGGCGGCCGCGGCCCGGCTCGCCACGATCGAGAAGTCGATCGGCCTGCCCAGCTCCGGGACGCCCGATGGCGGCGGCGAGGACGAGAGCGACGGCACGACCTGGCCGCTGGACATGGCGAAGGAACGCTGATCCGCGCGTTCGAAACGACGTGACCTAGACCTCAGGGGGAGGTTGGACCCCCCGGAGAGGCAGACCACCCCAGGGAGGAGCGGAAGATGAGCATCGGGAACCGCAGCCTTCTCCGGAAGGCCGACATCGCTCTGAGCGACCTGACGACCGGACACGGCGACCTCAAGCCCGCGCAGGCCAAGGAGTTCATGCGCCTGCTGATCAAGGAAGGCCAGCTCCTGAAGCTCGCCACCGTGGTGCCGATGAAGGCGCCCAAGATGGAGTTCCCGAAGATCGCGTTCGGCTCGCGCATCCTGCGGGCCGGCGTCTCGGGAACCGCGCTCGACGCCGGCGACCGGGTGAAGCCGGACCTCAGCTACGTCGCGCTCGACTCGAAGCTCTTCAAGGCCGAGATCAACATCCCGGACGAGGTGCTCGAGGACAACATCGAGTCGGCGCGCCTCAAGGACACGATCATGGAGATCGGCGCGACGGCGATCTCCCGCGACATCGACGAGGTCGCGCTCGAGGGCGACACGCACTCCGTCGACACGTTCCTGGCCCAGCTCGACGGGCTGCTGCACCAGGCGACGTCGCACGTCTCGGACGCCGCCGGCGCGACGCTGTCGACGACCGTCCTGGGCGACGCCATCCGGCTCATGCCCTCCGAGTACATGCGCGACAAGACGCGCATGCGCATCCTGACCGGCGTGACCCCCGAGCAGGACTACCGCGACACGCTGACCGAGCGCGCGACGCTCGTCGGCGACGAGCAGACGGTGAAGGGCGGCCCGGTCGCGTACCAGGGCATCCCGATCGTCCCGATCCCCATGATGCCGGAGGACCTCGGCGTCGGGGAGAACCGCAGCGCGGGCCTGCTCTGCGACCCGAAGAACATCTACATCGGCATCTGGCGGAACATCCGCTTCGAGCTGGACCGCGACGTCCGCGGCGGCAACACGATCATCGTCGTGACGATGCGCCTCGACGTGAAGTTGGCGCAGGAGCCCGCGGTCGTCAAGATCAGCGACCTCGCGATGACCTGATCGATGTAGGGCCTGGCCACGTTTCGCGCCGGGCCCGCCGGAGTCCACCGAGGGACGGCCTTCGTTCTCGCCTCCGGGCGGGACGGGATGACAGGAGACGGAGCCAATGGTCGACACGCTGAATCGGCGTCGCCTCGCGGGCACCGGCCTCGCGGAGCCGCATGTCAAGTACTTCCTCGACCTGATCGACACGATGATCACCGCGATCAACCTGGGCCTCGGCGGTGTCCTCGTTCCCGTCGCGACGGTGGCGGCCCTCAAGGCCATCACCGCCGCGGTCCGCACCGACAAGGTCCTGTGCCTCGTCGAGGACACGGGCCTCTACCGGTTCGACGCGCAGTCGTCCGCGACCGGCGACGACGAGTACGTGGTCGCGCCGACCGCGGGGACCGGCCGCTGGATCCTGGTCATGCGCGCGGCGCTGCCGCGCGGCATCTCCGACCCGGTGGCCGATCTCACCGCGCTCCGTGCCGTTGGCCTCACAGATCTGGCGGACCGGACGATCTACTTCTGCGAGACGCTGGGCCTCTTCTACTACGACGCGTCGGACGCGCAGGCCGACGACGGCGTGACGGTCGTGGTCCCGACGGCCATCGTGCGGCCGGCGACGGGCAGCTTCCTGCTGCTCGCGCCGATCAGCACCGCCGCGCTGGAGACGAAGGCGACGGTCGCCTCGCGCATCGTCGGCCCGCTCGCGAACCTGGCCGCGCTGAAGGCGCTGGCAGAGGCCGGGCGGTCCGACAACACCATGGTGCTGGTCGACGGGCTGGGCATCTACAAGTTCGACTCGGGCTCGGCGGCGGCCGGGGACGACCTGAACGTCGTCGTCCCGGACGCGGGGACCGGGCGCTGGCTCCTGATCTTCGAGCTCGGCTACGGGCAGCGCATCCTGTCGCAGGCCGCCGATCTCACCGCGGCGAAGGCGATGACCGCCGCGCAGATGCTCGACGGCGCGATCGTGCTCGTGAAGACCCTGGGCCTGTTCCGGGTCGACACCTCGTCGGCGGCGACCGCCGACGACGTGAACATCATCCGGCCGACCTGCTGGGGCGCGACGAACGGGCGCCTGCATCTGGTCGCCCCGATCAACCTCAGCCCCTACGTGAACCAGCGCATCGTCCTGCCGCTCGCCGACCTCACCGCGCTGAAGGCGGTCGCCGCGGCAGACCGGAGCGAGGGGACGCTGGCCTTCGTGGCGACCCTGGGCCTGTTCCACTTCGACGCGGACGGCGCCGGGACCAACGACGACAAGTACACCGTGGCGCCCGACGCGGGGACCGGCCGCTGGATCCTCGACGCCGAGCTGGGCACCGGAACGGTGCGCCTGCTGGCGCACGTCGCCGACCTCACCGCGGCGAAGGCCATCGCCGAGGTCAACCTGAAGGCGGGCGCGCTCGTGCTCGTCGACAGCCTGGGGTTCTACGGCGTGAACCCCACATCGGCGGCCGCTGGGGACGACGTCGACGTGATCCGGCCGACGTGTTGGGCCGCGACGGACGGTCGCCTGCATCGCATCGCGCCGATCGCCGGTGGCCTCTGGTACACCCAGGGGAAGGCGGCGCTCGCGCCGACGCTCGCCGCCGACCACCTGCACCTGGTCCACAACGGGACGCCGAACGCCGACAAGCTGTTCGTCGATGCCGCGCTGGGCGCGTTCGTCTACGCCAACGCGGTCGGCGGTGGGCTCGTCCCATCTCACGACGCGGTGAACTTCCTGGTCGTGAACGTCGGGTCCGGGCATGGCGTGCAGGTCTACCGCAAGACGACGACGCTCGTCGCGGATCTCACCGGGATCACCGGAGGTGTCAACGGTTACATGGTGTCGCAGGACGGCCGCGTCGTGGTGATCACGCACGACGTCGACCCGAGCACGGGAGGCGACGAGGTCTGCGTCAACGCCGCCGGGAACGGGATCGAGGGCAACCTGACGGGCGCCGCCGACGTCGACATCCCGCTCTCGACGACGCTCCGCGGGCCGGTCGCGACCCTGCCGACGATCGCGTAGTCCATCGACCTGGAGGCCGTTGCGCGCCTGCCCCTTGTCGCGCATGATGGCCTCCGGATGGGTCCCAACGGGCCGAGAGGAGACGGACGATGTCGATGCTGGTCAGGCTGAAGCCGTACAACGTGAAGGCGGGTCACCTCCTCCAGAGGTACTCGTTTCGCGGCATCCGGTTCATGGGAGAGCGCGGGTGGTACGAGGTCGACGACGAGATGGCGGCGCAGCTCAAGGAGAAGCGCCAGCGGCTCGACGACGAGACCTCCCCGCTGGCGTTCGACGTCTGCACCGCGGAGGAGGCGCTGGCCCTCGAGCAGCGCGAGAAGGAGCAGGCGGTCGTGAAGCGTGGCGCCGCGTTCCCGGAGCGCGTCGCTGGTCGTGGCGCCGCGGCCCAGGCCCCGCCGGCGGCCGCCGCGGCCCCGGAGCCGGTCCGGCAGCCGGCGCCGGCCCAGGCCGCCGCGGCCCCGGAGCCGGTCCGGCAGCCCGCGGCCGCGCCGGCCCCCACACCGGCGCCGACGCCTCGTCCCGCGGCGCCCGCTCCGGCGCCGGCCGCCGAGCCACGGAAGCAGCCGGCCTCCAGGAGGGGGGTCGGCAAGAGGAAGTGACCACGACGTGTACGCGACCGTCGAGGATCTGCGCGCCGAGGGGGTCACGGAGAGCGATGCAGACGATGAACGGCTCACCGCTCTCCTCCGCGACGCCACCGACGCCATCGACCGGGCCACCGGCCAGTTCTTCGAGCCGCGAGAGCTGACTCTCCGGTTCGACGGTCGCGATGCGCCCACTCTCGAGCCCCCGGTGCCTCCCATCTCGATCGACTCCATCACCATGGACGGGGCCGCTGTCTCGACCGACGAGGACGACCTGTTCGTCGTCGGGTCCCCGATGCAGCCGTTCACCGGCGCGCCGCGCCTCACCAGGCTGAACGGCGACTACTGGACGCAGGGCAGGGGGAACGTCCGCGTCACGGGGACCTGGGGCTACGTCGTAGCGCCCGGCCTCCCGACGGCGGCCTCCATCCTGGCCGGCAGCGCCGCTCCGTACTCGCTGGGCAGCGGGGCCCGGCTGGTCTTCTCGGTCGGAGGAGCTGCGGACCAGGAGGTCACGATCCTCGGGACAGCGGCCTACGTCGAGACCGCGGGGGCCGGGCCGTTCGCGCTCGTCGCCGGCCGGACGCTCGCCGTCCGGATCGACCGCGGCCGCGTCCAGACCGTCACCTTCGCTGCCGAGGACTTCGCAGACATCGGGTCCGCGACCGTCGCCGAGCTCGCGGCGGCGCTGCAGCGGGACCTCACCGGGGTGCGCGCCGTCCTGGTCGCCGGCAAGCTGCGGCTCGTCTCGGACACCGAAGGTCTCGACAGCTACGCCGAGGTGACGGGCGGGACCGCCGCCGCGACCCTCGCCTTCACCTCCGGCGAGCAGCACGGCACCGGCAACGTCGGCAACGTCTATGCCGTCGACGAGGACGACGCCGCCGCGTTCGTCGCGTCGGGCGTCCGGGCCTCGTTCTCGTCGAACCGCAAGCTCCGGCTGACGACGACGGCGACGGGCGCCGGCGCCTCGCTGGAGGTGAAGGCGGCGACGCACGACGGGTTCGGCTTCGCGGAGGGCGTCGTGGTGCACGGGAACGCGTCGGATGAGGCGGAGACACCGCGTCCGATCCGGCGCGCCTGCATGCTGCTCGTGCTGCGCGGGTTGCCGCTCCTCACCGACGCGGAGGCTCGTGACGAAGCCGAGCGCGGCCACCTCGTCACCCAGCAGACGACGCGGGACCAGAGCTACACCGCGAAGGCGGACGAACGGTTCGCCGGGCTCACCGGGGACCCGGAGGTGGACTCTCTCCTCGGCGACTTCGTGCGGCCCTTCGGGCTCGGAGCAGCGTGATGCGCGGGCGCCTCATCCAGAGGTTCCTCGCGGACCTCCGGCAGCTCGACACCGAAGCGACGGCGGCCGCCGACGTCGACGGGAGCGGGCCGCAGACCGGGGGCTACGATCCGGACCTGCGCGAGCCGATCTACGTGGACGAGACGGGGACCGGGACGGGGGGCGTCTCGTCGCGTCGGGAGAAGGCCTCGGTCATGGTCCCGTGCCAGCTCGACACGGGGGGAGACGAGCGCCTCAGGCAGGTCGGCGGGGGCATGGCCCCCGAGTCCGTGCTGTCGCTCGTGTTCCACTTCCGGGACCTCGAGCGGCTTGGGCTGGTGGCAGCGAACGGGAAGGCGCTGGTCGACGCCGGCGACCGGCTCGCCGGCATCTACGACCTGTCCGGGACGCTCGTGCAGGACGTCCCGAACCCGCCCGGGCTGTTCGTGGTGCGGTCGAAGACGAGCGGCTGGGGGCTGAACATGCGGCGGCCGCAGCGAAACCTGCTGCTGGTCGAGTTCGGAGAGCGCGTGCAGGCGGCGGCGGTGGGGGAATGAGCAACGCGGTCCGCAAGATCGGTCCCTGGCGCGAGGCGCGGGCGCTGCTCGGTGCGGCGCCGATGCGCTTCAAGGCGGTCACCGAACGGGCGGTCCGGCAGGAAGCGCAGCTGCTGCGCAAGGCGATCGTGCAGGGCATCACGCGCCAGGCGCCGGGAGGCGACGCGTTCACCCCGCTGGCGCCGCTGACGCTGGCGACACGCCGGCTCACCGGCTTCCGTGGCACGAAGGCGCTGATCCGGCACGCCGACCTCCGGAACTCGGTCGTGGTGAAGCACCTCCCCGGGGCAACCGCGTTCGTCGGGGTCCCCCGGACGGCGACGGGCAGCGACGGCAAGGAGCTGGTGAAGATCGCCGAGGTCCACGAGTTCGGGAGCGACCCGATCGTGATCCCGCTGACCGACGCGATGCGGAGGTTCCTCGGCGTGTTGCTCGACGAGTCAGGAGAGCGCAACAACCGGGGAACCGCTCGGGTCGTGGTGACCCAGATCCCGCCGCGGCCGTTCCTGCGGCCGGCGTTCCGCGAGTGGTCGAAGGGGGTTCAGGCCCGGTTCCTCGCTCGCATCGCCGCGGGCATGGGCATCATGGGGGGACGCCGGTGAGCCTGGCGGTCACCAGCATCACCCCGGCCAACGGGGCGAGCGCGGGCGCCGACCTGGTCCGCATCGTCGGAACTGGGTTCGCTGACCAGGTCCGCGTCGAGTTCGGAGGGTCGGCCGCCGCGCTCGCGTCGGCCTGGACGATCAGCGGCATCTCTTACGCCGACGTCCGGACGCCGCCCCACGACCAGGGCGTTGTGGACGTCGTGCTCCGCAACGTCGACGACGACGGCGACCCGGTCCCCGGGCAGTCGGTCACCGTCGACGACGGCTACGAGTTCTGCGCCGCGCGGCTCGCGCGCACCGCCGACTCGGCGGAGACGAACGAGTCCGGGCTGGTCCTCGTGCTCCGGACGCTGATCCGAGCGTTGAAGCGCGGCATCGTGGAGAACGCTGGGCCCCCGTCGTCCGTCGACTACGACGAGACGACGGCGGACGGCCTCAACATCGTCTTCATGGTCAACCTGCCGAGCGTCGTGATCACCGGCGTCCGGCTGTCGCGCCGGCGGGACGACGCGTCGAACGTCCCGTCGGAGGAGGTGGTCGACGGCGAGATCGTGATGCGGGCCCCGCCCGACTACCACGACATGGAGTTCTCGTTGACCGGCGCCGCAGAGGGTGCGTTCCAGACGTTGAACCTGGCGAACGCCGTGGTCGCGCTCTTCCAGCGCACCCCGTGGCTCGTGCTGCCCACGACGCCCGAGGTCCGATTGGAAATGGACCTGACGGGCGACACCCGTGTACAGTTGAGGAGTCCGGCGGCAGGGCGAGGTGGGGACGTCAAGGCCTTCGTGCTGACCGCCGTCGTTCGCGGCGTCGACCTGGGCGACGAGCTCGCCGTCGAGAGGACCCGCGCCGTCGAGAGCTACACCGTCGGCGAAGACGCAATCGCAGCGGAGGCCTGATGAAGCTCACGAACACGACGCACAAGGTCCGGGTCTACAACCTGCCCCACGACTCCTACTGCCGCGCGTTGCGCGCCTGCGCCTGCCGGCGCGCGCCGGCGCAGCGGATCGCCGGCCGCCGGCCTGCTGGCGGCCGGCTGTGCTGCGCGTCGCTGACGCTGCAGCCTGGCGTCCAGGTGGAGGTGAACGCCGCCGTCCTGGCGGTGCCAGAGATCAATCGGGCAGTGCGCGCTGGGGCTCTGCGCGCCAGCGAGTAACATCGCACGGAAGGAGCGGATCCGATGGGACGGGAACTGCTGGCCTCGAAGGTCATCACGGTCGAGAGGGAGCCCCGCGTGCGCTCCATCCAGTCGGCGGCGGTGTCGATCGCGGGCATGGTCGGCGTCGCGGAGCGGGGGCCGCTGAACCAGGCGACGGCCGTCCTGAGCTTCGACGAGTACCTGAAGAAGTTCGGCGGCTACATCTCGAGCAGCGACCTGACCGCCGCGGTCGCCGGGTTCTTCGGCAACGGCGGCGGCAAGCTCTACGTGGTGCGCACCTGCCACCACACCGACTACACCGACCCGTCGACGGCGACGGCGGTCCGGGCCGCCGGCAACCTGGTCACGCCGGGGGCGGCCACGCCGGCCATCATCGACAGCCGGAACAGCGCGCCGTTCGTGCTCGAGCACAACGCGACGCTGGTGTTCTCGGTCGGCGGCAACCCGAACCAGACGATCACGATCCTCGGGACGGCGGCCTACGTCGAGACGGCGGGCGCCGGGCCGTTCGCGCTCGTCGACGAGCAGACGCTGACCGTGAAGTTCGACCGCGGCCGCGTCCAGACGCTGGTCCTGGCCACCGGCGACTTCGTCGACATCGGCGCGGCGACGGTCGAGGAGCTGCGGGTCGTCATGAACCGCGACCTCGACGACTGCAAGGCCACGATCGTCGGCGGCAAGCTGCGGCTGAACTCCGACATCAAGGGGCTGGACAGCTACGCCGAGGTGACCGGCGGCACGGCCGCGGCGACCCTCGCGTTCACCTCCGGAGAGGTGCACGGCACCGGCAACGTCGGAAACGTCTACGCCGTCGACTCGGGCGACGCCGCGATCTTCACCGGCACCGGCCTGTCGTTCAGCTTCACCGGGACCGGGAAGCTGCGGCTGACCTCGACGGCGACCGGGGCCAGCGCGTCGCTGGAGGTGAAGGCGGCGTCGCACGACGGGTTCAACTTCCTCGAGGATACCATCTCGGTCGGCGCCGACTCCCCGTCGGCGACGGCCATCCTGGCGGAGGGCAAGGACCCGGGGGCCTACGGCAACGACCTCTCCGTCGTCGTGGAGGACGCCACATCGGGGACGGCCGGCGACTTCAACCTGCTGGTCGAGGACGACGGCGTCGTGGTCGAGAGCTGGCCGAACCTCTCGACGAGCCCGACGGCGGTCCGCTACTTCGAGACGATCGTCAACCACGCCACGACCGGGTCGAACCTGATCCGTCTCACCGACCAGGAGCTCGGCGGGAACCCGCGGCCGACCAACCAGGAGGTGACGCTCACCACCGGCAACGACGGCCTGACCTCGCTCGGCGACAACGACTTCATCGGGCACTACGACCCGGACGGGTCCGTGGCGCTGCAGTGCCTCGTCGCGGTCCCGGAGCTCACCCTGGTGAGCGCGCCGGGCCGGGCGACCGCGGCGGTCCAGGGGGCCCTCGTGACCTTCTGCGACGACACGCGCGACGGCGAGGTCTTCGCGGTCCTCGACCCGCCCGAGTCGCAGTCGGCCTCGCAGATCATCACGTACTTCGAGACGACCGCGGCGCTGCTCGAGGCGACCGAGCAGGCCGGGATGTACTGGCCGTGGGTCAAGATCATCAACCCGTCGAAGACGGTCTACGGCAACGACGAGACGATCACCGTGCCGCCGTGCGGCCACGTCATGGGCGTCATGGCCCGGACCGCGGCGGCCCACCCCGGCGGCATCTACGACCCGCCGGCCGGCATCGAGCGGGGCCAGCTCCGCGGCGTGGTCGGCTTCGAGACCGACAGCGTGCTGCTCGAGTCGGTGCGCGACTGGGTCTACCCGAAGCGCATCAACCCGCTGACCACGCAGCCCGGCTTCCCGCGGTACATCGACGGCAGCCGCACCGCGAAGTCCTCGGGCAACTTCCCGTTCGTCGCGGAGCGGCTGGGCGTCAACTTCATCAAGCGGTCGGTGAAGAACGGCATCCAGTGGGTCCGCCACTCGAACAACACGGAGGCGCTGCGCCGGCGGGTGAAGCGGTCGGTGACCGCGTTCCTGCTCACCCAGATGCGCAACGGGGCCTTCCGGAGCATGGTCCCGGACGAGGCCTTCTACGTCGACGTGAGCGACGAGCTGAACCCGCCGAGCGAGATCTTCGCGGGCCGGCTGAACCTCGAGATCGGCCTGGCCACGAACAAGCCGGCCGAGTTCGTCGTGATCGGGATCACGCAGGACACCCGCGCGCTCGACGAGGAGCTCGCGGCGGCCGGCGCCTAATCGCCGGGGGCCCGGGCGCCGCCTGGCCGGCGCCCAGTCGAGGTGAGGGATACCCGAAAGGAGCAGGCTCATGGGCGTCACCGGCAACCCGAGGTCCTACCACAAGAAGTTCAAGTTCATCGTCGAGATCGACGAGGTCACCTGGGCGGGCTTCTCGAAGTGCAGCGAGCTCTCGAGCGAGGTCGCGAAGGTCGAGCACTACGAGGGCGGGGCCCTGATCCCGAACAAGAGCCCGGGCAAGATGACGTTCAGCGACGTCACGCTGGAGCGCGGCGCGACGCAGGACTACGACCTCTTCCGGTGGTTCACCGACGTGGTGAACACCGCGAGCGGCCGCGGCCTCGTCGACCCGAACTTCCGGCGCAACCTCGACATCGTCCAGCAGGAGCGCGACGGGAGCACCCTGCGGCGCTGGGCGCTGTCCGGGGCCTGGCCGACCAAGTTCGTCGCCGGCGAGTGGGACAACAGCTCCGACGAGAACGTGATCGAGTCGCTGACGCTCACCTACGACTTCTTCGAGCTCGATCAGCGCTGATCCTCGCAGACGCGGCACCGTGTCTGACGACATGATGCGCGCGTGGCGCATCGTCCGCGGGGCCGTCCCGGGCGTACCTTGACGGGATGGAAGGAGGGACGACCCCATGACGACGATCACCTGCCCCACCGGACTCCAAGTCGACCTGCGGGAGATGCTGGTCCGCGAGGAACGGATCCTCAGCGACCGGGCCCTCGCCCGCGACAACCGCACCATGGAGACGCTGCTGTCGGTCTGCACCGTCGGCTGCGTCGACCCCGGCCCCTACGAGTTCCCCGGAGACGCGGTGGACTGGGGGCGCGTGCTCCAGGGCGACCGGTTCTACGCGCTGATGCAGCTCCGCATCATCACGTTCGGGCCGACGTTCACGTTCCAGCACGTCTGCACGCAGCGGAACTGCCGGGAGCGGTTCGACTGGGAATTCAGCCTGACCGAACTGGCGGTCCGCAAGCTCAGCAAGGAGGGACTGGATCTCTTCCGGGCCGGGAACCGGTTCGAGAGCGCGCCGCTGCCTCGCTGCGGCAAGCGGGTGTGGTTCCGGCTGCTCACTGGCTTCGACGAGCGCAAGATCCCGCTGATCCAGAAGAACGCGAAGGAGCGCGCGGCGTCGGCGCTCCTCGCATTCCGGACGCTCGAGGTCGAGGGCATCGACCCGAAGGACACGCGGGCGAAGCGGGCGTTCTTCGAGGACCTCTCGATGGGCGACGCCGACTTCCTCACCGACGAGTTCGACCGCGCGGACTGCGGCGTCGAGACCTCGATCGACGTCGAGTGCCCCGAGTGCTTCGCGGAGCAGACCGTGGACATCCCTTTCGGCCCGACCTTCTTCATGCCGGGCCGGAAGCGGACGGAGCGGAGGAAGGCGAGCCGGGCGAAGGCGGACCTGCGGCTGGTCGAGCCGGAGACGACGGAGGAGGAGCCGGAGACGACGGGGACGGAGGAGGCGATCGACGAGGCGTAGAGGTCTCCCGCGTCGTCCGGGGGCCCATGGACCTCTTCCCGCCGGTCGACCGGGAGGCTTGGGAGACCTGGATCCTCGACCTCTGCTGGCACCAGCACGGAGGGTCGGGGCTGACGTGGACCCGCAGCGAGGTGCTGGACCTGACGCTCGGCGAGCGCGATCGTGCCAGGGAGTGGGTGAAGAGCCGGCGCGCCGCGGAAGCGAAGGAGCTGAAGAAGGGCGGCAGAGGGAGGTAGGCGGTGCTCAACAGCCTCGGGCTCGGTTTCATCTTCACCGCCAAGGACCTCGCGTCCGGCAAGATGGCCGGGCTGCAGCGCCGCTTCAGCTCGCTCGACGACGCGGTCGGCGCCAGGGGCCGCCGGATGTCCCGGGCCTTCCGAGAGCTGGGCGTCGGCCTCGCGGTCTTCACCGCCGGCGCCGTCGGGCTCGGCGGTACCTTCGCGCTCGCCAACCGCGCCGGCAAGTTCGAGCAGGGCCTGGCCGGCGTCGGCGCGGTCACCAAGGCGACCGCCGCCGACATGGACATGCTCCACAAGTCGGCGATCGACGCCGGCATCGCCACGCAGTTCTCGCCCGACGAGGCCGTCGAGGGCCTCACATCGCTGGCCACCGCCGGCCAGACCGCGAGGCAGGCCACGGAGACCCTGATCCCCGTCCTCGACCTCGCCGCAGGCTCCCTGGGGCAGCTCGGCGTCTCTGAGTCGGCGGAGGCCGTGGTCGGCACCCTGAACGCGTACGGCATCGCGGCGCGCGACGCAGCCGGCGTCACCGACAAGCTGCTTCGGATCACGCAGCTCACGAACTTCCAGGCCAGGGACTTCGAGGCCGGCCTATCGAAGGCCGCCGCGACGGGAGCCGTCTTCGACCAGTCGCTGAACGACGTGCTCGTCACGATGGGCCTGATCCGCAACCGAAACATTGACGCGTCGAGCGCGGCGACCGGGTTCCGCGAGGCCACCAGGCGCGTCGGTTCTGACCTCGGAGCGCAGAAGGCGCTCATGTCGGCTGGGATCGATATCTTCGACAAGTCGACAGGCAAGATGCGGTCCATCGTCGATATCATGTTGGAGTTCTCGAAGGCGTCTTCCGACCTGACCGACAAGGAGCGCAACAAGATCATCGTCCAGGCCTTCGGCGCGCGCGGCCTCCTGGCGTACAACGCGGTGTCGAAGGCCGCGTTCACGACGCAGCGGGACGGCCGCGAGGTGACGCTGAAGGGAGCCGAGGCCGTCGAGGCGCTGCGGAAGGAGATGGAGAAGTCGGGCGGGACCGCCAAGGAGTTCCGCGAGCGGCTGCTCGATACGTTCCAGGGGCAGAAGACGCTCCTCAAGGGCTCGCTGCAGACGCTGGCGGTCGTGGTCGGTGAGGCCTTCTCGAAGGTCTTCAAGCCCGTGGTCAGCGGAATCATTACGGTAGTCAACGACGCGATCTACGCATGGGAGAGGTTGTCTCCAGCGGTCAAGTCGGTGATCGCGAAGCTGCTGGTCTTCGCGTCGACCTTCCTCGCCGTCCTCGGAGCGGTCATGGCGCTCAAGGGAGCGTTCGCCATGATCCGCATCGGGATGGCCGCGCTCGGGATCACGTTCAGCGGCTTCCTCGCCACGTTCGGCCCCATCCTGCTTCTCATCGGTGGCGCCGCAGTCGTGTTCTACGGCTTCCGCCAGGCCTTCGACCGCAACTTCGGCGGCATCGCTGACACGCTCAACCGAGTGTGGTCGCAGGTGAAGCTGTTCTTCCAGGGCCTGGTCCAGCTGTTCACCGACGGGGGGTTCTCCGGCGCGGTCATGGAGGACCTCGCGAAGGCGGAGAACCAGGGCCTGAAGTCGTTCCTGGTCGGCATCTACCAGTTCGTCCACCGGCTCGGCGTGCTGTGGGAGGGGATCAAGGCCGGGTTCAGCTCGGCGATCGAGGCGGGCCGCCCCGCGTTCGAGGCCATGGCGACCGCGCTGGGACGGCTCTGGGACGCGGCGTCCAAGCTCTTCGGCGCGATCTTCGGCTGGACCACCGGGGCTTCGGAGGGCTTCGGGGCGGTCGGCGTCGCGATCGGGCAGGGCCTGGGGACGGCCGTCGAGTGGATCGCCACCGCGATCGGGTGGGTGGCAGACCTGTTCGGCGGGTTCTTCGAAGGCCTCATGAGGTGGATCGAGCCGATCAAACAGGCCTTCGCAGGCGTCTTCGGTGCCATCGGCCAGCTGATAGACACAATCGCCGGCATCTTCGGAGAGGCGTCCGGGAAGGGACTCACCTTCGGTGACGTGCTCAACGGCCTCGGTCGCGCGATCGGATGGGTCGCCGGGCTCATTACGACCGTTCTTGTCACTGCGATTGAAGCTGTCATTGATGTAATCACTACCGTAATCGATTGGATCAAGGGGTTCGGAACCGCGATCGGAGAGGGGCTCGGGGCCATCGTGATCTTCTTCGGCGAGACGCTGCCCAACGCGCTCGCGTCGGCGTGGGAGACGATCAAGGGGTGGTTCGGAAAGATCGGCGACTTCTTTGTCAGCATCGGGCAGTGGTTCTCCGACCTGTTCAGCAAGATTGCCGACGGGATCGTCGCGTTCTTCCAGCCGGTAATCGACTTCTTCAATGGCATCGCAGACGCGATCTCGTCTGCCATCAACGCGGTGATCGACACGCTGATCAACATCGCGCGGGCGATCCCTAGCTGGATGCTCCCGGAGTCGATCGAGGATTGGGTCAGCTCGCTCTCGACGAGCGAGGAAAAGCAGGCGCAGGTATACCTCGAGCAGCGCGCGCCGGCCGTCGCCCAGTTCAAGGCGGACGAGGCCGCGAACCCGGAGGTGCAGCGCCTCGTCGCGACGAGCGAGCAGGGAGGCTACTACGGCGCGTTCGCCGAGATGCAGCTGCAGATGATGCAGGCCGTCACCGAGGCGCAGGCGAACGCGATGAAGAAGCCGGTCGAGGTCCGGACCACGCTCGAGGTCGACGGGCAGAAGCTGGCGGAGGTGATGCAGCGCGTCGACCGGGACTCCGCAACGCGCGGCTTCTCGCCGGTGCCGACGTACTAGGAGGTGTGGTGCTGCAGAACGCGACAGCCCGGCCGCCTCGTTGCACGCTGGTGAATCTCTCCACCGGGGAGGAGAAGGCCTGCCTGTTCAACCCGGAGGCGCTAGCGGAGCGCGTCCAGATGAACTTCGCCCGCGGCGAGGTCTTCGGCATGTCGCACCAGCCGCAGCAGTACACATCGACGACGAACAGAGGGCTGCCCGGGCTCCAGTTCTACCTCGACAAGATCTACGCACGCGAGATCGAACCGGACGCCGACATCATGGACTTCCGGCACTTCCTGATGGCGTTCAGCGCTCCGCCGGCGGCCGCCGCGGACGTCGCGCACAACGCCCCTCCCCGGCTGCTCTTCGTGTGGCCGGGGGTGCTGTCGGTGCAGACGGTCGTGCTGTCGCTGGAGTTCCGCTACACCGACTTCGGAACGGACGGCTCGGTGCTGCGGTACACCGCGGCCGTCGAACTCGAGGAGGCCAGGGACACCCGCCAGACCTCCGAGGACCTGCGCGCCGGGACCGTCGTGGAGCTCGGCGTGATCGACCTGACGGTGTAGACGGATGGCACCTCGGCTGGGCTCCAGGTTCACGTTCTGCCGCGGCGTCGCCGACGACGACGGCGTGCTGTCGCTCACCGACCGGGAGCCCTACGAGTACCGGGAGCTCTCCGACACGCGGACGCATCGCGTCGTGGAGGGGGACTCGCTCTTCACCCTGGCGGCCTGGTACTTCCGCGGCCTGCCACGGGCGGCCGGCTACTGGTGGGTGATCGCCGACTTCCAGCCGGACCGGATCATCGACGGGACGCTGGTGCTCGACCTCGGGCGCGTGATCTACATCCCGTCGATGCGCGTGCTCACCGACGTCATCCTCGCCGAGGCGCGGCGCAAGGAGCACGGCTGATGGACCGCTCCGCGCCTGGCATCCGCATCGTCGCGATGCGGGAGGTCGCGGGGACCGCCGGGGAGCGCGTCTCGTCGCTCGACGGCCGCGTCGAGTCGTTCACATACGAGGACAGCGAGAAGAAGGCAAACAAGGTCACGATCGTGGTGCGGAACGACGACCTCGCGCTGCTCGACGATCCGGATCTCATGGGCGGCGTGGTGCTCGAGGTGTCGTGGGGCTACCCGGGGCACATGTCGACGCCGCGCCGCTGCGTCGTGAAGACGATCAAGGGGTTCGCGAAGCTCACGA
>ERZ795055.1370-NODE-1370-length-19762-cov-11.658243_pt1 | contig 19762 bp, 12 predicted proteins | sample MGYA00375139_ERZ795055 | MGnify/ENA primary metagenome ERZ795055 (study PRJEB30184, sample SAMN05720283) | anaerobic digester metagenome | isolation source: active sludge of municipal wastewater-treating anaerobic digesters | place: USA | collected 2015-01-23 ... | reverse complement strand
GGAAGATTGTTGCCGGGAGCAGTGCCATGAGCATGTTGAAGGCGATGGATGAGGCACGGGTTACAAGCACCCCGCGGCCGAAGAGCCCCTTGACGATGAGTTTTGCCACCATTTCCAGTGGAGCACCGTCAAATCCTGGCAGCACCGCGTTCCTTAATCCGTTTGTTTTTGTGATCAGCGTTTCCCTGGCGCTCATAAAATGAAGTTCAATAGGCTTTCAGGCTCATATCAAGACTTTTTATGTGGTGGGTCAGAGCCCCTATTGAAATGTAATCGACGCCACACAGGGCGTAATCCCTCACATTTACGAGGGTGATGCCTCCCGATGATTCCGTCTCCGTCCTTCCTGCGATAAGCGCCACGGCCTCCTTCGTGTCGGCGATGTTGAAATTGTCGAGCATTATGCGGTCCACTCCCCCGGCATCAAGTATCTCCCGGACCTCCTTAATATTGCGTGCTTCGACTTCGATCCTTAGGTCCAGGCAGTGTTTCCGTAGATAATCCTTTGTTCTCTGAATGGCTGATGCAATGCCTCCGGCATAATCGATATGATTGTCCTTAAGCATTATCATGTCATAGAGACCCATGCGGTGGTTAACTCCGCCGCCGGTGCGGACGGCCTCTTTTTCAAGGGCCCTCATTCCCGGGGTGGTCTTCCGGGTGTCGGTTATGCGTGCCCGTGTGTCTTTGACAAGTTCCGTGTATTGGGCTGTGGCGGTGGCAATGCCGCTCATCCTCTGCATTATGTTGAGAACGATCCTTTCAGCCCGCAGGATCGGTTGTACCCTTCCGGCAACAGTGAGGGCAATGTCGCCGTATTTAACCCTGTCGCCGTCATTGATCAATATTTCCGTTTTGAGTGCGGGGTCTGCCATTGTGAATACTTCGCGTGCCACGCGCAGTCCTGAAATTATTCCGTCCTCCTTTACCAGGAGCCTGGCGCGTCCTGCTGCGTCAGCAGGTATTGATGCAAGTGAACTGTGATCACCACCGCCGGTGTCTTCGGCAAGGGCGTTTACTATAAATGACCGGAGATCGGCATCACTCATTATCGGTTTCAATCCTTATCTGGTGAATAAGCGGGTTGCCGTCTACCTTTTTCAGCAGGAAGTATACGCGGAAACTGCCCTTATCGGTTTCAAGGTTTGCGATTGCATACTGGGCGTCGCCCCTTGCGCCCTGATGCCTGATGACGAACTCGCGGGAGCGGTAACGGGTGAAGAAGTCCTTGAGTATCTTCTCGGCCACGCTCTTGCTGTAAAAGTCCTCCTTTTCAGGAAGGACCAGTTCAACAGTACTGTTAAGATATTCGGACAGCCCCGCTGCGCTTCCCGTGCGGAAAGCGATTGCAATACCCGACGGTATCCTCGGCTGATCCTGGGCGGCAAGCAAAACTGCCAGGGTGACAAGTAAGCCTGCCGTGGCCATTAGTTTCTTTCTCATTTCATTTCCTTTCTGCTTTCCGTACAAGGGACAAAGCAAATTTAACTAATTATATCAAAAAGCGCACCACTTTTAATTATAGGCGGATGGCGCCGGCTTTAAAAGGGCTTAATTGCTATATTTGTCTTGATCAACGCTAACCGGGGATATTAATGAAGCTTGTTCTCCTGCTTACGGGAAAGACAGATCAGGCATGGGTACGCGACGGGGTGGCCGAGTATGAGAAGAGGATCTCAAAATACTGCCGCCTTGAGATCGTAACCCTGCCGGATGTCAAAAACCCCGGAAACCGTCCTGCCGACTGGGTGAAGTCGAAGGAGTCGGAAAAGATGCTCTCCTTCTTCAGGGCGGATGACCATGTTGTCCTTCTTGATGAGCGCGGAAAGGGGTATTCAACTCTTGAAATGGCAGAGTGGCTTCGCAAAGCGATGATGCTCCCTGCAAAGAGGATAGTGTTCGTCGTGGGGGGGCCTTACGGCTTCGACCCGAAAATAACAGCAAGGTCAGATCATTCAGTATCACTCTCGAGGCTTACTTTCTCACACCAGGTGGTACGATTATTGTTCGCAGAACAACTTTACAGGGTACTGTCAGTAAATGCCGGTGATCCCTATCATCATGAATAGCGCTATGCCCGGGAAACTTAAGGATATCAGGATCGTATTAATTGCACTGCTGGTGGCGGCAGCCCTCGCTGCCGGAGCTGACTTGCTCTATTTCAGCGGCTTCGAGTGGCGTCTGAGGACGGAGCGGGTTGACAGCAGGATTGCCTCCCTGGAGAAGGATGCCGCGACACTTCTTGCCCGTGCAGAAGCGGCTGTGAGTGAAAACGGTGATCCGGCTGCACTCTTCAGAAATCCGATGGGAAAAGAGGCTCTTGAGAATGGAATCATTCTCCTGGCTTACAAGGATGGACGGGCAGTTTACTGGTCTGACAACAGCATCGCATTTCCTGTGATTTATGAGCAGGGTTTTACAGATCATAAGCCGGTCTTTTACAGCAACGGCTGGTTCGTCCCCATGCACCGTGAGTTCCCGGGATACCAGCTGCTTGCATTGATAAAGATTTACAGGCAGTACCCGATAGTCAATAACATACTTAGATCAGGCTTCCCTGAAAACTTCCCGCTGCCGGAGCAGACCCGCATCACATTCGATGCAGCGGCATCCGATTATCAGATAATGGGATCGGAGAATGAATTTCATTTCGGACTTCTGTTCCCAGACAGGAAGCCCAACACAGGATTCATAATCCTTCCGGTGCTTCTATGGTGTGTTGTTCTGTTCCTCCTTATAAGACTTGTGGTTCTTGCCTCAACCTGGGTTGACCGGCGGAAAAAGTCACCGGCAGGGACACTTGCGGCATTTGCCGCACTGATGATATTATATGCTGTTGTACTCCTCACAGGCCTGCCGCCCTCGGTGAAAGCCACTGAACTCTTCTCACCCTTTCACTGGTCTGCCGGCAGCATGATGCCCTCTGCCGGCCATGCACTTCTTCTCGGCCTTCTGATACTCTCCGCTATCAGGCTCACCTTCAGAAGCGGGAAGTTCAATGAACCATGGACAGGAAAGGGCCTTAAAAGATATTTGGGTCCTGGTCCGGTTATGGCGCTGGCATTCATCCTTTTCCTTGTGGCAGAGGCTGCATTCAGGGACCTTGTGCTGAACTCTGCAATCAGTTTCGAGGCGTTCAGGATACTTGACATGACATTCATGAGCCTTGCCGGCTTTATTTCAGTTCTGCTCCTTCTGACGATTCCGGTCATACTTTTCATGAGAGGATTCAGGATGATGAGGGAGTGGTCTGCCGGTGAATGCATTGCAGTTACGGGTGCTGCGGCACTTGTGCTGCCCCTGGCCTGCCTCCTGGGGACTGATTGCAACATCTGGAGCATTGTCTGGCTGCTGCTTACAGTGGCCGTGATAATGCTGTGGCAGAGAAAGTCGTACACCGAGGTGTCACTCGTGATTCTGTTCTCCGTCCTGACAGGGATGTACGCAACCACGCTGATAATAAGTTATTCCGGTCTAAAGGAGGACCGCAACATGAAGGTGATGGCAATCTCCCTGGCAAATGACAATGATATGGTTGCCGAAGGAATGCTTATTGACATGTGGCCCGCCCTGGCTGCAGATACTGTCCTGGCACGGCTCGTGAGGAAGGAGGATGTAACCTCCGCCGACATTAATGCAGTTTACAGGTATCTGGAAGATGGCTATTTCTACGGCTACTGGGAGAACTACGATCTGAACATTGTGATCTGCAGGAACGATTCTCCTCTCAGCCTTGGTGCAACAGGATCAGAGGCAGAGAGCTGCTTCGACTGGTTTGGAAACCGCATAAGGAATGACGGAGACACAATAACCCGGACAGGCTTTTTCTTCATGCGCAACCAGGCAGGGCGGGCATGGTACCTGTCAGAAATGTTTTATGAACTGTCTCCCGGTGTCACCAACGGGCTGTTCATTGAACTTGTGAGTCACATCGAGACCTACCTTGCAGGATACCCTGAGCTCTTGCTTGACGCAAACCATCAGCGTTTTCCGAAGCTCAGGAATATTTCATACGCCAAGTACATCAACGGTACCCTGGTGCTCAGGGCGGGAGAGTATCCGTATGACAACTCCATCGATCAGGGCCAGACGGAGAGAGAGGAGTACAGGTTCGTTGAGACACCTGATTTCAAACATCTCTACTACTCACTCGGGGATATGACACTTGCCATTTCAACCCCGAGGGTGAAGCCGCTTGACAGGATCATTACGTTTGCCTACCTGTTTATAGTAATTCTCATTTACGTCTTTGCACTCCTGGTCAGTTTCACAAGACAGCCTGGTGAACTGCTCAAGACGGACACCTTCAGGAGGCGACTGCAGCTTTCATTCGCGGCAGTGCTTACAATAGTGTTTATCATCGTAATTACCGGGGCTCTTACTCTCAGTACCCGGCAGTTCCGCAACAATCACACGAGACTTATCCGTGAGAAAGCAGAGTCCCTCTCAATCGAACTGGAACACAAACTCTCCTCGGAGAAGACCCTTGAAGCAGGGTGGCAGACACCTGACTATCCCACTCTGAACCACCTTCTTGTCAAGTTCTCAAACGTCTTTTTCACTGACATTAACCTCTATTCTCCCTCAGGGAAACTTCTCGCCACCTCAAGGCCGGAGGTCTTTGCCCGCAAGCTTGAAGGAAGCATGATTGACCCGGTTGCCTATGGGGTGCTGACTTCGCCAGGGAAAGAAGAATACATCGGTGTTGAGTCAATTGGCGAGATGAACTACCTCTCAGCCTATCTCCCTTTTTATAATGAGGACAACAACCTTCTGGCCTACCTCAACATTCCATACTTCACGATGCAGAACCTGCTGACAGGCGAGACGTCCAACCTGATTGTCACACTCATCAACTTCGCTCTTCTGTTCCTTCTGATAATGATGTGGGTTTCTGTTTTCCTCAGCGACAGGATAACAAGCCCGCTGTCGATGCTTCAGCAGGCTATGGCTTCGGTTGCCTACGGGAAGAAAAATGAGCATATCAGTTACAGCAGCCGCGATGAGGTGGGAGAACTTGTGAAACAGTACAACCGCATGACCGACGAGCTGGAGGAGAGTGCCACCAAGCTTGCGCGCACTGAACGTGAGATGGCATGGCGCGAGATGGCCAGGCAGATAGCACATGAGATCAAGAACCCGCTCACACCCATGAAGCTGAACGTACAGCAGCTATACAAGTCGTGGAACGACAGCGTCCCTGACTTCGACACGAGGATAAAGAACTTCACCGACAACCAGATTGAATACATTGACAACCTGTCAAACATTGCAACCGCTTTCTCCTATTTCGCGAGGCTGCCGGGTGCCAACCCGACGGAGGTGGATATAATTGCCCAGCTGAAGACTACGCTTTCAATGTTCGGACATACCGATAATGCAACAGTAACCCTTAATGCTGTGAAGGTCAGAAAGGCAGTTGTGATGGCTGACAGGGAGCATCTCAACAGTATCTTTTTCAACCTGCTTAAAAATGCAATCCAGGCTATTCCGTCAGGAAGAAAGGGGGAGATCAGGATTGAGGTTTTGCACGCCGGTAATTCCGTACAGGTACGATTCATTGATAACGGTATGGGTATCCCGGAGGAACTCATCCCCAGGATATTCACCCCCAACTTCACCACCAAATCATCCGGAATGGGTCTCGGATTGTCAATCGTAAAGCGTTACGTGGAGACTGCCGGAGGAAAAATTTGGTTTGATACCGAGAATGATAAAGGGACGGTCTTTACCGTCGAGTTTCCGCTTCTGAATATCCTTTAGCCTAAAGAAACACAGGCTGCCTAAAATAATCTGTCAGATTTTCAGTTTTAACAGAGTATATCAGCAAATCATTGTCATAAAATGCCCTTCAGAATCCTTTACATAACCAGGAGGTATCTTCTGATTGTCTTACTGATGCTAACCGGAGGAGGCATTTCCGTTTCAGGGCAGACACCACTTCTTACCGGGCAGATCAACAAACACGCAAAGGTCACATCAGTCGGCACAAATTATGTGATTGTGGATGATGTGACTGACTTTGCTGTGAATGACACCGTCATGGTGATGCAGATGAGCGGTGTCAGGATCAATGCAGGCTCAGCCCTGGAAGGCAATTACCAGAATGCTATCGGCACTCCTGGAAAGTATGAGATTGTAATTGCAGAATCGATAAATACCGGAACACGCAGGATTCAGTTCAGCCGTGTACTGCTTAATAACTACGATGCTGCCGGCAAGGTTCAGTTGATCAGGGTCAGGTCATACAGTGATGCGGTAGTCAACACCCAGCTCTCCTGTCAGCCGTGGGACTCTGCCACTGTAAGAGGCGGCGTGCTGGTCTTCATGGTCAAGGGTGTTCTTACACTCAATGCGGATATAAATGTCACAGGCTCCGGTTTCAGGGGAGGTATTGTCTCCCAGGGCACCGGCTTTTGCCAGAACTCCGATGATACAATCAGATGGGAGTCATACAGTATATGGTCGCAGGCTGCAGGATACAAAGGTGATGGCATAGCACTCAGGACAGCTACAGATCTGCCTCTCTATCCTGCTTTCATGAAGGGCAAGGGCGCCAACATGACCGGAGGTGGCGGTGGCAACGGCCATTTCTCGGGTGGCGGTGGCGGAGCAAACTATGGCGCCGGCAGTGTCGGTGACCAGGAACAGGCTCCTGATGTCTGCGGGGGACTTCGCCCTGGCGGACGCGGCGGTTTTCCTGTCTCAGGCCCCCCGACGCTTAATACAGGTGTCTATATGGGCGGTGGAGGCGGTGCATCTGTCTGGCTTACCGTCCCAACGACTTCAGCAGGGGCTGACGGAGGCGGGATTGTGATAATTCACGCTGACACTATTGTGGGCAACGGCAGGATCATCACTGCCCGCGGCGGATCAGCAAACAACAATACTGCTGTGAACAGCGGTGCGGGTGGCGGCGGTGCTGGAGGCTCGGTTATAATCAGCACAAGAAACTTTGCAAGCGTGCCCGTTCTTGAAGCTGACGGCGGCAAAGGCGGTGACAATGTAAACCAGAACGGTGCCGGCGGCGGCGGTGGAGGAGGACTCATCTGGACCTCGGGACCCTTTGCGGGCACAGCCACAGTAACCGGAGGATTGGGCGGTGTACACAGCGGCGGCGATCCCAACAGGGACGGTCTGCCGGGTCTTATCCGCAATAACCTGAACCTGCCCCTGAACGGATTCCTGTTCAATGAAATATATGTAGCCCATAGCCAGACAAAGCTTGATTCAATCTGTGAGGGGATGATCCCCCCGAAACTGACCGGCACCCGTCCTGCCGGCGGAAGCGGAACCTACACCTACCAGTGGCAGAAGAGCTATGACAACATTGCATGGTCAGATGTGCCCGGCACTTCAATAGACTATACCCCTGCAACAACCGAATCTGTTTCTCTCTGGTTCAGAAGGGTTGTAAGTGACGGAGCAGGAATAACTGACAGGAGCCTTCCTGTCCGTATCATCGTTCATCCGCGCATAACCGGAAATCTCGTCGGGAATGACACCACCCTCTGCTACAACATGAATCCAGAGGAGCTCTATCCTCTCAACGCAGGACCTTCGGGAGGTACCGGTATCTATTACTACCAGTGGGAGCAGAGCCCTGACAATGTCACCTGGAGCAATGCTTCAGGCGCCGCCGCCTCCGCTGCGTATAACCCGCAGGCCCTGACCGCCACAACACATTATAAGAGAACAGTCAGCTCCGGGGCCTGCGTGGACGTAAGCTCCGCGGTCACGGTCACCATCCTGCCCGCCATTATAAACAATACAGTCACTGCAGACCAGACCGTCTGTGAAGGCACATTGTTCGCCAGCCTCGCAGGAAGTTCCCCCGGCGGCGGCGCCGCGCCTTCTTACACATACCAGTGGATGAGCAGCGGTGACAACGCAACCTGGTCACCTGCAACAGGCACCAACAGCACCTCAGGCTATGATGTGCAGGACGATACCCCGGGAACAACATACTACCGCCGCACTGTATTCAGCGGTCCGCTTAATACATGCCAGTCGGTCAGCAACAGCGTGGTGCTTGTAAGTCATCCTGCAATCACAAACAATATAATTGCCGCAGACCAGACCATCTGTGAGGGAACGGCCCCGGCCACTATTGACGGCTCACTTCCTGCCAACGGTGCAGGATCAGGCACTTATGTCTACCAGTGGATGAGCAGCAGCAACGGTACTACATTTAATAATATGACCGGCTCTGTTGCTGAGGACCTTCCGGGTACACCGCTGACAGCCGGTATCTGGTACAGGCGAGTGGTGACCTCATCAGCATGCACAAGCACGAGCAATAATATCCACATAACCGTTGATCCGCGGATAACGGGATTCAATATTAACCTGCCTGCTCAGGGACATGACACGATATGTACGGGAACAGCACCGGCCCTGCTCTCCGGCACACCTGCCGGCGGACTCGGCACCTTTGCGTACGCATGGGCGTCGTCAACAGACAATGTCACTTTTGCACCGGTTTCAACAACCGATCCCTCGTATCAGCCTGCCAGTCTCACAGCCACAACATGGTTCAGGAGAACAGTCACCTCCGGGGCCTGTTCTGAGAGCTCGGTATTCAGAATCACTGTTCTTCCTCTTATAACCGGCAACACGGTCACTGCTGACCAGACAGTATGCAATACCCAGGCAGCTGCATCGCTGGCCGGCAGCACTCCCTCCGGGGGCGATGGCAGGTACATCTATCTGTGGGAGAGGAAAGGAGCCTCTTCACCTGACTGGACCACTGCATCCGGAACAAGCAACGCTGCAAGCTATCAGCCACCGCTGCTTGATGAGACAACGCAGTACAGGAGAAGCGTCTTCTCTGGTGAAAATAACTGCTGCACATCTGTCTCAGCACCTGTTACGGTGACAGTAGACCTCATGCCTCAGAATATAACTGCAGGAGATGACAGAGTGCTGCTGCCGTACCAGTTTGCCGCCATCCTTGAAGGAAGTTTTGAGGGGACAGGGACAGGCTTGTGGAGCTATGACTTTGGCAGCGGTGACGCAGAGCCGGTTTTTGCAACGCCTGATGAGAACAATACAGAAGTCCGGAAGCTTGGGTTCGGCGCCAATACCTTTGTTTTTTCAGTCACAAACGGCAAGTGCGTTGCACCCGAAGTGACTGTAACACTTACGGTTCCTGAACTGACAATACCCCAGGGTGTCACTCCGAACGGAGACAATATTAACGACTACTTCAATATCGAAGGGCTCGAGTTCACCCGTAATGAGCTTGTCATCATCAACACAGCAGGAGCGGTAGTGTACAGGGCCGACGATTACAGGAGCGATGATGAACTGGCTGCCTGGAAAGGCCTCGATCTGAATGGCAACGAAGCGCCGGAAGGCACCTATTATTACCTGCTTACGATCAAGGGTGCGCAGGATCTGGATGTTCCGGATTATACAGCTCATATCAGCGGATTCATAATTCTCAGGAGATAGCTATGAGGGTAAAAATATATATAGCTGTCCTCCTTGTGATTGTACTTCAACCGGTGCTCATTGCCCAGCAGGTGCCCATCACCAGCCAGTATCTCACCAACGGACTGGTAATTAATCCGGCATATGCCGGCACAAGGGAAGCCCTCAGTGCAAACCTGTCGTACCGCAAGCAGTGGGCACGCATTACCGGGGCCCCTCAGTTCCAGACTCTGTCGCTGCACAGCCCTATAAACAACAAGGAAAAGGTCTCCCTTGGTCTGATGGCTGATTATCTGACCTACGGTGTTACGAAGGATGTGGGCATATATGCCTTTTACGCCTACAGTGTGCGTATGGGCAAGGGCAAACTCTCGATGGGGCTGAAGGGAGGGCTGGATCTGAGCAATACAAATTACAACAGACTGCAGTTCCCCGATGGCAATCCTGTTGATCCCCTTCTCACAGGTGACATGAAATACACCTTGCCAAACGTGGGTGCGGGTGTATATTACTACACTGACAGATACTTTGCCGGTCTATCTGTACCGTCGCTGCTCACCTACAGGAGAGATGAGGCAGATCAGTTCAAGGTGACACCGGACTACACCCATTTCAAGACATATTTTTCGGCAGGGACGCTCATCCGGTTTGCGGATGCCTTCAAGGTCAAACCGTCAGTGCTTGTAAGATACTCGATGCATGAACCCATTGAGGTTGACCTGAATGCCAACCTGATTTTCGGGGACCTGCTCTGGGTGGGCAGCTCATACAGGATAGCCGAGAAGGCTGTTGTGGCGCTGCTTGACCTGCAGATAACCCCTCAGCTGAAGCTCGGATATTCATATGACTATCAGCTGGGCCACCTTAGCAACTACACCTCCGGGACACATGAGGTGTCAATCAGGTATGAATTTGAATACTCTGTTATAGCAACATCTCCAAGGTATTTTTGAAAAGATGAGGAGACTTCTGAAACATATTGCAATCGTTCTTTTCGCTCTCACCGGCCCGTTAACAATCCTAAGCGGCCAGGCCCGTGGTACGTTCGAGGTAACTCATATCTCAAAGGTCTCCTCCGCATCTGATGACATGGCACCGGTGATAATGAATGACGGGATTCTCTTCTGTTCGAACAGGAAGGCCAATCCTTTCCTGACAAAGAAGAACCTTGATGGCGTAAGGCTTTACGAGCTTTACTTCGCCCCCTTCAGTGAGGACGGAGAACCTGCCTCACCGGCACGTTTCGCTCCCGGCCTTGTAAAAGATGCGAACATAGGCCCGGCTTCAATAAGTACTGACGGCAACACCCTTTACTTTACGCGAAATCTATCGGAGGGACGGAAGCTGGGGAAAAAGCAGTCCAACAGGCTTGGAATATTCAGCGCCAGGCGGAACGGTTCGCAATGGACGAATATCACACCCCTTGAATTCAATAACCCGGAATACAACCTGTCATATCCTTTTGTCTCTGCTGACGGAAGGTATCTGTTCTTCTGCTCCGATATGCCCGGAGGGGAGGGCAAGTACGATATTTATATGTGCGAGAGCCTTGATGGCAGATGGTCAACACCGGTCAACCTGGGCCCGGAAGTCAACAGCAGTGCTGCTGAGATTCACCCCTTCCTGCACAGCTCGGGCAGACTCTACTTTGCATCCGACAGGACGGGAGGCAAAGGGGGCCTTGATATCTGGTACTCGAACCTGGCGTACGGTGCATGGACCCCGCCGGTGGCGATGGACGATCCTGTCAATTCAGAGGCTGATGATTTCGCATTTTATGCCGCACAGGGCGGGATGCAGGGCTATTTTGCATCGAACCGCCGCAAATTCAATGATGACATATACAGTTTTGCCTCTACAATCATAAGGTGGTCGTCATGTGATACGCTTCAGAAAAACAGTTACTGCTATGAATTCATCGAGGAGAACGCCCTCAAACAGGACACAGCCAGGACAGGGTTCAGGTGGGAGTGGAACTTCGGTGACGGAACAAAGGCAGTGGGAATAACGGCTGAGCATTGTTATGCCGGCCCGGGGATATATGACGTCAGCCTTGATATAGTAAACCTTATAACCGGTGGCATCGAAAAGAGACAGGCTTCATATGAGCTTGAGATAGCTGATATCGAGCAGCCGGTAATCACATCTCCGGATACTATCATGACCGGAGAAACGTTGATTCTGAATGCCGGTTCCACATACCTGCCCGGCATGAAGATTGATCGTTACTACTGGAACTTCGGGGATGAAACTGTTGCAACCGGACTGGAAGTGTCAAAGGTTTATGCACTTCCGGGAAGATATAATATTCAGCTGATAGTCAGTTCAGCGCCTGACGCCGGGGGAGTCGTGCGTGAGGTGTGTGTCTGCAAGGACTTAATAGTATCAGCAAACGGAAATTGATTATTAAGGAGGAAGATGAGAGTTACCCGTTTTATACTGCCGCTGTTTTTAATTGTTCTCACTGCCACACCGGCAGGGATCATGGCCCAGGAGGTGCCCGGCCCGGATGAGAATATACCCTTCCTGATGACTTTCGGGAGGGAGGGAGGTGTCACCTCATGGGGCGATGATGATTTCAGCCAGACATTCTTTTTTGCACTTCCGAAGGATTACAAGGATCCCTTCTACATCAGGGTTTATGATCCGGATATCGGAGGGAAGACAGATGAACTCAACAACTTCTGGAACACCAGGATGGTTTATTCAATCTACGGCGGCAAGGGTTGCTATACCCATCCTGAAGCCAACGGGATATCCCCGACTGGCAACTATAAGAGCGGGACTCTTCTTGCCACCCGAACCTTTGGCATGGACAATAAGCTTGATGAGCGCTGGTTCAGTTTCGGCCCCTTCAACCCGGCTGACGGTGAATACTATCCCAAGTTCCTCAGCAATATTTTCAAGATAATCTGTGACGGTGTCTCAGGTGATGACGGCAACCTTTACAGGTATGCCATCTCGAGGAGGCCTGATTCCAATGTGCCAATTGACGGGGCCAACGCCTTTACGTATGAATATACTTTCCGGATGTGGAATAATAATGACACATCGTTTATATCACATATCTACCCCTATATTGACAGCGGGTGCGTTTCCATCCAGCAGAAAAACTTTGACTGGGACAATGACGGAGATTTCATTGTTGTCTCAGTTGAAAGGAAGGGCCAGGACATGCCACTATCGGGTGAGGATGTCTGGGCGTCTGACAGGATGGCCATTTTAGACGGTGAAATAGGTAAGTCCCTTGACTTCCGGTTCTACAAGCGCAAGGGAGACCTGGTGAAGAACAATAATGTGGTCGTTTCCGTGCAGAACCAGTACGGTGAGAACCTGCCGTTCTTCAGCTCCCCAATAGGGGGTGTTCCAGTCTATAAACCCCGGATAAAGGTCATACCTAAAAGATAGTCATGCACAGGAGTATAAGATTTACAGTTGCGGCACTGTGTGCGTTTCTAATCCAGGTGCTGCACCCGGTGCTGTCACCTGCCCAGACCCACAGTTACCGCATCTATGATGAGTATACGGGCCTGCCCGGGAGTTATCTCAATGTAATTGAGCAGGACCGGAGCGGTCTTCTGTGGGTCGGGGTTGACACGGGCCTTTACCGGTATGACGGATTTTCATTTCATCATGTGCCGTTCACGGATACCCTTCCGCGAGGTAATGCCAGTGCTCTCTTCTGCGATGAGACAGGAACGATGTGGGTGGGAATGAGTGACGGTTCGCTCTTCACCTGGAGCGACGGAGCGACAATTGTACGCCGGGAACTGCCGGAAACCGATAAGATCAACCGGATCACGGAAGGTCCTGATAAGAAGATATGGATCGTTACCCAGGCAGAGGGAATTTACATGGCCGAACCCGGTGGAGGGGAGAGGTTCACCAGGATGAAGATGCCTCCGGAGATGACCCTGTTCGATATCGCATTTGCCGGCAATAACAAGTTTCTTGCTGCTACCCAGGATAACCTTCATCTATGCGTAACCAACGGGGATGAAGCAACAAGTGAACTTACATTTCCTGACCTTGAATACAGCTGGATCCAGACACTTGTCCGCATGGATGATGACACCTGGTTTGCCGGCACAGGAGACAAGGGGCTCTGGCTCATTAAAAGAGCAGGCAGCGGTATGACGGCTACGGCAGCAGGTGACACCACTTTCAGTAACATGAATGTACCTGCCCTTATAACCCTTCCTGGGAGAAGCCTCATAATCGCAACACAGGATGCAGGTGCGATGAAGGCTGTTTTCAACGATGACTTCACTCAAATGGAGATTGTTGACAGATATGATTTGCACTCCGGCCTCCCTGAAAACAATGTGAAGGTACTCTACCTTGACCGTGAAGAAAACCTATGGATCGGCCTCTTCAACAGGGGGCTGGCCGGTGTGACCACCAACTCATTTGCTTTTTACAAGCCTGAGACAAACAAGGAGATAACATTCGTAGGAAGGGTTGGGGAACAAATCGTCGCCGGTACCAAAACAGGTCTCTGGGATTTCAGCCCGGAGACGGGAGACTTCACAGGTTTCCGTCCGCTTACCGCCAGGACGGGAGGGTCAGGTATAGCCTCCTGGGCTGCCGATGAGCATGGCACCGTCTGGATCGGCACCGTGAGTGACGGCATCTGGCAGATGAAGTCTGACGGAATTGTCCGCCAGTTTTATCTCTCAGGGAACCCGGGTCAGAATCATATCAACTCGGTTGCCGTGGAGAACGACAATGTCTGGCTGGGCACGAGTGACGGGGTAGTCCTGCTTGACCGTGAGAGCGGGAGACAGAAGGCAGTTTATACAACCCTTGACATGCTCCCTCACAATTACATCTCGCAGGTCATAGTCAACAGGCCGGGGGAGGTTCTTGTGGCAACTAAGACAGACAGGCTCTGCTACATTCATGTGACCGGAGGTGTCCGCACTGAAGGATTGGTAATGGAAGGGAGCAGGGTTAACGAGATACGAAGCATCTCTGTCTCGCCTGACCGCACAATCTGTGCCGGGACAAACGGAAACGGGCTATACCTGTTTGCCGGTGACACGGTGCTTAACTATACTGAACTCGACGGTCTGCTGACAAATTTCTGTTACAGCGCAATAATCGCATCTGATGGCAGGATATGGACGGGGCATCAGAAGGGGTTTTCAATCATCAATCCTTCAACCGGCTCCGTGAGGGCATACAGCACTGATTTTGGTGTCAGGGGCGACTGCATTGCAAATGCAATGACCCAGTTGCCTGACGGATCCGTATACATAGGAACAACTGAAGGAATCGTTTCATACAACCCTGCGCTGGAACCTGAAAAGGCAGCTCCTCCGCAGGCAGGCATCATATCGGTTGTGATAAACAATACGGTCTATCCGTACCGTGAGACATACAACCTGCCCTACAGGAAGTCATACACTGTAAGGGTCAATTATGCAGGCATTTCGCTTCGTGACCCGCTTAATGTCGTCTACCGCACAAGACTTGACAATTTCAACGATGAGTGGAGTGAGGTATCCTCTGACAGGTCAGTTGCCTACAATCTAGGTGACGGACACTTTAAATTCAATGTGGAAGCCCTCACAATGGATGCGCCGGAGAGCGCAACCACAGCGTCATTCAGTCTTGTGATTCAGAAACCGGTCACGGAGAGATGGTGGTTCCTCCTGTCTCTGCTGGCGCTTATTGCTGCCGTGGTGTATGTAATTGTAAGACTGCGTGAGAGAGCGCACAGGAAGCAGCGTGAGTACCTTGAGAGCGAGTTGCAGAAACGGACGGCCGAGGTATACGAGCAGAAGGAAGAGCTGGCCCAGAAAAACCTTGACATAACGGAGAGCATCAAGTATGCAAAGCGAATTCAGAGCAGCGTGTTGCCCGATACTGCCCGCCTTGGTACGGTCTTTAAAGAGGCATTCGTCTTCTTTCAGCCACGTGATATCGTCAGTGGTGACTTTTTCTGGTTTGACTGGGTGGATAAGGACCGCTTCATTGTTGTCTGTTCCGACTCAACTGGCCATGGTGTTCCGGGAGCATTCATGTCAATGATAGGAACGGCACTGCTACAGGATATAATCACCGTCAAGAAGATCACCAGGCCATCACAGGTGCTTCATGAACTTGACAGGCAGATATTCTCGACGCTCAACCAGAACCAGGAACTGGAGGCATCCAATGACGGCATGGACATTGTCGTATGCGAATTCAACCTGACAACCAGGCAACTGGTCTTTGCATCTGCAATGAGACCGGTGATTCTGGTGATCGACGGTGTTCAGCACTATGCAAGGGGAAACCGTTCATCTGTCGGAGGGGAATCAGTGACTGAGAAGTTCTATGATGACCAGGAGTACCATCTCAGGGAGGGCGACATGGTCTTCCTCTTCACAGACGGTTATTGCGACCAGTTTGGTGGTACCGGCGGGAAGAAGATGAAAATCAGCCGCCTGAAGACTCTGATTGACGATCTCATTCCGTTAAATGCAGTTGAACAGCAGAACCATGTGAAAGAGTTCTTTATTGAGTGGATGGGGAAGAATGAACAGGTTGATGACGTCCTCTTTATGGGGATGAGAGTCTGATCACTCAGGAGTGCAGGTACTGTTCTCTCCGAGTATAAAGGTGCAGGTTGTTGCAGTGTTGCTTTCATTGCCTCCCCTGTCCTTTATCCAGAAATCGTAATAGAGAGTGTCAGGAGTATCGAAGGTAAGGTAGATAAGAGTTACATTTATCGTTCCTTTGAGTATTTTGTTCTGTCCTCCTGCCTCCAGGTAGGGTATCCGGTATTCCGAAGGGAACAGGATGTCTCCCGGCTCTACAAGTGTGAAGGCCCCGTTCGTCTTGCGGTAGAGCTTCATGAAAAGATTGCCTGAGGGGTCTACCCCCGGGGTCTGCGGCGGGTCAAGGCCAAGGTCGCCGTCACCGTCTTCGAAATAAAATGAGATCTTCAGTGCTTTGGCAGGGAAGCCAAGGTAAAAGTCAGTAGTATCATAATGGTTTATTGACCGGAACTCAATTCTGGGCTCCGGGGGAAGGCTTTCCGGGCCTTCACAGGCCACCATCATAAGCAGCGCCGCTATAACCGGTATGATGACTTGATTCTTCATCTCCTTACAGATTGCTTTCGCAACAAAAATCACACCAAATGTATTTATTTTTTTCTGAAGAATATCCTGGCAGGTGCTCCTGTCAGGTCAAAGCTCTCCCTGAGCCTGTTCTCCACAAATCGTTTATAAGGTTCCTTGATGTACTGTGGCAGGTTGCAGAAGAAGGCAAACGCCGGGTATGCCGAGGGCAGCTGTGTCACATATTTGATCTTTACATGTTTCCCCTTGAGTGAGGGTGGGGGCGTGTCATTCACATACTTGAGCATGACCTCATTGAGCTTCGATGTGGGAATTTTCCTCCGCCTGTTCTCATAAACTGTCATTATCAGTTCAAGCACTTTGTGGACCCTCTGTTTTGTGATGGCTGAAATGAAAAGTATGGGGTAGTCGGTGAACGGCGCTGTTTTTGACCTGATCTCTTCTTCGAATCTTTTGGTACTGTTCTGGTCCTTCTCAACCAGGTCCCATTTGTTGACGAGGAGAACCATCCCTTTATTGTTTTTCTGGATGATGCTCAGGATGCTCAGGTCCTGCGATTCAATCCCGCGTGTGGCATCGATGAGCAGCAGGCAGACATCGCTCTCTTCTATTGATCTTACCGATCTGAGGACCGAGTAGAATTCGATATCCTCCTCCACCTTCGCCTTCTTTCGCAGGCCTGCTGTGTCAATAAGCAGGAAGCGGTAGTTGAACTTGTTGTAGAGGCTGTGTATTGAGTCGCGTGTTGTACCTGCCACGGGGGTGACGATGTTCCTCTCCTCGTCGAGGAGGGTATTTGCCAGTGATGATTTTCCGACGTTCGGGCGTCCTACAACGGCCACCCTCGGGATCTCCTCATCGGGTTCTTCGGCAGTATCTGGAAGATGTTTCACTATCTCGTCAAGCAATTCGCCTGTGCCGCTCCCGTTTGCGGAACTGATCGGAAAGAAATCGCCCAGCCCGAGCCCGTAGAACTCTGCGGCATCGAGCAACCGTTTATTGTTGTCGACCTTGTTGACTACGAGGATAACCTTCTTCTGCACCTTTCGAAGCATCTCCGCCACGGCCTTGTCGAGATCATGAATCCCGGTTTCTACGTCAACCATGAAGATTATCACATCAGCCTCGCTGATTGCGAGCTTCACCTGCCTGTTTATCTCGCTCTCGAATACATCGTCTGAGTTCTCTACGAATCCTCCGGTATCGACGACAGAGAAATCCACCCCGTTCCAGGTTGATTTTCCGTAGTGCCTGTCGCGTGTTACGCCGCTCTCCTCGTTTACTATTGCCGCACGGCTCTCCGTCATACGGTTGAAAAGGGTTGATTTGCCCACGTTGGGCCTGCCTACTATTGCTGCTATCTTGCTCATTTGAATTTAAATCTACAGGTAACCGAATTTTTTGAGCATACGCGGGTTGTCGCGCCACTCGTGTGCAACTCTTACATAGAGTTCGAGGAATACCTTCTTGCCGAGGAACTCCTCCATATCTTTTCTTGCGGCTGTGCCAACCCTCTTTAGCATTGATCCTTTATGGCCTATTATGATCCCCTTCTGGCTGTCGCGGGCAACGTAAATGACGGCCGCTATCCTGTTCAGGGCAGGCTCCTCCTTATAGCTCTCTATTTCAACCTCAACCGAATAGGGTATCTCCTTCTGGTATGTCTCGAAGATCTTCCCCCTTATGATCTCAGTGACGAAGAAACGGTCATAGCGGTCAGTAAGCTGGTCTTCCGGAAAGTATGGCGGTCCTTCCGGCAGGCGGCTGATGATCTCGCGAAGCAGAAGGTCGGTATTAAACTTTTTGATAGCCGAAACCGGAAGAACCGGAACACCGGGTGCCGTGACATTCCAGCTCTCAACCATCTTTTCCAGGTCTTCCTGGGTTGTCAGGTCTATCTTGTTGATTACTATTAATTTCGGCACGGGAGAGGCGAGGATGCGCATGAGATGATCCTCATTCTTCGATGCCTTCTCTACAACATCCGTGACATATATAATAAGGTCGGCGTCATCGAGTGCTGACTCGACCGATTTCATCATGGCCGACTGGAGCTTGTACTTCGGGTTGAGTATTCCAGGGGTGTCTGAATAGATGATCTGGTAGTCCTCTCCGGTTAGTATGCCCATGATCCTGTGGCGCGTGGTCTGTGCCTTTGCGGTTGCTACTGAGAGCTTCTGACCGACGAGCACGTTCATCAGTGTCGATTTCCCGACATTTGGGTTTCCGAGTATGTTGACGAATCCTGACCTGTGTGCCATGACTGGACCTTATTTTATGATGCCCCTCTTAAGCATGCTCACCTCCTTGGGTGTCAGCTCTCTCCAATGTCCTCGCTGCAGGTTCTTTTTTGTCAGGCCGGCGAAGCTTACGCGGTCGAGTTTTCTGACCTTGTAACCGAGTGACTCGAAGATGCGTCTCACAACCCTGTTCTGGCCTGAATGGATCTCTATACCTACCTGTGTATGGTCGGCAGGATCCGGATAGGATATTGCGTCGGCGCTTACAATTCCGTCTTCAAGGGTCACGCCGCTGACAATTGTCTCCATGTCGTGCTTTGTGACCTCCTTGTCGAGAAACAGGTGGTACACCTTTCCGGCCCCGTACGAGGGGTGCGTTAGTTTTCCTGCAAGGTCACCGTCATTGGTCAGCAGCAGCACCCCTGTAGTTGCCTTGTCAAGCCTTCCGACGGGATAGATGCGTTCGGCAGTGGCATCCTTCACGAGATCGAGAACGGTGACCTCGGCGTGCGGGTCTTTTGTACTTGTCACGTACCCTTTGGGCTTGTTGAGAAGTATGTAAACTTTCTTTCCGGGTGTGAGAAGTTTGCCTTTGTACTCCACTTTATCCCCGGGCATGACCTTGACGCCCATCTCGGTAACCTTCTTCCCGTTGACCGATATGTATCCCTGTTTTATCAGTTCATCGGCTTCGCGCCTGGCGCATACGCCGCTGTTGGCGACGAATTTGTTGAGCCTGACCGGTTCATTGGGATCCCTGGATGCAACCGGCTTAACGCTTTTCTTTCTTGCACCTGAAGGTCTCCCTGCAGCCGGCCTTGCTGATCTCGGTCTGTCACCTTCCGGTTTCCCCTCAGCCGGCCTGGCTGATCTCGGTCTGTCACTTTCCGGTCTCCGCTCGTACGGCCTGGGTGATCTTGTTCTGTCACCATCCGGTCTCCCCCCGGACGGCCTGGCTGATCTCGGTCTGTCACTTTCCGGTCTCCGCTCGTACGGCCTGGCTGATCTCGGTCT
>ERZ795055.1369-NODE-1369-length-19779-cov-6.269824_pt1 | contig 19779 bp, 17 predicted proteins | sample MGYA00375139_ERZ795055 | MGnify/ENA primary metagenome ERZ795055 (study PRJEB30184, sample SAMN05720283) | anaerobic digester metagenome | isolation source: active sludge of municipal wastewater-treating anaerobic digesters | place: USA | collected 2015-01-23 ... | reverse complement strand
CGACCCCGCGGCGAACGTGATCGCGGGCAACGTCTGCCTCTTCGGGGCGACCGCCGGCGAGGCCTACCTCGGCGGCCGGGTCGGGGAGCGCTTCGCCGTGCGCAACTCCGGCGCGGTCGCCGTGGCCGAGGGGGCGGGCGACCACGCCTGCGAGTACATGACCGGCGGCCGCGTGGTCCTCCTCGGAGCGACGGGCGCGAATTTGGGCGCGGGCATGTCGGGGGGCCTGGCCTTCGTCATGGACGAGGAGGGAAGCCTGGCCGATCGGATCGACTCGGGCTCCGCGCAGGCCGGGGCCCTGGAGGATCCCGCGGAGGAGGAGCTCCTCCGCGAGGATATCGCCCGCCACCTCGAGGCTACGGGGAGCCCGCGGGCCGCGGCTATCCTCGGCGCCTGGGGCGACTGGAGGAAGCGCTTCGTCCGCGTCGCGCCGCGGCCTTGAGCCGCTCGCTGGGTCGGGCCGCCCGCAGGCTCGCGGGGCTTACTCGGCCGCCGACCGGTCCGGCAGGGGCCAGCGCCGATGCCGTTGGCGGCGCACCATGCCGTCGGGGCAGCTGCCGTACAGGTTCTTGCCGGTCCGCGTGAGGGCGTAGACCAGGCCGGTCAGGAGGAGGTGGAGGTAGTAGGCGCCGAGGCGCCAGACGACGATGGCCGAGAGGGCCGAACCCGACTTCTCGGCGAGGCCGCCGAGGACGATGGCGTAGGAGGCCTCGATGCTCCCCGAGGCCCCGGGGGTCGGCACGAAGTTCGATACCAGGCCGCAGAGGTTGAAGGCGAAGAGGAAGGGGAGGAAGGGCAGCTCGGCCCCGGTGAGGGAGCGGAAGGGCAGGTAGAGCCCGAAGGCCCAGATGGCCTGGTCGAGGATATGGAGGCAGAGGTCGAGGAGGACCACGCCGAAGCGCTCGGACCAAAGCTGCTTGAAGCTGTCGCCCAGGCCGAGGCTCCAGGCCGAGATGCCCTCGGCCCAGCGCTCGTCCCGAGCGAGGTGGCCGATGAGGCGCCCGAGGCGGCTCCGGTCTATCCTGAGGGCGAGGCGTCCGAGGACTATGGGACGCGTGAAGACGAGGAAGAGAAGGCCGAAGGCGAGCAAGGTGACGGCGAGGCCGAAGCCGAGGAGGAAGCCTCCCGCCCCCGCCGTGCTGAAGATGGAGAAGCCATCGCCCATGAGGGCGACGACTGCGATGATGCTGATCTGGGCCAGGTTCGACACCATGAGTCGGGAGAATACGATGTTCGTGGCGACGGTGGAGTCGATCCCGAGCCGCGTGAACTGGTAGATCTGGAAGGGTTGGCCACCGGCGGTGCTCGGCGTGATGCTCGAGAAGAAGAAGCCGATCAGGTTCGCGTAGAGGGCGTCCCCGAAGGAGAGGCGGACGCAGAAGCACTCGAAGAGCCGCATGAAGCGGAGGCTGTCGATGAGGTAGACCGCCAGGCCGCAGGCGAAGGGCACGGCGAGGTCGAGGAGGCCGACCTGGCGGATGGCCTCGAGGATGCTCTCGAAATCGACCAGGAGGCCGAGGAGGGCGTTGATCGCCAGGCCGACGAGGACGGCGAGGAAGATATTCTTCGCTATGCGGCGCCGGCCGCTGGACTGATCCGGAGCGGCCGGATCGATGCGCTGGTCCATGGCGAGGATACTATAATAAAGCTCGGACGAGAGGCAACGGTGGGCCGGCCGGTCCGGGGCTCGGCTCCGCCGGGGCGGCGGGGGGCCGATGAGAAGGCCCCCCGGGGAGCTCCCGGCTCTCCGGGGGGCCTTGGCCCCGAGGGGGAAGCCCCCTTAGCGCTTCACCGAGGCGTAGACGTAGTCGTAGACCGCGCCGATGAGGGGCTTGGAGAGGCCGGAGAGCTGCTTGCTCTCGAGGACTACCTTGCGCCTGATCTGGAGCGGGATGCAGACCGCGTCGCCGAGGAGGGTCTTCTCCGCGTTGAAGAGCATGTCCATGCGCTTCTTCGGGTCCTTCTCGACCAGGGCGCCCTTGACGTAGCCGTCGAAGGCCGCGCTCGCGTAGCCGGAGTTGTTCTGGCTCGAGTCGCCGAGCCAGATCTCCATGTAGGTCATCGGGTCGTCGTAGTCGGGCATCCAGCCGCCGTAGACCAGGTCGTAGTCGTGGCTCTGCTCCATCGCGGTGCGCTGCTTGCGGGGCACGAGCTTGATGGTGAAGCGGATCCCGAGGTTCTTCTCGACCTGCTGCTGGAGGGTCTCGGCCATGAGCCGGCACTCCTCGTTGTCCTGGATGAGGTACTCGACGGAGATCTTGTCGGGCGAGTCGATCTTGAGCTCGGCGAGGGCCTTCTTGAGGTAGTCCTTGGCCTTGGCGGTATCCGCCTTGAGGCCGTAGTAGTCGAGGGGGTACTCCTCGGCGTAGTGCTTCTTGAGGCCCATGACGATGGGCAGGACGTAGCGCGTGGCGGGGACGTACAGGCCCTTGGTCGCGATGTTGCAGTAGGACTCGCGGTCGATGGCCAGGCCGAGGGCCTTGCGGAAGTTCTGGTTCGCGAGCCAGGGCTTCGCGGGATTCGGCTGGACCTGGACCTTGATGAAGTCGTCGGCGCCGTTGAAGTAGGCGTTGGCTTTGGCCTCGTACTGCTTGAAGAGGTTGGTCGGGACCTCGACGAAGTCGAGCTCGCCGTTCTCGTACATGGCGAGGGCGGTGCCCGGGTCGGAGATCTGGAGGATCTCGACCGCCTCGAGCTTGATCGCGGCCTTGTTCCAGTAGTTCGGGTTCTTCACGAGCTTCTTGGACTGCTCGTTCTTCCACTCCTTGAGGATGAAGGGGCCGTTGTACACGGCGGTGTCGGCGCTCGTGGCGTAGCGCTCGCCGTACTTCTCGACGATGTCCTTGCGGGCGGGCATGAAGCTCAGCGCGCCGAGGTAGGCGATGAAGTAGGGAGTGGGGTTCTTGAGGCTGATGACGAGGGTCTTGGCGTCGGTCGCCTTGACGCCCACGGAGTCGGCGCTCGCGTTCTTGCCGAGGTTGTAATCCTCGGCGCCCTTGATGTAGTAGGCGGCGAAGGCGTACTCGCTGGCGGTCTTCGGGTCGAGCAGGCGCTTTATGCCGTACTCGAAGTCCTGGGCCGTGACCGGCTTGCCGTCGCTCCACTTCGCGTCGCGGAGCTTGAAGGTGAGGGTCTTGCCGTCGGCCGAGGTCGTCCACTCCTTGGCCATGCCGGGGGTGACCTTGCCGTCGACCGTGCGGACGAGGGCCTCGAAGAGGCCGTTGCCCACGGTGAAGCTGGGCGCCGCGTTGGCCTTCTGCGGGTCGAGGGCGGGGATCTCCGAGTCCATCGAGAACACGAGGGTGTTCTTGGGAGCGGCGAAGATCGGCGCCGCGGCGAGGGCCGCGAGCAGGCAGATCGCGGCGAGGGCGATCGCGTTCCTTCTCTTCATTCGATGCCTCCTATCCAAATCTCTCGGGCCGCCCACGGCGGCCGAATGCGGAGCCTAGAGCTCGAGGAGCCGGTCCTTGGGGAAGCGGGTCAGGCACTCGGGCCCCTCGGGCCGGACGAGGACCGAGTCCTCGATGCGGACCCCGCCCCAGCCCGGGACGTAGATGCCCGGCTCGTTCGTGATCACCATGCCGGCGGCGAGGACCTCCTCGCAGCGCTTGGACATGAAGGGCAGCTCGTGGATCTCGAGGCCGACGCCGTGCCCGACCCCGTAGCCGAAGACGGGGTAGCCCGCGGCCGCTATCCGCTCGCGGGCTACCGCGTCCGGGACCTTCCCGGAGGCGCCGACGGCCATCGCCTCGACGCTCGCCAGCTGCGAGGCGAGGACGGCGGCGTAGACATTCTTCTGCTCGGCGCTCGCCTTGCCGAAGACCACCGTGCGCGTGATGTCGGAGCGGTAGCCGCCCGCGAGGGCCCCGAAGTCTAGGAGGATGAAGTCGCCCTTGGCGAGCTTGACCTGGGCGCTCGGCACCGCGTGGGGCATGGAGGGGCGCTTGCCGAAGGCGGCTATCGTCTCGAAGCCGGGGCCGTCGGCGCCCGCGTCGGCCATGCGCGACTCGAGCTCGCGGGCCAGCTCGAGCTCGGACATTCCCTCGCGCAGGTCCTTGAGCGTCAGCTCGAGGGCCCGGTCCGCGGCCGTGCAGGCCCGGCGCAGGCAGTCGATCTCCGAAGGCGACTTCTCCATCCGGAGCTTCTCGACGATGCCGTCGGTCGGGACGAGCGCGGCGCCGCCGGCCTTGCCGAGCTGGGTCCTGATCGCGTCGTACTGTGCGAAGGACAGCTGCGTCTTCTCGAAGCCGATCCGCCTGAAGCCCGCCTCGGCTGCCAGCCGGGCGATGACCTCGTCGTAGGGCGGGCAGGGGTCGCGGTGCTGGACGACCTTCGCGCTCCGGCACTCCTCGGCCGCCTGTTCCGTATACCGGGAGTCGGCGACGAGCCAGCTGCCCGCGGCCGAGGCCAGGAGGTAGCACTCGGTGCCGGTCCAGCCCTCGAGCCAGCGCTGGTTGGCGTCCCGCGTGACGAGGAGGGCGTCGAGGCCCGCCTCGGCCAGGGAGGCGCGGAAGCGGCCTTGCTTAGCGGAATCCTGTCCGTTCATATCGTGCATCCTCCCATCGATTCTTCAGCCGACCGCGTGGCAGGCGACCCGATGCCCGCCCCCGACGTCCCGCAGCTCGGGAGCCGCCTCGCGGCAACGCCCCATGGCCCGGGGGCAGCGCGGGGCGAAGCGGCAGCCGGGCGGGGGATCGACGGGGCTCGGCACGTCTCCCGAGAGGAGTATCCGCTGCCGCGCGCGCTCCGCGCGGGGGTCGGCTATGGGGATCGCCGAGAGGAGGGCCTGCGTGTAGGGATGCAGGGGGCGCTCGTAGAGCTCCTCGCTCGGGGCGGTTTCGGCCAACGCGCCCAAGTACATCACGCAGACGGTCTCGCTGATGTACTTGACCATGGACAGGTCGTGGGAGATGAACAGGTAGGTGAGGCCGAGCCGAGCCTGGAGGCTCGCGAGGAGGTTCACGATCTGCGACTGGATGGAGACGTCGAGGGCGCTGATGGGCTCGTCGCAGACGATGAAGCGCGGCTCCACGGCGAGGCTCCGCGCGATGCCGATCCTCTGGCGCTGGCCGCCGGAGAACTCGTGGGGGAAGCGGTTCGCGTGCTCCTTGGCCAGCCCCACGAGCCCGAGGAGCTCCCAGATCCGCTCCATGCGCTCGCGGCCCGCGTACAGGCGGTGGATGTCGATCCCCTCGCCCACGATGTCGCCCACCGTCATCCGCGGGTTCAGGGAGGAGTAGGGGTCCTGGAAGATCATCTGCGCGTGGCGAGCGAACTCGCCGCGCTCGGCCTTGTCGAGGGACCCGATATCCTTGCCCTTGAAGAGGACCGAGCCGGCGGTCGGCTCGTACATGCCGACCAGGGCCCTGCCCGTCGTCGACTTGCCGCAGCCCGACTCGCCCACGAGGCCGACCGTGCGGCCCTCCGCGATGGACAGGCTGACCCCGTCGACGGCCTTGAGGACGGCGCCCCCGGCCAGGTGGAAGTAGAGCTTCAGGTCCCTCGCCTCGGCGAGGGGCGCCGCGGCGGCGCGGGCGGCTTCAGCGGTCACGGCAGGCCTCCATCTCGAGCTTGCCGCGGCTGGGCGCGCCGTGGCGGGCGAGGGCCTTGGCGTGGTAGAGCCAGCAGGAGGCCGCGTGGGACTCGCCGAGGGCGAAGCCGGCCGGCCGGGCGCGGCGGCAGATCTCGAGGGCCAGGCCGCAGCGGGGCGCGAAGGCGCAGCCCGGCGGCGGGGCGAAGAGGTCCGGCGGCGAGCCGGGTATGGAAACGAGGCACTGGTTCCGGTCGCGGTCGAGCCGGGGGCGGGAGCGCAGGAGGGCGGCCGTATAGGGATGGGCGGGCGACTCGAAGACCTCCTCGGCCCTCCCCTCCTCGACCACCTCCCCGGCGTAGAAGACGGCGATGCGGTCGGCCATGTTGGACACGACGCCCATGTCGTGGGTGATGAGCAGAACCGCGGTGCCGAGCTCGTCCTTGAGCGAGCGCATGAGGTCGAGGATCTGCGCCTGGGTGGTCACGTCGAGGGCCGTGGTCGGCTCGTCCGCTATGAGGAGCTTGGGCTTGCAGACCACCGCCATGGCGATCACGACGCGCTGGCGCATGCCGCCGGAGAACTCGTAGGCGTAGCGCTTGAGCTGGCGCTCGGGCTCGGGAATGCCCACCGTGGCCAGGACCTCGACCGCGCGCTCGCGGGCCTGGGCCCGGGAGACACTCCGGTCGTGCTCGCGCAGCCCCTCGGTGATCTGCTTGCCGATCGGCATGGTCGGGTCGAGGGAGGTCATGGGGTCCTGGAAGATCATGCCGATCTCGGAGCCCCGCAGGGAGCGCATCTTGCGCTCGGGGAGGGTCAGGAGCTCGCGGCCCTCGAGGCGCACGCTCCCCTCGATCGCGGCGGGGGGAGAGGGGATGATGCGCATGATCGTCTGCGCGGTGACGCTCTTGCCGCAGCCGGACTCGCCGACCACGGCGAGGCACTCGCCCTTGGAGACGGAGAGCGAGATCCCGCGGACCGCCTTGACCGTCCCGCCGTAGGTGCTGAACGAGACGCGCAGGCCCTCGACCTCGATGAGCTTGGAGCCTGCCCGGCTCCCTTTCGCTTCGCTGTTCGGCATGGTGCTAGCTCCGGAGCTTGGGGTCCAGCGCGTCGCGCAGGCCGTCGCCCAGGAGGTAGAGCGACAGCATGGTCGTGCTGATGAAGAAGGCCGGGATGAAGAGCTGCCAGGGCGCGACGCGGAAGCTCTGGGCGCCGTAGCGCGCCAGGAGCCCCCAGGAGGCGGCCGGCGGCTGCACCCCGAGGCCGATGAAGGAGAGGAAGGCCTCGTTGAAGATGGCGTAGGGCACGGCCATCGTCACGTTGGTGAGGATGAGGCCGATGGTGTTCGGGATGAGGTGGCGGAAGATGATGCGCGCGTCGCTCGCCCCGAGCTTGCGGGCGGCGAGGACGTACTCCTGGTTCTTGAGCTGGAGCATCTGGCCCCGCACGAGGCGGGCCGAGCCGACCCAGCCCACGATGATCATGGCTATGACCAGGGGCGCGATGCCCGCCCCCATCACCACCATGACGAGGATGGCCACGATGAGGCTCGGGATGCCGGAGAGCACGTCGATGAGGCGCATGATCGCCATGTCAAGGCGGCCGCCGAAGTAGCCCGAGACGCCGCCCACGCAAACCCCGATGAGCGCGTTGAGCGAAGCCGCGAGGAAGCCGATGGACAGCGACACGCGGGCGCCGACCCAGACCCGCGCCCACATGTCGCGGCCGAGGGTGTCGGTCCCGAACCAGTGGAGCGGGCCGGGCCCGGAGTCCATCTGGGCCTCGTCGATGGCGCGGAAATCGTAGCTCACCATGAGGGGTCCGACGAGGGACATGATTATATAGAACGCGAGCAGGCCAAGGCCTATCATGGCGATCTTGTTCTTGCGCAGGCGGAGCCAGGCGTCCTGCCAATAGGTGAGGCAGGGCCGGACGATCCGGTCGGCCTCGCCCGAATCCCCGCGCGGGACCTCCTCGAAGAGCTCTTCGCCCAGGTCGTCGAGGTCGAGCGGGGAATCCTGCGCGCCGAGGGCCCCGGCCATGTTCTCTCCGTGCTTCATGCCTGCCTATCGTCCCTTCGGTAGATTCGGATGCGCGGATCGATCAGCCCGTAGAGGATATCCACGAGGAAGTTCGCCGCGATGAGGAAGGCTCCGTAGAAGACCGTGAGCCCGAGTATCTGCGAGTAGTCCAGGTTCTGGATGCCGACGACGTAGAACTTGCCCATGCCGGGGATGGCGTAGATGGACTCGATGACGAAGGTGCCGGTCAGGATCGCGGCCGTGATGGGCCCGAGGACGGTGACGACGGGGAGTATGGCGTTGCGGACCTGGTGCCGCGCCACGATCCTCACCGGGGACAGTCCCTTCGCGCGGGCGACCTTGATGTAGTCCTGGCCGACGACCTCGAGCATGCTCGCCCGCATGATGCGAGTGAGGAGGGCCGTCGTGTAGAAGGACAGGGCGACGGTGGGCAGGATCGTGTACTTGAAGCCGCGCCATAGGGCTATGGGCAGGACCTTCAGTTTAAGGCCGAAGACGAACTGGAGGAGGTAGCCCGAGACGAAGTCGGGCAGGGAAACCCCCAGGATCGCCACGATGATGCAGGCATAGTCGAGCCACTTGCCGCGATTCAGGGCCGAGACGATCCCGAGCCCTGTCCCCACGACGAAGGCCATGAGGAGTGCCCGTAGGCCCAAGTCGGCGGAGTAGGGGAAGGAATCCGCGATGAGCTTCGTCACGGGGATGCTGTTGTAGTGCATCGAGGTGCCCAGGTCTCCCTTGAGGAGCTTGCCCAGATAACGGAAGTACTGCTCGTACAAGGGCCTATCGAAGCCCCAGTATGCCCGCATGTTCTCCCTGATCTCGGGTCTGAGCTTCTCGCTCAAGAAGGGATCGCCCGGCATGGCCCTGACCAGGAAGAAGACCGCGGTCACGAGGACGAGGAGCGTTACTATCGAGATGACCAATCGCCGAACGATGTAGCGAAACAAAGGGCATCCTCCCAGAAATACACCTGAAATATCATAGGTATTTCAGCCAGCCTATGGTAGCACAGGAATCCCGAAGCGCAAGACGCAATCGATCAAACTTTGAAACGCTCCGCGGCGGTCTTCACTTCCTCGATATGGGCGGAGTTCATCGAGGAAAGCTCCGTCGTGGCCGCTATGGCGGCGTTGATCTCCTCGGTACCACGGCGGATCTCCTCGTTGTTCTGCACGACGAGGGCATTAACGCCCGTGAGCCGGTCCATCTGGCTCACGATCGTACCGTTGGCCTCGGTCATCTCGAGGCTGCCCCTCGATATCTCGCCGGTGATGCCTCGGAGCCTTTGCAGCCCCTCGAGGACCTGCTGGCCGCCCGTTCGCTGCTCCGAGAGGGCCGCGCTGCTCTCGGCGATGGCCCTGTCCACGGACTCGGCCCCGGCGAGCACCGAGGCGAACGAGGTGACGGCCGTGTCGGCCGAGGAGCGAACCTGCTCGATCGCCGCGGCTACGCGCTCGAGGTCCCCGGCGATGTCCTTGGCCTGCGAGGTCGATTGCTCGGCGAGCTTGCGGATCTCGTCGGCCACGACGGAGAAGCCCTTGCCAGCCTCGCCCGCGTGCGCGGCCTCGATGGCCGCGTTCATGGCCAGGAGGTTCGTCCGCGAGGCTATCTCGGAGATGAGGGTCGCCGCCTCCCCGAGGTTCTCCGAGTATCGGACGATCGAGGCGACGGCGACGCCAACCTCGTCGATGACGGCCTTGCCGGCCGCCCCTTCCGTGGAGAGCCGCGTCGCCGCCTCGCCGGCGCGGCCCGATAGCGCGGCGACGGAATCGACGTTGGCGATCATCTGGGCGACCGCGGAGGAGGACTCGTCCACCACCTCCGCCTGGCTCTCGATCGTCCGCGAGAGGGAGCCGAAGCTGCTCGTCATCCTCGCGATCGCCGTCGAGACCTCGCCCACGGCCGCCGAGAGCTCCTCGAGCTGGGTGCCGGTCGAGCCGATGTTCGAATTGATCTGGATCACCGCGGCGCCCGTCTCCTCCATGTTGGCCGCCAAGCTCGAGCCCGTCTCCGCCAGGAGGGACACCCGGCCCTGCACCGTGGACACGAGGCCCCGCATGCCCTCCACGAGCTCGTCGAAGCTTCCCGCTATCCGCGCCACCTCGTCCCGGCCCGCGAGGCCCGCCTTCTCGCTGAGGTCCCCCGAGCCCACACGCCGCAGGGCCCTCTCGAGCGCGGCGAGGGGCAGGGTGATGGATCGCGCCACGAGGACCGAGGCCGCGATGACGCAGACCAGGAGGGACAGCGCGAGGGCCGCCTGAGCCCGCCGGGCGGCGTCGGCGGCCTTGTCTGCCGAGGAGAGGGAGGCCTCGGACTGGGAGAGGGTCGCGCCGATGAGCGACATGAGGGCGCGGCGCAGCTGGGTGAAGCTTCGCTCGAGGCTGGGCAGGGCCGAGGGCAGCTCCCCGGGCGACTCGCGGAGCAAGCCGATGAGCGTGGTGAGGAAGGAGGCGTAGCCGCCGTAGGCTTCCTTCACCGCGGAAGCGGCCTCTGCTTCCACGACGCTGGCGCCCGCGAATGAGACGAGGGCATCCACCGCCTCGCCTCCGGAGGCCACTGCCGCCTCGAGCTCGGCTGCGAGGCTCTCGACGCTCTGCCCACCGGGCTGCGAGGCCTGGACGATCGTCTTGAGGAGGAGGACCTCGAGACCGTAGGACAGCCGTTCAACGTTGGTCGCGAGGCCATAGAACTCCATGCCCGCGCGCTGCGAGTCCATGGTCCCGACGAGAGCGCTGAAGGTACGCGAGGATACGAGAAAGATCGCTCCTATGGCAACGGAGACGAAGACGCAGAGAAAAACCAGTTTCGCCTTGATGCTGAAGCGAGAAGCGTGTACCGCGCGCATTTCCTCTCCTCGATGGCTGAGCTGACGAAACACTTTCTGTGATCCTGGTTATATTCTGCCGGTGAAGTTCATCAGAAATATCAGATGAAGATCAGAGAAATATCTTATGTATTTTAACAGGGTTCAGCAGGAGGTCAACATTTTTTTCATGTCGCAGGGGTAGTAGTCAGTTCGCTAAGCTTATTTATGCATAGGGAAAAGAAATGGAAGCGCCCTCATCAACAGGCAAAAGCCCGCGCGGTAGCGCGAGCTTGGGCTGTTGACGAAGGCGCCCCTTGAAGCAGCATCCTCCGAGTCGAGTCCGGATTCGCTTATTTCTTCCGCGTAGCCGCTTGCACCGCCTCGGAGATGCGCTTTACCACATCGGCTATCCGTGTTTGGGCATCCTGCGCCTGGTCGCGGGCGACGATATAATTCCCGTCGGCGTATGCCTTCTCGGCGCCGGCAAGCTCGGCCTTCGCATCGGCGATACCCTTGGACGCGGCGACAAGGTCGAGCTTGGCGGGCTTAATCCTCTTGGCCGAGGCGAGGGTTTTCTCCGCATCGGGAAGGGCTTTCTTGACGGAGGCGATGAGGGCCTCGGCCTGGCCTTTGACCCGTTCCTTGCCGGTCTTCGCGTCGGCGAAGGCGGCGATCGCGGCGGATTGAGCCTCGGAAGCAAAGGCCTTCACCTTATCGTAGTGCTTGGCGCTGAGCTCGGCCTGCATCTTGCCCAAGGCCTCCTCTGCTCGCTTGAGTGTTTCGGGAGCGTAGGCGATCACGTCCGGATCCTGCGCCGCCTTTGCGACCTGGGCCTTAGCAGCGTCTATCTCCGCCTGCGGAGGCTTTGCACAGGCAAAGAGGGAAAGGACGAGGATCGCGGGTATGATCCACTTCATGCATTTCATCGTCAGACCTCCACATACAATCTTCGGCGCGATTCTCTTGCTCATCATGTAAATACAACAATACCGCGCTCCGGGCCCCGATGCCAAGCCCGACCCACTTGCGCCGCGCCTGACGCCATCGTGTATCTTGTCAGCATGCGAAACCGCTTCGGCAGCTCGGCCTTCCTCATTCCCCTGACCGCAGGTTTATGCGCCCTCCTTCTCTGCCTAACGCGGCCGGTAAACGTGGCTGGCTTAGGGGTTTATGACGCATTGCTGAAACTGCGGCCCAGAGGGACAGTCCCCATCGAAATACTACTCATAGAAGCTGAAGAAAGTACCGGTCCTGCGGAGTGGGATGGAGCATCCATCCCCTCTGCCCTCGTGACTATGCGCTCCTTCGGAGCGCGCTATGCCGCCGTCGTTGCGCCGATTCCTCTCACAGGAGTAGGCACAGCAATCGGACCTACCATCGCTTCGTCGATCGATACTGAGTTCGCGCTCATAGATGCGAATGTGGGCGGGCTCTTCGACGCCATAAAAACGGGGTCTGTCCCCGCGAAGGACGCTCATCGCTACGTCGCCGAGCTCCTTCAAACTATAGATCAAGGCCGGCTGCGGCTTCTCGATGCCATCGCCGGGGCCGGTTCAGGCGAGCGGGTTAGGCTTGAAGGAGCCCTCAAGCTCTTCGGTCGCGCCTTCATCACCCTCCACGATCCCGCGGACCCGGCCACAGACGCCGAGCGCGCGGTCGAAGGCGCGCGGGGCAGGGGGGTTTCACGTCCCCTCCTCGATCCTGATGGAAGAAGGAGGAGGCAGGCACTTCTCTCAGACCGGCGGAGCGCCCGCTATCCGTTGGCCTCTTTCGCAGCCCTCCTCGATAAGCTCGAGTCTCCGGCTCTCATCATCGGAACAAACAGCCTGACCGTAAAAGGCGCGTCGCTCGGCGGACGGGAAGTGGATATCGCGATTCCGCTCTCCGGGGGGGGACTACTCATCGACTGGCCACGGAGGGCGAGCGGATTCCCGAGGCGCCTCGCCTGGCGAGAGTTCGCGAGGCAAGCGATCCTCGAACGAGAGCTCGCGACGGCCCTCGCGGACCTCGCTCAAGCTGGGCTCCTCGGTCCGGAAGCCGGCCCGCTCCCCGGGCTCAATGAGTATGCCGCCTCCATCAGGGAGAGCTCGATACACAGGGGCCTGCTCGATCCGGCTTGGGTCGAGGCGCGGGAACGCTACTTCAGCATCGCCGCGGGCGCGATCGGAGCGATGGCTGAGGCGAAGGCCCTCGGCAAGCCGCATGATCTCGATGCCGCATCGATACATGCGGCCTTTGCGGGCGCTCGGGAGACCTATGAAGAACTATCCCGCCTTCGCCGCTCGCTCCGCAGGGCCCTTGAGGGATCATTCTGCATCATATCGCCGTCGGACGGCGGGAGAGGCCAGCTTACCACTCCTTTCGGGGACGATGCCTCCGAAGGCTTGGCGCAGGCGGCCATCGCGGGCTCCATTTTGTCCCAGCGCTTCATGCGCGAGCTCCCGGCCTGGCTCGGCCTCGGCCTCGGCTCCCTCCTTGTCCTGGCTACCTCGGCCGCGTATGTCCTGCTCGGTAGCCGATGGGCTCTCGCCGAGGGAGCGATGCTCGCTCTGCTCGGGGCGATCGGATGCTCGGCCTTATTCCTCGCGACCGGGCAATTCCTTTCGCCGCTTCCCTTGATAGCTGGCCCTGCTGTTTCGGGCATAGCCGTTTTGCAATTTCACGGCAAGCCGACTACTGGAGGGAATAGCCGCTTCGATGTGCCGCGACGATGAGACCATCGAGCTAGCGGCTCGCCGACAATCGGGCTACAATCTTCTCGAGGACCCTCACCCGTACGACCGTCCCCCCCCCCCCTATCACCGCGCGGTATCGCTCGCCGTCGTCGGAATAGGCGGACAGGATCTCGCCGGAAAAGGCGGCCTCGCGGCGCTGCATCCAGATGAGCCCAGGATCGCGCAGGCTCGCCTCGGGATGGCTGGGATCGAAGAGGATGAACGATTCATGGACCCCTCGCTCATCCCGCAGCGCCTCATCAGTGGACTGCAAATAGCGGATCTTCCCCTCTACGAAATCGATGGATTGGATGATCGCTGAGTGGAGAGGCTCCCCATCCTCCGCTCTGAAGAGGATCACATCGCCGGGGAGAAGCGCCCCGACCTCGTCCTTGATCTCCCTGACCGCCTTGTTACGTGGATCAAAAAAACGGGTTCCGGCATAGAGCGAAGCTTGTTCCTTGCGAGGCGCCCCCGTGGCCCGGAGGAGAGCCTTGTCGAGATCAAGCCCCCCAGCCGTGGCCAGCGTCTTGAGCGAGAACCAGACGAAGCCAGAACAGTCCATACCAAGACGGCCGATGCAATAGATATAGTTGTAAATATCGGGGACTGTCCCTCCTCGGCCAGAAACGAGAACGAAGGGCCTATTGGGTAGACCTGGATAATCACCAGATTCCATTCTTTCGATATAGAAACGATCCAGAACGATCGACCAGCTCCTTTTCTCGAGATCGAAGGAAAGCCCTTTCTTTCGCCCATCGGAAAGAGCGGCGAGGTACAATTTGAAGTCCTCCGTCGCTAATAGTGAATCAACACTCTCCCAAATAGCCAAGGGATATGCCTTCCCCCCGCCTAAGACTTCGAGGCTTGTCTCGGCTAGCTCAGAACGCTCATTATTTTGGGCGAATGGCATCCGAAGTGTTAGGACTTTCCCACCAAGGAAATAGGTTCTGAAACAAGCTCTATATGCCTTCTCAATGACCGCTTCAGGACCGACACCCCACTCCCCTGCCGCCTCGGCGAAAGCAGCGAGACGGTCCTCTTCCAGAACGCTGTCTGGCGTAGGTGCACTATGCACAACAGGTTGGGCATCCGCGAGCATCATAGTGGAGGCCGCGAGGCAGAAAAAAAGGAGTTCGTGGCGAACGCAAGAAAATAGCATTGCCGCTAGTATTTCCCTACTCAGTACTTTTATGGAAGGGCCATGACTTCACCATTGGCCAGGGAATAGATATCATTAGTCTATGATTATCGAATCCTGTAAGGCAAACGAGTGGGAATATCATGGCTGAGCTCTTTGAGACGGGAATCTGGGATGGCGAGCGTAAGCTCGCAATCCGTATTCTCGCTGGTAGGCTTCAATCGAAGAGCCTTTCGCTTTCACGGTTGCTTCAAGCTAAAGGCCTTATTGTAGAAAAAGATACAGTAAGGGAGTGGAGTACAGAAACCATACAAGATGAGAATGGAGATACACTCTTCATTGGTCCGGACTTCGAGGGACAGTCCCTCGATGAAGTTTGCTCGAATGATAAAAAAAGGGGCCTTTGCGCCCTCCTGGACGTATCTCGAGCTTTTATGACGATAGATAAACTACATAAAAACATCCCCTGTCCTCCATCATCAGGAATTCTGATCAACGGGGAAGATGAGGATAGGGGGACAGTCCTCATACTCCCGCCTGAACTCGCCCAACGGGCTTTCCATAGCCGTGATCAAGGAGCTCGGAGCTCTTCTGCCGTGTTTCTTCGATCTCCACGGGCGGAAGGCTTCGCTGCCGAAGCGGCCTTCCTGCTCGCCCAGATGGTTTATCGCACGGCTTCTGGCCAGGATGCGTATTCAGTCGAGCAAGAAAGCCAGGATATGGCCCAAGGGAGCTTTATCCCCCTGCGCGAACGTTGTCCGGAGCTAGACGCAGGCCTAGCACGAACAGTCGATGAGACGCTTTTCAAACCGCGACCGGCTGATCTTGCCCGGCTCGTTTCGGCATTGCAGGTGGCTAGTACCGCGGACTGGTACCGAGAATTATCACCCGAGGAGAAAAACGACCTTTCACGACAGCTCGCCGTTTCGCAGATGAAACTCTCGAACAGAAAGCGGCGTGAAGCCTTTTGGCGATCAAAAAAAAGTCTCGTCGCCGGCTTTAGTGTCTGCTGCGCACTCATCCTCGTATTCGCCCTAAGCCTTGCAGATGCGCGGCGGGGAAAGCCGCATTACTCGGATCTTTCTCCTTCCGAGCTTGTACTAACTTATTATCGTGCGGTGGATACGCTGGACATCGACTCCATCGAAGCCTGCGCCGAACGAAAGGCGTCAAAACCGGACCTCGACTATGTATCAATGATCACTGTAGTGACGAAAATGAGGCAGGCTTATGAAGGCAAGGATCCCATAATCAGGGCTGAAGACTGGCTCCATTCAGGACAGCCACAGTTGTCCACCGATCAAGTCCTCTACGGCTTCACGGGACTGTCCCTCGTCGAGGTTGAGAAAAGCGAAAAGCATGTGCGCTTTCGAGCCGAATACACGTCTTGGGCAGTCGATCGAGGCGCGAATGAGGACATTGAGGCTATAGAAAGACAGACAAAGGCCGACGTCCACATCGTCAAAAGATTCGTTATAGACGACCTTGCCCTTGAATACCTAGGAGCACGAGGCTGGAGGATCAAAGGCATTGATCGCTCCGTTCGCTGATCCTGCTGCACTCACGAGGGTAGTGGCTGAACAGCGTATTCGGGGAAAAGCATATGCAGCCAGGCCGGAAAAACATCCAGAATGGCATGGATACCCATGCGTGCATGGTATAATCCACTATGAACCCATACAGCGTCATTTTCTACCAGACCAGCCCTGCGCGGATTCTGCGAGATATAGGAAAAGGCGAGAACGAAATTTTCGATCCCATCGAGAATCCGAGAATGGAATCGATCACCCCATACATGTCCAGATAGGCACAGTCTGCGATTATACGCCATGGCGAATACACCCAATATCCATCGCATAATGTCGGAAAGGTTCTCGCTTTCGTCAGGCTCGATTAGGAAGTGGACATGATTCCCCATGACGCAAAAGTTCCATATGCGAAAATGGTACTTTCGTTTTGCACGCGCTACCGTCGCTAGGAATAAATCGCGCATCGAGGCGAGTCCCAGGAGCATCTCTTTGCGGTTAATGCGCGCAGTCACATGGTAGCGAGCGCCCTGTCGTAATTGCCGAGGCAGTCTCATATGGAAACAACGCGCGGAGGGATTCATTCTGCATCAATGCAGGGGCCTGTCCCTTGTAATTTTCAGCAAATATTCCGAAAAATCATCTATTCTAGTAAAGTAGCTCATACAGATTGAACGCATCGCATCGCGGATTTCCGGTATGTCATGGCCCCATCCCGCTGCGGCGCAGTCAACGCCGGCAGCCGCGGCCATATCGACGCCGGGTTTAAGGTCGTCGAGCACGAGTACGCGTTCGGGGTCCAGTCTAAAATGCCCCATCGCGGAAAGAAGTGGCCGCGGGCTCGGTTTCCGCAGTTCCGGTTCATCTGTCCAGCCATAAATTGCATCGGGGAAAAACGACGGTCCCGTCATTGCGGCCGCTCGATAATCACGAGCGATAATCACCTCTTCAGAGTGGGATATTACGATGATACAGCCACCATGCTTACGGAAGTCGACCATCGTTTCAATGAAACCCGGGAAAAAGACGGGAACGCGCGATGTCGTATAGCTGCGCCAGATAGCATGATTCATGGCCAGCTCCTCCCGCGAGAAACCAAGCTCCCCAACAAGATATCCCATAAGGCCAGGATCTTGGTTCTTTAGAAACCAGCCGGCTAGGTCGATAGGCTCACGGCCGGGACGGAGCTGTTTTAAGGCTTCAAGATGGGCTGGATAGTGAATGCAGGGCGTGCTCATGACGGATGTATCGTCGTGGTCCACGATGAGCGCATCGTAACGGAGGTCGGTGCTCATGCACGGTTTCCCTTCCTAATGATTCGTGCGATGCAGCGCTGGATCCTTTCTTTATAGAGTAGACCGAAGGAAAAGAGCGCTGAGGCGATAACGAGCACGATGAACGCAGCGCGGTACGAGCCGGCATATGCCGCGCTCCCCATGAACGAACTCCCGATTATGCCGGGAACGCGGCCAAGGGTCGAAACCACCAGGAAAGCCGGCAAGCCGATGCGTGAAATGCCGGCGGCATAGCAGAGGGCATCCTTAGGAATCCCCGGTATGAGGAATAGAAGAAAAATACCAGCGCTCGCCCTGCCAGCGGCCAGGATACGTTCGATCGATCCAAGCTTTTCTTGAGTGAACACGGCTTCGACAAAAGGTCTGCCGAGGGCGCGACCGACAGCGAAATTGAATATAGAACCCAGGACGATACCGGAGAGGGACAGGGCGCTACCCTTCCATACTCCATATATGAATCCGCCAGCGACTTGCACGACTTCGCCGGGGATCACGAAGATGACTACTTGGATGAGCTGCAGGCCGATGAACGCGAGTTCTCCGAAGGTACTCCTCGCCCTGATCCAATCCCGGATAGCATCTCGGTCGAGGAACATCGATAAAAGCATCGACCTAAAGGCGTAGACCAGAATAAGCAGCAGGGCAATGAAAAAGGGAAAGGCGAAATAGGCGAACCAAGAACCGCGCCGGCGGCCGCTCATAGCGCTGAAGATAGCTTGCGAGTATACCCCCACGCAAGCCGGGGGTATCCACCATATTTGACTTTTTGTATAATTTCTGCTAATGTCGCTGAATATGGACAAGTCTCGAGCCACCGCCTACGCCGTCAACCAGAGGATCGTCTATCCCAGTCAGGGAGTAGGGCGCATCATCGAGATCCAAGAGAAATCCTTTAAGGACACCAAGCTCCTTTACTATATCATCTATCTCGAATTCTCCGATATGACGGTGATGGTTCCCGTTGAAAAGGCCGACGAGCTTGGCATTCGAGCTATAGTCCCGAAATCCGAGGCCGAGCAGGCTCTCTCCTTCATCTCCGAGGAATATGCGCCCATCCCTTCGGACTGGAAACTCCGCTACCAGATGAACCTCGACTTGCTGAAAAAAGGCTCTGTCCTCGATATCGCCTCGGTCGTTCGCTCGCTCTACCATCGCTCCAAGATAAAGGAGCTCCCCATCCTCGAGCGAAAACTCTACGACTCCGCCCTCAACCTCCTTCAGGACGAAATTTCTTTCTCGCTCGGGAAATCCAAGGAGGACATAGCGGAGCTCATCCGCGCTCGTCTCGAGAGCTGAGAGCCGGACGCGAGGTGATCCATGGCCTCCCCCAGAGACGAGCCAATACTTGTTGTGGTAACCGCCGCAGGCTCGAGCTCCCGTTTCGGAAGCCATAAAAAGGAGCTAGCCAAAATAGAAGCTGGGGAATCGGTTCTTGACCGAGCACTGTCCCCATTTATCGATATGCCGAACCTCGAAGCACTCGTCATCACGGCTCCCGCCGGTCAAGAGGAAGAACTTCGCGCGGCTCTCTCGAAGGCCACTCTCTCGAAGGTCGGAAAACGCTTATTTATCGTAGCCGGGGGACAGTCCCGCCGCGATTCTGTCCTATGCGGCCTGGAAACCCTCGCCGCAATACCGAATCTCATGTTAGCGAAAGCAATCGTCCTGGTTCACGATGGAGCTCGGCCTTGGGCGAGCAGCTCCTTAGCCGAGCGGGTCGCTCATGCCACGGTCGAGCGCGGCGCTGCCATACCCGTGGTTCCCCTCGTCGATACGCCCAAGGAACTGGGAGATGGAGGGACAGTCCTCCGGCACCCGAGTCGAACCTCGCTCGGAGCCGCGCAAACCCCGCAGGGCTTCCAATTCTGCCCCTTTCTCGCAGCTCAGCGCCAAGCCCGCATCGATGGGATAGACTGCACCGACGATGCGGAAATTTGGGATAGGTATGTCGGCCCCGTTGCCTTCATACCCGGCGAATCTGAGAATAAAAAAATAACGTATCAATCCGACTTAATGAAAAATTCTAGCTCGCCTCACCATATCGCTCGTTCGAAAAACGAGAGTATCCGTATCGGTCAGGGTTGGGACCTTCATCGCCTCGTACAAGGCAGGAAGCTCATGATCGGCGGGATCGCCGTGCCGAATGAGCTTGGCGAAGAAGCCCATTCCGATGGGGATGTCCTCCTTCATGCCGCAATCGACGCACTCCTGGGGGCAGCAGCGCTCGGTGATATCGGGACTCATTTCCCGCCTACTGACGAAAAATGGCATAATAGTGATTCACGAGACCTCGCCAGAAGAACTAGTGCCTTGGTACAGGCTAATGGTTGGATTCCTGGTAATCTTGATTGTACAGTGATATTGGAAAGCCCGAAACTCGGTCCCTGGCGTGAGCATATACGAGGAAGCTTAGCCGAATGCTTCAATATGCCGGTCGGCTCTATTTCTTTCAAGGCAAAGACAAAAGAAGGAGTTGACGCCACAGGAGAGGGCCGTGCGATCGAGGCCTACGCTATCGTGACTCTCTTTAGAGCCTAGTTCACCGAGATCTCGATGCCGTCACGCTAATGGCCCGATAACCGAGGGCCCCGAGCCGGGCTTCGATACGCCTCGCTTCGGGCTCATCGAGGTCGCGGAAAACCACTCGATAGTAAACGCCGTTCTTTTCGATTTCTGGGGACAGTCCCGCCGCGGCGAGTCGATCAACCGTTATCTGAGC
>ERZ795055.1359-NODE-1359-length-19852-cov-4.531949_pt1 | contig 19852 bp, 21 predicted proteins | sample MGYA00375139_ERZ795055 | MGnify/ENA primary metagenome ERZ795055 (study PRJEB30184, sample SAMN05720283) | anaerobic digester metagenome | isolation source: active sludge of municipal wastewater-treating anaerobic digesters | place: USA | collected 2015-01-23 ... | reverse complement strand
TTGTGTGTCATCGTCGTAAGCACCAAGTTGCTCCAACAAGTTGATAGAAGTAATAATACCACGACCGGCGCAACCAACTCCAGGCTCAGGACCACCCGATTCAACACAGCTTGTGTTCGTAAAACCGGTTTTCATTACATCGTCCAGGTCGATGTCCTCACCTTCGTCGCGCAAAGTGTCCAACACTGTCTTTTGAGCCAAGCCGTGCAACAGCAAACGAGTTGAGTCAGCTTTAGGGTCGCAACCCACCACCATTACTTTTTTTCCCATTTCAGCCAATCCGGCTACAGTGTTCTGAGTGGTTGTGCTTTTGCCAATACCACCTTTTCCGTAAATTGCAATCTTTCTCATCTTTTTTATACTTTAAAATGAATACTCTTTTTATGAATTAAATTTTAAATCCTGACTAGCATTATCCATTTACCGTGCCATTAACAATTATTTACAATTTACACGTTTACAATTTACTATTTAAGACATTGTATATTTGATAATTAAAAATTACAAAATACTTTCAAAATTATCAGAAACAAGAATTTTAACGGATTACCCGGACATAAAAAACCTACCAAAATGTAGGTAAATATGTTATAAAACATGTTTTTCTACGTAATTGTAGGTGAAAATATGATTTAGAAAATTGACATCAAATTTGTACCTTTGTGAAAAAACATGACACACCAACAATTGATAAATACAACAGTTTTTTTTGTAAAACAAAAACTTGCTAATGCTGAAGGTGGGCACGACTGGTGGCATATTTATCGTGTGTGGCAATTGGCCAAAAACATTGCTGCATCCGAAAAAGTAGATTTATTGGTAGTAGAACTCGGTGCATTGTTGCATGATATTGCGGATGCAAAGTTTCACAATGGCGACGAAAGCGTTGGGCCAGGTTTGGCATTGGAGTTTTTGCAAGCTAATGGAGTTAATGAACTAACACGAAACCATGTTGTGAATATAATCGAAAACATATCGTTTGGAGGTGGCAATCAAATGAAGTTTTTTAACTCACCAGAATTGGCAGTAGTGCAAGATGCCGATCGCCTCGATGCTTTGGGAGCAATAGGCATTGCCCGTACTTTTAATTACGGTGGTTTTAAGAATCGCGAAATATACAACCCCACCATTAAACCCAATTTACACATGACCAAAGAGGAATACCGCAACAGTACAGCACCTACCATCAACCATTTTTACGAAAAACTATTGCTGCTCAAAGACAGAATGAATACCGAAACCGGAAAACGAATGGCAGCGGAACGCCACCGCTTTATGGAATTATTTTTAGAACAATTTTATGCCGAATGGGAAGGCGTAAGGTAGTTTTTAGTCAATAGTTTATAGTAAAAAAAATACATACTGATTTATGAAAAGATTTGTTGCACTTCTCCGCGGCATAAACGTAGGTGGAAACAATATTATTAAAATGGCTGAATTAAAAACTTGTTTCGAAGAAATGGGTTTTGCAAATGTGGTCACCTATATACAGAGCGGAAACGTATTATTTGATAGTAACGAAACCGATCAGCTCAAATTAACACAGGAAATTGAGAAAGCATTATCAGAGCGTTTTAATTACAATTCAAAAGCTTTTCTGCTATCGCAACAAGCTTTGATTCAAATTATTAAAACTGCTCCCGATGGATTTGGCATTTATCCAGACGAATATCGTTACGATGTCATTTTCCTGAAACCGCCACTCACTGCCGAGGAAGCCTTGTCGAAAATAAAAACAAAGGAAGGAGTGGATTTTGTAACTGCAGGCAATGGAGTTCTATATTTCTCACGACTTAGCGCCATGTCGGGTCAAAGCCAAATGACTAAAATGATAGGCACAGCCATATACAAAGAAATGACTATAAGGAATTGGAATACAACGACAAAACTGGCGGAATTGTAAGTTTCAACAGTTTTTTGTTGTTTCTAAACAACAAAAAACTATTGAAAATGTATTTTACAAATAACAATTTTTCAAATTTACTTCACTTAAACCTCTCGTCAGAACGGAGTTTTTCCAACGGAAGATCTTTATTTTTCTCCAACCAACCAATTATCACATCTAAACGATTGTCATAACGCGGGTAAAATGGTTTTATGTCGATAAGGGGCGTACCATCAAGCATATCAACCTGCTCTATGTGCAGAATATTTCCTTCAACACCAATCAGCTTTACTGTGGAAACGCCAATAGCATTAGGACGTTTGGGCGCTTTGGTGGAAAAAATGCCATGTGCTTCGGTATCCATAAACGGCACAACTTCCAACTCGTAACCTTCAATTTTATGAAAATTATAAATCAGTGTTATATGCGAAAATCCTTCGATATCTTTTAGTCCTGCAACATATTCGGGCAAGAGTTCAATTGTACCGCAAATTCCTTCGGCAGCAATGGGTTGAATGGGCATATTTTTTATATCGGTATACGGGGTGTGAATAATGCCAATTGGATTAAGAATAATTTGTTCCATAATACAGATATTACAACTTTTCCAAAGTTTTGAACTTCGTAAAAGTTAATGAATGATTAATCTACCGCCAAAATCACATCCGAAGCTTTTATAATGGCGCTGGCAATAGTGCCTACTTCCAACCCGAGCGAAGCAACTGACGATTTGGTAATAACTGCCGTAATCGTAAAATCACTTCCCAAACTTATCGAAACTTCGTCGTTAACCGATCCTTCGAGTATGGACGAAATTTTACCTGTCAACACATTGCGTGCACTGATTTTCTGCACATCAATACCGATAATTACATTCAAAGCCTTGATTAAAGCATAAGCGGTTTTATCTGCTTCAAGTTCCAGACTTTTTATAGCACTGTTTGTCACCACCGATACAATTTCGACATCACCTGGCAAACTAATTATCACCTCAGAATTTACTCTGCCGCCCATAATGGAGCTAACAATTCCTTTTAATTGATTTCTTGTACTTAATCTCATATTCTTTTGTATTTAATTGAATTTTAATCTGTTATATAATTGGAAATTTATAAAATTTCAGTCGGTTTGCCATGAGCTGTAACTGCTCCATTACGAAGCAAAATAACTGATGTAGCCAGTTTACGCACTTCGTCTTTATCGTGACTCACCAACAACGTGACCGAGTTCAACAATTCGTGCGCTTTCAATATTTCGTCCTGCAAGTTCAGTCGCATATCATAATCGAGTGCTGAAAGTGGTTCGTCCAATAATAGCAGATTGGGTTTAGCCGCCAATGCCCGAGCCAATGCCACGCGTTGCTTCTGTCCGCCCGAAAGTTTGGCTGGATATTGTTTTTGCAAAGTTACCAAACCAAAGTGCGAAAGCAAAGTATCAACTTCCTCAGCATTTCTTGTTTTCTGAGCAAATTCTATATTTTTGCGTACAGTCATATTTGGGAAAAGTGCATAATCCTGAAACATATAGCCTACATTGCGTTGCTGTGGCGACAAGTTTATCTTTTTAGTCGAATCATACCAAACCTGACCGTTAAAAGATATAAAACCCCTATCGGGATTGAACAAACCTGCCAATATCCGAAGCAAGGTGGTTTTTCCCGCCCCTGAATGTCCGAAAAGACAAAACAATTCATTTTCGGCTATTTCCAAATCTACTTTCAGCAGGTTTTTACCTTCAGAAGTAAGCATTGAGCGTTCGATATCAATTTTAAGACTGCCCCCATCCCCTAAAGGGGAGTTTGCCCCAAACCCCTGAAGGGGAACTAAGTTAGTTTCATCAATTATACTTTGTTTTAATGTCATAAATGTCTTTTTATAATTATCAATACTATTACTTCTAATTCCCCTTTAGGGGTTAGGGGCAGATTTCCCATTCATACTATAAATAACAGTAAGTATCACCAGTGAAATGATAAACAGCACCAACGAATACTGATTGGCGACATCGTAATTCAGCGCCTGCACCTCGTCGTAAATAGCAATACTTGCCACCCGTGTTTCGCCCGGCATATTGCCGCCCACCATTATTACCACACCAAATTCACCAATGCAATGTGCAAAAGTCATGGCCAATGCAGTTACAATACTCGGGATCATATTAGGTATCAGCACTTTGAAAAACGTTTCTGTTTTTGATTTTCCAAGGGTATAAGCAGCCTCACGAAAACTGACAGGTATGGCAGTTAAACCGTTTTGCAAAGGCTGAATCATAAACGGCAAACTGAAAACCACACTTGCCAGCAACACACCTTCGAAACTGAAAGCCAGTCGCACATCTAGGTATTTGTCTAAAAAACCGCCAAAAGCATTCTGCGGACTGTAAGCTACCAGCATGTAAAAGCCTAGCACAGTTGGCGGTAAAACCATGGGCATACTAATCATCGCCTCGACAAAAGATTTAAACCAAAATCGTTTGTAGGCCAACAGGTAAGCAATGGGCATTCCAATTATAAAAAGTATAATTGTTGTGAAACCTGCCAACTTTCCGGTAAGGAGAAGCGTGTTTATAAAATCTTCGTTCATTTACTATTTTTTCATTTACAATTTACTATTTGCAACTTTCCTTTCTTATTCCTCCTTTAGGGATTTGGGGTTTCATTTGGCAATTTAAACCCATAATTTTTAAGAATACCACGCGCTTCGGGCGATGATACAAACTTGGCAAACTTATAGGTTTCAGTATTTACCTTTGATTTCTTAATAATCACATAACCCTGTTCGAGTGGTGAATAACTTTTGCTATCAATCAAATAATACTTTCCCTGATTTTTCATAGCGGGCGACATAACCAACGACAAAGCCAGAATTCCAATTTCGGCATTACCTGTTTGTGAAAATTGCGCAGTTTGTGCTATATTCTCACCCATTATGATTTTATCTTTAAGTTTATCGTACAGTTTATAATGCTGCAAACTCTCCTGTGCTCGTTTGCCATAAGGTGCATGTTCGGGATTGGCAATAGCAAGTTTCTTTAGTTTTATGTCATTTAGCGACGACATCCCACTGCTCACATCAATTTGATTGCTCCAAAGTACAATAAAGCCTATAGCATAGAGTTTTGGTTTCGAGGCAGTCAAACCCTGTTCTGCTAATTTTCGAGGATACATAATATCAGCCGAAAAATAAATATCATACGGAGCGCCATTTAGTATTTGTTGGTACGCATTGCCCGATGATCCATACGTTACTTTAATATCCGATTTTGGATTGTGTTTTTTATATGCCACTACAACTTCGTCCATGGCATAACGCAAGTCGGCTGCTGCCGCTATTACTACTTTTTGCGCCGAAAGTGAAATTGTTGTCAAAACGATGACAATTGATAATATTATTCGTTTCATTTTGCCCCCTAACCCCCTAAAGGGGGAATTGAAGTTAGCTTCGGCTGGTGTATTTCTTTCTATCATATATTTGCTTGTTAAAATTATTAATGCTAATATTTTTTGTTCCCCGCCATTAATTCTGATTATTCATTGGGAGGAGTAAGGTATTCTTTCTTATCCCCCCTGCCTGCGGTAGGCAGGCTTTAGGGGGTAAGGGGGTCGGCTGGGGGTATTTCAAACGTAAACATCACATAAGCCCATTGTGGACAGCGAATTGTTGAGTTTGCAGCCATGCTTTTAGCAACCAAGGTATTGGCGGTATCAAAGTACCTGCAATAACCTCCCTGAACCGTTGACCAACTATTTATTTTGTACGTTACTAAAAAGTCGATTTCCGAACCCAAATCCTTTCCAACTTCTACGCCGCCGCTTTTCAATGGTTTGTCGGTGTTAAATAAGTGAGAACCCAATTCAAAACTGAGATTCTTCGTTGCTTTTGCCATAGCGCATCCGTAATAGTCGAGTAAACCTTGCGTTACGGGCGTATTCCAGTAATCCATGTACCCGTTGAAGGTATGATCGGCACCGTACAGTTTTTTAAAATTACTCTGAATACCATCGTTAGTTCCATTGGCATCGCCACTCAAATAATCTGCTCCAACGCTTGCCGAAATAGCATCCGAAAACTTATAATCTACTTTCAACGCCAGCAATTTTCCGCTCATTGTTTTTCCGCCGGTACTTTTTCCTGACTGAAAATAAGCTGTAGCCAATGCCGAAACAGGTACTTTATTGTCCTGATATTTCAGATTTCCACCGAATGTAAAGCAATGATTCATATCTATTTTTTTGTAAGTCGTGCCCACGCCTACCGTATCCTGCATTCCTTCATCGACTGCTATTACACTCAACGACAGTCCACTGAACAATGGTTTTGTAAGATAAAGTATGTTCATTGCCCTGTATTTAGCACCCGGCGTGTAAAAAGTTTCGGATGCAATGGCTGTTCGGTTATTAAATGCAGCGGCTAAATGAATTTGCCAATCGTCAATATTGTATTTCAGTAAAGCCATATCGTGCGACGTACCAGTATTACTCCATGCCGGCGATGAAAACAATCGATTATCGTCGTACTTCACAGCTTGCCGACCAATTTTAAATGTTGCTCCCGGAAATAACAACACATCGGCCCATGCTTCGTAAATGCTCACCGTAGATATGCTTGAAGCATTTGCATCCTGACCAAAAACACGCGCATCCTGTAAAGCAACCAGCGTATTTAAAACGCCACTGTTGTATGCAAAATTCAAACGTGTTCGTTGTGTGGTAAATATACCCGGATCGTTGGTTGTTGTGAGCGGTTTTGAATATCCATCCTGATATTCGGTACGCGGACGAATTTCACCATCAAAAACTACTGTTTGAGCACTAACAAATTGTGCAAAAACCTGAATTAATAGAAATATCTTTAAAATCTTTTTCATACCCTTATTTAATTAATGCAATTACCAATAAATGGTAAATTGTTCCCGAAACTTCGGGATGAATAAATAGTAAATTTCATATCGTTATATTATTTACAGTATAACGCTATTTAAAAAAAAGCGATATGCTTTCGAAAGTATATCGATTGTCAAAAAAAACAGCAGTCGAAATCAGCATTGTTATTAGCCAGAAATTCCTTTAAAGCCAACTCTTTGGCTTCGAAAGTCCGGATTAATTTCAATCCGTAGTTACTTATCACACAGCCTCCTCCATCTCTCCCACCCTTTTGTCTGATTAATACCGGCAGTGGGGACAGTTGATTGACTTTATCCAATAAATGCCATGCGTGTTGGTACGACATTTTCAGATTTTTGGCAGCTGCATGTATCGAACCATCTTTCAAAACCTGCTTCAGCAATCGAATCTGTGCATTTCCCAGAAAGACGTCTCCTTCACGGCAAATAGACAGTGTTCCATTGAGATAAAAAGAATGTTGATGACTCATACCTGTTTTATTTAATTTGTATTGATTTTATGAAGTGCGCACATCCAATACCGTTATTCTTTTAACCAAATAACGTACCACACACATATATTACTGAATATCTTTATATTACAAATTTTATCAATAAATTAAATTGGAGTAAAACCATCATTTGAGTAGGAAAATTGAATTAAATCTACAATTATGTAGGTTTTTTTAATTCATAAAAAAAGCGACTGAAATGAATTTCAATCGCTTTTTAAAACTATTTTTTCAAAAGTCTTAAGTAATGAGAATAATATAATGTCGTATTACTGCATTGTGTATTATGCTGTAAATGTTGTTATTAATAAATAGTAAATGTCTTATTTGCTTTTTTCCAAAACATCAACCAACCATTTCCAGCATTTTTGCGTGGAACTGATGCTCAATCGTTCGTCCGGTGAATGAACGCCGTACATTTGCGGACCGATGGAAATCATATCCAAATGCGGATATTTTTCCAGGAAAAGACCACACTCCAATCCTGCGTGAATGGCTCGAACCTGTGCTTTTTCATTAAATAGTCGGGTAAAACTTTCTTCGGCTATTTTCAACATATCCGATTTTACGTTTGGTTTCCAACCCGGATATCCATCACCGTGTGTTACTACGGCTCCTGCCAACCGAAATACCGATTCTACCTGATGCGCAATGTCGTGCTTCGACGTTTCAACAGAACTGCGTTGACTGGTTGTAATCAGAATTTTCGTGTCCGGTTGCATTTTAACCGATGCCAGATTTGTTGAGGTTTCTACCAATCCCGGCATATCGCGGCTCATGGCTTTTACACCATGCGGACAAGCATAAAGTGCATTCAATAATTTTTCAGAAGTATTTTTGTCAATGACTGTTTCTGGTAGTTTTTCCGATTCGAGTGTAATTTTCAATTGTGGCTCTACTTCGCCAAATTCTTTCTCAATATCAGCAATATAATGATTGAGCTCTATCCGCACATTTTCCTTTTCGGACCATGGCACCGAAACTGTAGCTGTAGCTTCACGCGGAATGGCATTTCGCAGATTTCCACCATTAAATGCATGTAGTCGCAGGTCGGTTTTCCGGTTGATATTCCACAAATAACGATTCAGGATTTTGTTTGCATTTCCAAGTCCTTTATTGATATCATCGCCCGAATGTCCACCTTTCAAACCACTTACTGTGACTGTAAAAGCAAAATAACCTTCTGTGGTTTTTTCTTCGGTATATGATAAAGTTGCCGTGGTATCAATTCCACCGGCACATCCAATGAATATTATGCCATCGTCTTCCGAATCTAAATTTATCAGCACTTCGCCCTTCAACAGTTTGTTGTCTAACGCAAAAGCTCCCGTTAAACCGGTTTCTTCATCTACGGTAAAAAGACATTCCAAGGCCGGATGCTTTAAATTATTTGAGCTTAAAACAGCCAACATCATGGCCATACCAATACCATTATCGCCTCCAAGCGTTGTACCTTTTGCTTTTACCCAATCGCCATCAATATAAGTTTGAATAGGATCTGTATCAAAATTAAACGCCACATCACTGTTTTTTTCACACACCATATCCACATGTGCCTGAAGTATAAGTATTTTGCTGTTTTCGAAGCCCTTGGTAGCAGGTTTACAAATCAATACATTTCCGACAGCATCAATTTTGTATTCTAATTTATTTTTTTCGCTGAAAGTTTTAAGATACGCAATAATTCTCTCTTCTTTTTTCGAAGGACGTGGAATTTGCGTTATTTCGTGGAAATAGTTCCACAACTTTTGAGGTTCAATAGTTTTCATAAACTTATTTATTTAAAGTAATGCACAAAGTTAAAACAAATGGTAAGAATATAACATGAAATTGGAATAAAAGGTTTGAAGAGTTTGATATGTTTGTGGTTTGAAGGGTTTGTGGTTTGAAGAGTTTGAAAAGTTTGAAAAGTTTGAAGTGTTTTTTAAAGAAAGTGACACCCCGATACCTATCGGGGAATCCGCTAGTCCCAAAGTAAGAAAGCGACTACTAAGTCGCTTTCTTTTACCAAACTTTACCAAACTAATTAATTCTACTGCATTACCGCAGAATTGGCTCTAATATTTATTTTTCGGGGCGATGCTGCTCGTGAACTCGTATTATACTTATAAGTTAGATTATATTTTTGTTCATCACCAACAGAATTAAATTCTTTGGTATGAATTACAAGATCAACATCGCTTTTGTCTGCTTTCTGAAGCGATTTTAAGTTAAACGACACAATTCCCCAACGGTTCAAATGTGGATAATCTCCATTAGAATTGTGCCGAAATTCAAGATGTATTTTACCATCGGTGTAACTTTTTGAGTTATCGGCAACTAAATTTATAAAATGTGTTTTATTGCTTCCGGGATATACAAACTCAACATTCAGGAAATCGCTCCCGATCCAGATATCCTCAATATAAACGTAATCGTTGCCAATACTATCCTGTGTGTCAGGCGTTATATTGAATATTCCTTTGGTGAGGACTTCATACACATCATTCAGTTTTACATCATGATCGTAACCGGCCGAAACAGGCTTGTTTGACAAAATAGTGTAATTTGCAATAATCCGTTGACCACTTTTAGGTCGGTAATACTTCAATTCAGAAGCCGCCGTCCACATACGGGTACTGTCATCAAGATTAAAATAAAAATACATTCCATCATCAGGATTATCTACTGTTGCAATATCAATCCAGTAATTATCAAGCGAATAATGCTCGTCATCTTTACACGATGCTAAAAAAAGCACCGGTATTAATAAAAAAAGTAACCGTTTCATACCTTTCAATTTGTTTTATTATTAGTAAAATTCAAAAATTAAATCATCTGACATAATGATGTCACAAGTGGTGAAAAAGTTGCATTGAAAAACTTAAAAAAATCTTAATATTTCAATAAGCTTATTCAAAAAAAGATCTAAAAACAACTTGATAATAATAAACTAAGGTTACATCTCATAACAAAAAATATTTATACAATCAATTCATACCATTTTTAATTGCTTTACGAATTTTATGGTGCTTCACAGTTTTTTTCTTGAATTCGTCCGATAAAACACTGATGTTTCCATCCACTTCCAGAATGGCAAGGTTCACCTCTTCAATGGAAGTTACCCCATGTTCCCTTACAGCTTCCAACAACTCATCTACAGTCAATTTTGCTTTTTTTAAGTGCGAATCTAACACTTTTCCATTGTATATCAACATAATAGCTTCTCCTTCCACCACTTTATTAAATTTCGGGAACCGATATTGCAAATATTTAAAGATGTAATTGACTACAAAAAGCGTAGAGGCAGCAACTATTCCACCCGACAAAGTTGCATCAGGACCAACCATTGCATTTTGTACTGCATTGCTAATTAAAAGAATGAAAACCATATCTACCACCGATAGTTGTGCCAGTTCTTTTTTACCAAACAAACGGATAGCGATGACGATAAACAAATAAACCACCAGTGTGCTAAAAATGATGTGGACGTAGTTGTTGGAAAGAAATTCGTTCATAATAATAAATTTATAGTTGATTTATAACCGATTTGAAAAGAAGTTTATTCGAAAAATACTAAAATAAATTTGCAATATTTTATTCTCAAATTAAGATGCTAATTACGGAATAAAAATTGAAATAACAAATTGCCCTGTCATACAATTATTTACGGAAAACCGAACCCAAAATTGAAAATTTAATAAAAAAAATCAGGTGGATCTGTACAACTTAAAAAATCCATTTTCGAAACATAAAAAAACTGAGTTAACAAGAACTTAAATATTCATTTTAGTGTTCTTATTTAAGCAAATATCAATGTACTTGAAAGTGTAAATGTAATACAATTTATTTATTGCAAAGCTGGAATAATTCTAACAATTTTAAAAACATAATATCATGAAAAGTCCTGAATATGAAGATTTAAAAAACAGAATAGAATTGCTCGAAAATGAAATAGCAGAAATGGCCGAGCTGGATGATAATGAACTGGCTGACAGAGTATATGAGTTGGAAGCAGAAATTAATTGCCGAATTGACAGTTCAATTTCTGAAAAAGATTTCAATGCTTATGAGAAACTTATGCGCAGAATTAAAAAAATAATTCATGAACATGATTTATTTGATGAAGAAGTGGAACTTGAAATAATGAGTTCAGAAACGGAATACTCTGATTTTGACCCATTTTCTTCATCGTCGGACAATGTATTTGAAGACGATGAATAAAATGGGTCTTATATTGCGTTTACCACATGAGTACTAATCTGAAATACATATCGGCCGGTTTTTCATCGAAAAAGTCGGAATTGGTGACATAATATTTTACATTTCCAATGGCAAAATCATAGTCAATAGTGGTAGTCCATAAGTTATTATCCTTATCTTTATTATGACGAACTGAGGGTAATGTCTGTTGAGAAGTTCCATAATCCACATAATTTATTACGTTACCAAAATCGTAAATGAACTCGGTTAATTCGGGAACAGTCACTAACGCAGAGTAATAAACCGCATTATTTGCATCAGTATTTCTGACCCAATCTGAACTTCTCACCTTAATATTGATAACTTCCCAGTTTGTACCTTCACCTTGTGGTCCCTCGGGTCCACGTGGTCCTTCGCATGAAGCTGCAAATAATGCAATTGCAAATAATAATAGTAGTTTTTTCATGATTTTGAGTGTATTTATTTTGTTAATAATTATTCAGAAAACAGCAAGAAGTTTATAAATTTGGAAATTTATTTCATTTTTTTAATACAAACAAAATCTATGCCTGAACTTTTTTTTAATGTTATAATTGATTTTTTTGATAAAAAATTAAGCAGATATAAAAAACAGAATGCCTGAACATGAGACCCGGAAAAATATTTTCAATCTCATTTGCAAAAATTATTGATATATTTGCAATAAGAGAAATAAGAACACCCTCTGAAATTTCGTTTCAATCAGCAATTTCTCAGTCCCATTTTTATTTATAAATATTTATTTTACAACAGATTAATTTCAATTTATAACAAATCAGGCAGGTCAACCTATAACAATATGAATTTAGAAAACAACATTCTCGAAGCAATTAACAACAAAACCAGTGACGGATTTGAACCGTTTTACATCTACCAAAGTAAACACATTATTGATATATGTAATAAATTTCAAAATATTTCATACGAAAATAAATCCATTCATTTTGCTTCGATGGCCAATATCAATTCGCAGTTTTTGGGCATAGTTAAGGCTGAAGGATTAAACATATTTGTTAATTCGCCACTTCATTTAGAAGCGGCATTAAAAGCCGGATTCCGTGGAAACGAAATCATTTTCACATCTTCGGCTCTTTCGGAAAAAGCCATGAAAAGCATCGAAAAAGTGGGTGTACAAGTCAATCTCGATTCGCTCAATCAACTGGCACTTTGGTCAACACTTTTCCCGGGCAAAACAGTTGGCATACGCATTAATATTGGCGATAACGTGAAACCATATTCATCTCATGCCGGTGCATTTATCGGGAAAGAAAGCCGGTTGGGTTTTACGCATGATGAAATTTCGCAAATTCAGGACAAATCGATAATTAAAGGTTTGCATTTATATGTAGGTACCGATGTGTTTAATATCCCCTATTTTATTGAATGTTACAAAGAGTTGATTAAAATATCGGCCGGTTTTCCGCAACTTGAATACCTGAATTTCGGTGGTGGATTTGGTGTTGCTGAAAACGGTGACCAACAGTTTGATTTTGACGAATACAATCATCGGGTAACTGAACTTATGCACGAAGTTTCGGCACAAAAAGGCAAAAGCATAAAACTGATTTTGGAACCGGGTAGAATTATTGGTGGAAATTCGGGCTATTTTGTTTGCAGCGTGACCGATATTAAAAACCGACCCGACAGAAAAATGGCAGGAGTTAATGCGTCTACTGTGCAATTTTCCCGTCCGCTTTTGTACCCTGACACTGCGAACCATCCGGTTGTAGTGATCAGAAACGGAGTTCAGATTAAAACTGAAAAAACGCAATTAACCACTGTATACGGTTGTTCCACCTATTCACGCGATATTTTTACGAACAATGCAATGTTGCCTGACTTGCAAATTGGCGATACTATTGTTATCGGCAATGCCGGGTCATATTGCGCATCATCGTACATGCAGTTTCTGGGTTTTCCGAAACCTGAAGAATATTTTGTATGACCCCAAACCCTAAATGGGCTTAATAATTACCTTTTTTTGAAGTGTTTATCTTTTTCACTCAACTTTTACAAAATATAAAACTTTGAAAAAGTATTGTAAAAACAAAATTCAATTTGAATGAAAATTATACTTGTTGATAACAAAGAAGCTGAAAAAATTTTCGATAAAGTAAGTTCAGCCGTTTACGCAGGAAATAAATATTTTCGGGGAACAGATAAAAGTGTTGAAAAACTTGTACTGGGCGAAAGCAAAGCATTTTCATTTCATGCTAAAGTGAAAAAGTTTATCGTTTGGGATGGAAATATAGCAGTTGCTCGTTTTGCGCTTATTCAAGATCAGCGCTTGCCCGATTATGTTCAGGTTGCTTATTTTGAAGCTCAAAAAGGGTTGGGCGATATTTTTTCATTGATAGAAAATGAAATGAAACGTCATTTTCCGGAAATCAATAAAGTGGTGGTAGGACTTAACGGCCATCTGAATTATGGTGCAGGTATTTTATTAAATCGTTTCGACGAAGCGCCCGTTTTCGGATTGCCTTATCAGCCAGATTATTATGCTGATTATTTCAATAAATTACATTGTCGAAAAATGGCGACTTTTCGTTTCACAATGGGAAATTTTACAGCATGGGCTCAATCATACTCTACTCGACGTGAATTGAAAGGTCTCACGGTCAGGTTCATGGACAAACGAAATATTAAAGCTGAAAGTGCAATTTATACGCAATTAAACAATGAGGCATTTCCGAATCATCCGTATTGGGCTGACCGCGATACCGAAGAAGATCTGGAACTTTTTTATCCTTTCCGACATTTGCTCGACAATGAAAATCTTGTTTTTGCAGAGATTGATGGCAAACCGGTGGGTTTCTTTTTGTGGTATCCCGATTTCAATCAATTGGTATCGTCTCAGCGTGATTTGAATGTTTTGGATGTTTTGAAATTCCGATTGGGGAAAATGCCCGACACATTTCGATTTACAGAAATTGGCATTATTCCTGAATACCAGGGTAGTATTGTAGCTATGGCATTACTGAACAAAGCTTTGCCGGCAGTCATTAAAAAGGGTTTTAAATACTGCGAAGGTGGATTTATTTTTGAAGAAAACAAAGCTTCAATGGCTTTTGTGAAAAGAATTCTGAAACGAAGTTTTGGGGTGGAACCTGAAATTTACAGGCAATATGGTGTTTTTGAAACAACAATTTAATGCACGAAATTCAATTCATAGAAAATTCGGCTCAGCTTCCCGCTGAATGGGATTCGCTTGCAGATAATTATTTTCAGCAAAGGAAATTTCTAATTCATGCTGAAAAATACAATCCCTGCCGGCAACGATATTTTATGTATTACGATAACGAAGAAGCAGTTGCGGCGGCCATTGTTTATACGATACAACTCGATATTTTTACCTATTTAAAAATAAAAAGTCCGGTTAAAATGAATATCGTGGGAATTCCATGTTCGGTTTCAGGTCAGGGAATTTTCGGAAAAAGCGGTGCGATTGAAGCATTAAAAAAGCACATTTGCGAAGCAGAAAAAGGTTTGGTGGTTTTTTTAAATTTGACAGAAAAACCAACAGAAAGCGAAAATTCAACCGGGAAAACGCTGCCAACTATCATATTATCAAATCAATTTGCAGATTGGAATGATTATCTGGCATCGTTACGGTCCAATTACAGAAGGCGATTGAAACAAATAAATCAGGAAAACAAAGCGTTGCGATTTGAGAAAAAACCTTGTACTGATTTTATACCCGAAATGTATAATCAATACCTTGAAGTTTACAAACGCAGCAGTGGCAAACTTGAGAAACTGAGTTTTGATTTTTTTAAAAATCTGCCCACTGAATTTTTACTAACGGTTTGTTATTTAAATGAGAAAATAATCGGTTGGAACATTGCGCTGGAAGACAACAATATTTACTATTTTTTTCTGGGTGGAATAGATTACAAACAAAACCGAATATATAACACTTATTTGCGGTTGCTTTCACAACTAATTCGTGATGGAATTGAACGCAACGTTGCACTAATTGAACTGGGACAAACTGCCGAAATTGCCAAAATGCGCATGGGCGGCAAACCCGAAACATTGTATATGGAAGCATTTCACAGCAACCGAATTTTTAATAAATTACTGAAAATGAGCAGCCCAATGCTCGAATACAAACGAAAACTTGAAAACACAAACGCCATAAAAGATAAAACACTATGAAAATATTAATGGTACGCCCAAAACCATCGCCCGAAACCATCGGATTGCAACATGTGATGATGGTTGAACCGCTGGAATTAGAGATATTGAGTGCATTGAAACGCGATACAGATTCGGTGGTGATTGTGGATTTAATCATCGAAAAAAAGCCTTTTGAGTTTTTTCTGGAAGAACATAAGCCCGATATTTTTTGTATAACAGGTTATATTACCAATGTTTCCACCATCATTTCGTATTGCAAAACCGCTAAATTATTTAATAATAAAACTACCACTATTGTTGGTGGCGTACATTGCGAAGTATGCCCAGAAGATTTTGATAATGAGTCAATTGATTTCAGGGCAGTACGCAATGCTGCCGTAACTTTCACCGATTTATTGAACCATATTGAGTTTAAAACCGAATTGCCAAAAGGCATTTTCAAAAAAGGTGATTCACTTGAAAACACAACACTTCCGGCGTTCGATTTTCGGGTCCCTTTTCCAGACCGGAATTCAGTTTCACAGTATAGAGACAAGTATTTCTACATTTTTCACGATAAAGTAGCTTTGTTAAAAACTTCGTTTGGCTGTCCATATTTGTGTTCATTTTGCTTTTGCCGGATTATTACCAATAAACTTTATTACCAAAGGCCTTTAGACGAAGTAATTGAGGAAATTTTGCAAATTAAAGAAACGGAAATTTATATCGTTGATGATGATTTTTTGGTGGATAAAAAATGGTTGAAGGAGTTTATTGTTGCAATCAGGAAAAATAACATTCGGAAACATTATTTGGTGTACAGCCGTGCCGATTTTATTGCAGAAAACGCTGATATTATGCACGATCTGGCTGAAATTGGTTTGCGGACGGTGATTGTCGGTTTCGAAAGTTTCTCCGATAAAGAATTGGATAAATACAATAAAAAAACGACCGTGGCCATGTATAAACAAACAATGGCTGTGCTGCATCGCGAAAAAATTGAAGTTTTTGCTACTATAATCATTCCACCCGAATGGGACAAAAGTGATTTTAAAAACATGGTGAAAGTAGTGAAGGAACTTGGCATTCATTACGTTAATCTACAACCACTTACGCCCTTGCCAAAAACCGGCGTAAGCTTCCCCGACGATCGGATAATTGTTAAAAAAACCGATTACGAAAAATGGGATTTGGCACATGTAACCGTTCAACCTGAGAAGTTAACCGTTCCGGAATTTTACAGGGAAATATTGAAAGCATATAGTGCAATATTATTTAGGCCCGGAGTTATGTGGATGTATCTCAGGACGTATCGCCCGGTTATGCTTTTCAAAATGCTGCTGGGAGCAAACAGGGTGGCGATGCAATATAAGCAGAAAATAAGAGAAGCAACCTCACCCCCTGCCCCCTCTCCTTGAGGAGAGGGGAAAAGCACGTAATTCGAAGTTTAGTTGGAACATTAAATCTCTAAATTTCCAATTTCTTAATTTCTTAATTTCCAATTTCTTAATTTCCAATTTCTTAATTTCTTAATTTCCAATTACATAATTTTATTCAAAACTTTCAAACCTCAAACTTTTCAAACTTTCAAACAAATTTTATTTATGCCAAAAATACTCTTTATACAACCCACACAATACGCCGAAAGCGGAAAATTGTGCAAACAGTCGAAAATCAATCTTCCGGGGTTGGCTTTTCCGTTGCTGGCAGCTTATACACCCGCTCATTGGGACGTGGAATTGCTGATTGAAGTGGTGGACGAAATAAATTTCGATACCGATGCGGATATAGTAGGAATCGGAACCATGGGACATGCCACTTTTCGTGGATTAGAGATTGCTGCCGAATTTAAAAAGCGGGGGAAAATTGTCATTTTGGGCGGATATATGGCTTCGATTGCTTACGAAGAAGCCATGAAACATGTTGATTCGGTGGTAGTTGGTGATGCTGAAATTTCATTTCCCATGATGTTGAAAGATTTTGAGGAAACGGGGAAAGTGAAGCCTTTGTACAATTATCCGATCAGCGAATTAAAAAACCTTCCCGTTCCGAGATACGATTTGCTTACCCGAAAGAAAATCGGCGCCATGTTGCCCGTACAAGCCGGTCGTGGATGTACATTTACCTGTTCGTTTTGCTCCATAGCGTGTTTGTACGAAGGTAAATATTTGTTCCGTCCGGTGGATGAAGTGATTCGGGACATAAAAGAAGTGAAACGATTGGGTTACAAACGTTTCTATCTGATTGACGATAATATTGTTTCGAATCCGAAATATTTGCGGGAACTTTGCGAAAAAATTACACCGCTGAAAATGAAATGGGCAAGTCAATGTGCGATTCATTTGGCAAAAAATGCTGAATTGCTCCGGATTGTGCGTGATTCCGGTTGCGACTTGATGAGTTTTGGCGTGGAAAGCATTCAGCAAGAAGCCATTGATAGCCTGGACAAACCCTGGTTGAAAGCCAACGATCACGAGCAAAACATGAAAATATTGTCCGAATCGGGCATAGTGGTAAGTACCGAAATGATAGTTGGGACTGATTTTGACACCGAACAATCAATACGCGACACCTACGAATTTATTTACCGCAACCGCGTTCCAATTCCCCGTTTTTATATTCTCACACCAATTCCGGGCACTGAATTGCACAAAGAACTAAAAAAACAGGGGCGAATGCTGACTGACGATCTTCGCCTGTTCGACGGAACACGTTGCGTGCATATTCCAAAAATGATAGCACCCGAAAAGCTGACAGAAATGTATTGGTGGCTAAACAACGAGATTTTTTCGCTGAAAAGCATATTTCACCGTGTCCTTTTCAACCGGCAACTTTGGAAAAATCCCGAAATGCTGCTTTTCTCATTGGGTGTAAATTTGCATTACCGGCATTATGTAAAAAGAAAAATTACACCGAATATATTCTAAATAACTGTTGCCCTTATTGAGTTCAATTTAAAAAAATGAAAAATGAAGAAATTAGCATTTGCATATATAATTATTTCGCTTATTACATGCTCTTGTCAGAACAAAAATGTTCAAGACAAATTAGAAGGCGTTTGGTTTTCCGAACAGAACTCACTCAATTTATTTTCTATTGGATTTCAAAAATTTGAATCTGATTCTTTTCGAATTTTTCCTCAAATTTTCCCTGTTCTTTATGATTTTAAAAACGATGGAGTTTTACTTATGAAAAACCTCGAACGAAAAGACACAACATTTCAATGGTTTATGAAATCTGACACTGTAATAACAATCAACAACTTAGATTTTCATATAAAATTAATTGGAAATGATAGTTTGAAATTAACATATAGAGATAAGAATGATATTTCAGAATTCTCATTTATTAAACCCAGAAAATTAAAAATTAAAGAAAATGAGAATGAAATCAAGAATATTCTATTATCAAACGTATGGTCTGTTACAGATACAAGTTCAGGGAGCTTTGAAAAACATTTTGAATATCTAGACAACAAAACTGTAATTTACAGAGACAAATTTTTTGATCACAAATTGAATAAAATAACAGATAACATTCAGGTTGAGACTTGGGGTGTTACAAAATATAAAGAATATGTTTTCCTATATAATTACATGAATATAAAAATTGGGATTGGGAATTGGAACTCAATGAGGCAGATTTCGCAAATTAATGATTCAACATATTCACTTATTGATTCATATAACAAAACAGAAATAAATTATAGAAGAAAAGAGAATTATAGTAATAAAGAAACTACAGAAAGAATTTTGGGTAATTGGAAAAGTAAAAACAATTTAGACCAAATCTATGGACCTTACAATATAAATGCAGTAAAGCAAGGGAGGATGAAACTTTTTGAAGGTGATTTGGAATTACATATTTCAGCAAATAAACTTACGTTTCTAATTAAGGATTATAACCCAAATGAGTATAATTGGCAAATTAGCAAAGATTCAAAGACATTAATAATTGAATCAGAATGGAATGAATACTGGCCGGGGGGAATTCATGTTGAATGTGCTGACATTCTTGAACTTACTGACAAAAAATTAAAGATTAGACTATTCAACAATTTTTATTTTTTAGAAAATTTGAAGCCACAAATGTATATTTTGAATATAATACAGGAGTTTGAACGAATTGAATAGATATGAAGTGAGAATTCTCTTAATAAAACTATATTTCTAAAGATTACCGGATATAATATTTTCTAAATATGAATATACTTCTTTACACGCCTCCTGTTCCC
>ERZ795055.1352-NODE-1352-length-19937-cov-4.649935_pt1 | contig 19937 bp, 15 predicted proteins | sample MGYA00375139_ERZ795055 | MGnify/ENA primary metagenome ERZ795055 (study PRJEB30184, sample SAMN05720283) | anaerobic digester metagenome | isolation source: active sludge of municipal wastewater-treating anaerobic digesters | place: USA | collected 2015-01-23 ... | reverse complement strand
CACGATTGAAAGAATTACAACAAAAAGGAGAGTTAAATTCGCGACTAACGATTGAGAACTTTGTTGCAGATCTGACGGGTGAATATTGTAATTTCGTACAGCAAAATATCAGGCTTAATAACCTGAAATCAGCGCTTAAACTTTCCAAAGAACGTCTTCGGATTGTGGAGGCACGCTACAAAATTGGTTCACTTTCACGACTCGATTTACAACAGGCAAAAGTTGATTTTAATGCCGACAGCTCAAAACTGATTCGGCAACAAGAAGTACTTTTTGCTTCACGTATCAAAATAAATCAATTGATGGCTCTGGATAATATTGAAAAATTGTTGGTTCCCGCTGATACTGCAATACGTTTCAATGAATTGTTATCGAAAGATATAGTTTTTGATAAAATGATGAAAATGAACAGTTTTATTTTGTTGGCTGAAAAAGAAAAAAATCTGAGTGTTTTAGACCTCAAAAGTGCTCAAAGTAAAAATTATCCTTATCTGAAACTAAATGCCGGCTATGGTTTTTCTCAAAATAATTATGAAGTTGCAACTTATAAACTACAAAATAATTTGGGAACAAATTACGGTATCACATTGGGATATAATTTGTTTGATGGATTCAATCGTACACGTCAGCAAAAAAATGCAAAAATTCAAATAGTGAATAAAGATCTTGAATTTGAGCAAATTAAGCTCTCGCTAAAAAGTGATTTTTCAAACATTTGGATGGCTTACAGAAACAATATGGAGCTCACCAATCTCGAAAAGGAAAATTTGAGCAATGCAAAGGAGAATTACCAAATCGCCATCGACCGTTATAAATTGGGCGATTTATCAGGAATTGAACTTCGTGAAGCACAAAACAGTTTGCTCGAAGCAGAAGAGCGACTTATACAAGCGCAATACAACACAAAACTAAGTGAGATTTCGCTTTTGCAAATCAGCGGTCAAATTACAGATTATTTAAAATGATATTTGAACTACGCAATCATTTATTATTTTAGGTAGTATGAAAAAAATTTATTTCAATAGAAGAACAAATATAATTCTCCGTCAGCTGACGGATTAGGTGGTAATTTTCATTACAGCCACCGTAGTACAAGCTACTACTCCGGCTGTTTCGGTTCGTAATCTGCTGTCACCCAGCGAAACAGGAATAAATCCCTTCTGAATAGCCTTCTCTATTTCCTCTTTGCTAAAATCACCTTCCGGGCCAATAAGAATAAGAATGTCTTTTTTACCTACCAATTCATGGTAGAGTTGTTTTTTGTCCTGTTCGTAACAATGGGCAATGTAGCAGACTTCAGCTTTATGGTTATTTATAAATTCATCGAAAGTCGTCTGCGGGTTCAGTGTTGGGAAATACGCTTTTACCGATTGTTTGGCAGCCGATACAATAATTTTCTCCAATCGTTCTTCTTTCACCACTTTACGTTCGGAAAAACGACAAATAATGGGTGTAATTTCATCGATTCCGATTTCGGTAGCTTTTTCGATAAACCACTCCAGCCGTTCAATATTTTTAGTGGGAGCAATAGCAATGTGCAATTTATAATTCCTTTTGCCAAATCCCTCTTTCGTTTCAATAATTTCGAAACCACAACGTTTGTGATGCGGCAAAGTGATGCGCGCTTTGTGATAACCACCAACTCCATCCACCACAATAATTTCATCGCCGGCCTGCAGTCGCAAAACCTTAACCGCATGAAACGATTCTTCTTCGGGAAGAACAGAGCCGGAAGTGAGATTTGGTACGTAGAATAAAGTCATTCAGTCATTTACTATTTTAAAATTTACCATTTACTATTTCAGTTTTCGTGCAGAAATTGTAAATGGTAAATAGTATAATTGTCAATTCTTAATATATTTCCCCTTTTGCCGCCAGCAAAGTGTTTTTCATTAATGCAATGCGCGTCATTAAGCCTACGCCCCCGGGTACCGGAGTAATAAAAGAACATTTTGGGGCTACTTCGTCGAATGCTACATCGCCTTTAAGCTTAAAACCAGATTTGGTTAGTGTTGATGGAACTCGAGTTGTACCAACATCAATTATTGTCACTCCCTCTTTCACCATATCTGCTTTCAGAAATTCCGGTTGACCTAATGCAGCAATAATTATATCAGCTTGCAGGCAGATTTCTTTCAGATTTTTGGTGCGACTGTGGCAAACTGTTACTGTAGCATCGCCAGGATAGCCTTTCTGCATCATCAATGTAGCAATGGGTTTACCAACTATATTACTGCGACCAATCACTACACAGTTTTTACCGGAAGTAGGTATTTCGTAGCGTTTCAACAATTCAATAATCCCTGATGGAGTTGCTGATACATAACAAGGTAACCCTATTGATAACCTACCTACATTTACAGGGTGAAAACCATCCACATCCTTGCGATAATCGATAGCTTCAATTACTTTTTGTTCCGAAATATGTTTTGGAATGGGTAATTGAACAATGAAACCATCTACATCCGAATTTTTATTTAATTTATCAACTTCAGCAAGTAAAGTTTCTTCGGTAATATCATCTTCGAATCGAATAAGTGTAGATGTAAATCCACAATCGCCGCAATCTTTCACTTTTCCAGCAACATAGGATTCACTGCCACCATCATGTCCAACAATTATCACTGCTAAATGCGGACGTTTTTTTCCGGTAGCAACCATTTTTTCTACTTCTGCTGCAATTTCCAGTTTTATTTGTTCCGAAATTGCTTTTCCATCTATTAATTTGTACATGTAAAAAAGTTTGAAAAGTTTGAGAGTTTGAGAGTTTGACGTTTGAAAAGTTTCAGTATTTTATAATCTGCAACCTACTACCAAATTGTAAATTGTAAATGAAAAAATTGTAAATGATAATTATCTTTTCTTTCCTGCTTTCAGTTTTCCCTGCTGCATGGTGGCCATACGCATCATTTTGCTGGTTTGTTCAAACTGTTTCAGCAGTCGGTTTACTTCAACAATCGTTGTGCCGCTGCCTTTGGCAATACGGTTTTTACGGCTACCGTTCAGTAGCGAAGGATTGGCGCGTTCGGTTGGAGTCATCGAATGAATAATGGCTTCAATGCCTTTGAATGCGTTTTCGTCAATGTCTACATCTTTCAATGCTTTTCCCATGCCGGGAATCATGGCGGCTAAATCTTTGATATTACCCATCTTTTTAATTTGGGCAATTTGCGAAAGAAAATCATTGAAATCGAACTGATTTTTGGCAATCTTTTTTTGCAATCGACGGGCTTCGTCTTCGTCATATTGCTCCTGGGCACGCTCTACCAACGAAACTATATCACCCATTCCGAGAATTCGGTCGGCCATACGTTCGGGATAGAATACGTCAAGCGCATCCATTTTTTCGCCCGTACCCACAAATTTTATCGGTTTGGTAACAACCGAGCGAATAGAAAGTGCAGCTCCACCACGGGTATCTCCATCCAATTTGGTAAGGATAACGCCGTCGAAATCAAGCTTATCGTTAAATTCTTTGGCTGTATTTACTGCATCCTGTCCGGTCATTGCATCAACTACGAACAGAATTTCTTGTGGTTGAATGGCTTTCTTGATTGCCGCAATCTCGTTCATCATCATTTCGTCCACCGCCAATCGTCCGGCAGTATCCACAATGACTACATCATTGCCGTGTAATTTAGCGTATTTGATAGATGCTTCGGCAATAGCCACCGGATTTTTGCTTTCCAAATCGGAAAAAACCGGCACACCCAATTGTTCACCAAGCACTCTTAACTGCTCGATAGCTGCCGGACGATAAACGTCACAAGCCACCAACAAAGGGTTTTTGCTGCGTTTGGTTTTAAGGAGATTGGCTAATTTTCCGGAAAATGTTGTTTTACCCGAACCTTGTAAGCCCGACATTAAAATTACCGAAGGATTCCCTTTCAGGTTTATGTCCACACTTTGACCGCCCATAAGCATGGCCAATTCATCGTGTACAATTTTAACCATCAGTTGCTGCGGTTTCAGCGAAGTCAACACATTCTGTCCGATGGCTTTTTCTTTAACAGTATCGGTAAATGTTTTGGCAATTTTGTAGTTAACGTCGGCATCGAGCAAGGCTTTACGCACATCTTTCAACGTTTCTGCCACGTTAATTTCGGTAATCTTTCCTTCCCCTTTCAGGATTTTAAACGACCGTTCTAATCGTTCACTAAGAGATTCAAACATAAGTTTTTATAAATTTAAAATTCCCCCTGACCGCAAAAAAGGGAATTTATTATTTTATTAGTTAACCCCACGGGCTGAGGGGTATTTTTTTGAGAGCACAAAGGTACAAAAAAACATGTTATTTTCAAATAAACTAATGCAAAGACATAAACCATCTGTTTGTTCATTAATTTGATCATTTATTTTGTTTTACAGTTGACCGGTTAAAATACCTAGTTCCGATAGCTATCGGAATCGCTTCGCTCTGAATGACAATTCATTACAACGTTTTCATTTAAGAGGGGGTTGGTTGGTGGCGAAGCCGCCAACCAACCCCCTCTTAAAAACATAAAATGCTGACTGTCATTTCGAACGAAGTGAGAAATCTCTTTCAAAAACTACATTTAAAAAGTTTGTTGTTTTACAAACTCAATTAAATCAGGAAAAAACAAATGAAATTGCGTTTCGAGTTTGTTGGTATTTTCAATTAAAAACTGAATGGCTTTATCGGGTTGTATGGCAGGGGTTTTGTGTTTCTCCATAATTTGTAGGGAGTTTTTCAAACCCGAAACCGACGCATATTTACACAGCCGATTTGTTCCAATAAAATGAAAAATAAATCCTTTTACCCGCGCAGGCAAATGCCGGTAATGTATCAATGAAGCCAAATAAAATCGAAAAGCAAACAAATGCAATGAGCGATGGGCATACATTTTAAAATTGATGGCCAGAAAATAATCGAAATACATATCGGCAATAATGGCTGAATACCGTCCGAACTCCGGTTTTATCAACGCAACAGTTTCGCGAACTGCAGGATGTGCATCGGTAAACTCATCAATTTTCCGGTGTAAAATGATACCTTTGCGGATGTTTTGCGGATAATGGGTCATACGACTACCTTTTACAAAGTCGCCAATAAAGTTGCCTATCTGCAATTCTGCATCGGTTCCTGATAGAAATATATGTGCCAGGTAATTCAAAATATTTGGATTTTAATGTGCAAAGGTAATTAAAAACAGCTTGGGACAAAAAATTAATATATTACTTTATTGTTTAAATATATTGAAAATCAACATTTTAAATTATTTAAAAATAAAAATGTATTTCAAATTAAAATCTTAACAAACAATCAGCGCTTTCAAACGTTCAATAAAATAATTACATAAAAAATTCTTTAATAACAATGAACTTAACAGATAAACTCAATCGAAGGTATGCCAGTAAAATGATGAACAGCCTGCCTGTAGATGACCAAAAAGTAGAAAATATACTCGAAGCTATTCGCTTGGCTCCAACGTCATTAGGTCTGCAACCCTTTACCGTTTTTGTAGTAAAAAATCAGGACATGAAGGAGGAAATTTTTCGGACAGCGGCATCGGGACAACCTCAAATACCAACCTGCTCGCATTTACTTGTATTTGCGGCCAATCGCAGCATTACGACCGAAATGCTCGACGAATATTTTGAATTGATTAATAACACCCGCAATTTGCCGAAAGAAAAAGTTGTGACTTATCGCCAGCTTATGGATGGCTTGCTTAACCGCAGCAACGAAGCCAACTTTACATGGGCTGCTCATCAGGTTTATATTGCACTTGGATTCGGGTTGGTGGCTGCTGCTACTGAGGGAGTTGATTCGGTGCCAATCGAAGGGTTTAATCCCAAAGCGCTAGATGATTTACTGCAACTTGAAGAAAAAAATCTCGGTTCGGTTTGCTTGATGGCAATAGGCAACAGAGACGAAGAAAAAGATTACAATGCAAAACTGCCTAAAGTACGTAAATCGAAGGAGAAACTATTTACTGAAATAAATTAAACTTTTATGTAGTCAAATTCTTCAATTCAAAAGAGTTTAATTTAGCACATTCTAAATGTTAATTAAATTTAATTGAAATTCTTTATTACTCAAGGATATATGATTTTTGAAAAAAGCAGAATACGAAATTCTGCTTTTTTTCATGGATTTATTTGGGTTAAAATTGTCTCAAATAATATCATAAATAATTCCAGATTTAGTAGTCTTTAAATTTTAATTATCTTTGTAAAACAATTTCCTTTTTAAATGACAGATAATTCGATTTTTATAAACAAAAAAGTAGTTTTTCATACATTGGGCTGTAAGTTGAATTTTGCCGAAACGTCGACAATTGGAAAACAAATGGTGAATGAGGGATTTGTGAAAGCTCGAAACGGTGAACAGGCAGATGTTTGTGTTATCAATACCTGTTCGGTGACCAACACGGCTGATCGGAAATGCCGACAGGCCATCAATCATCTGCATCGACATCATCCCGACGCAATAATGGTTGTTACCGGTTGTTATGCACAGCTGAAGCCTGAAGAAATTGCTGAAATAGAAGGAGTTGATTTAGTAATTGGAGCCAACGAGAAATTCAGTATCCTTGATTATCTTCGTGATTTTAAAAAGGATGACGGGAACAAAATCCGCCATTCAGAAATAAAAAAGACGAAAGAATTCAAGCCTTCGTGCTCACGCGATAACCGGACACGATATTTTCTGAAAATTCAGGACGGTTGCGATTATTTTTGCACGTATTGCACCATACCGTTGGCGCGGGGTCGCAGCCGCAACGGAAGTATAGAGGAGACACTGAAAATGGCCGAACAAGCCATAAGCGATGGAGCAAAAGAAATAGTACTTACCGGTGTAAATATTGGTGATTTTGGGAAAAGTACCGGCGAAAGTTTTTATGAATTAATCAAAGCATTGGATGAGCTTCCATACAATATTCGTTTCCGTATTTCGTCTATTGAACCCAATTTGCTGACTGATGAAATCATCCGTTTTGTGGCTCAAAGCAAGCATTTTATGCCGCATTTTCATATTCCGTTACAATCGGGAACCAATGAAGTGTTACAAATAATGAAACGAAAATATAACCGCGAGCTTTTTGCACACAAAGTTGAAATAATAAAATCGATATTACCCGATGCATTTATTGGTGTTGATGTGATAGTTGGTGTGCGTGGCGAAACGCCCGAATTGTTTGAAGAATCGTGTAAATTTATCGATTCTCTTGCTGTTTCGCAATTGCACGTTTTTACTTATTCCGAAAGAGATGATACGAAAATGCTTGAAATTGATCAGGTTACACCAATGATCGAAAGAAAAAAACGCAGCGACATTTTGCATTTAATTTCTGATAAAAAAACAAAGGCTTTTTACGAAAGTCAAAAAGGAAAATGCTATCCCGTCTTGTGGGAAAGCCGTCATAACAGCGAAAATATGGTAGGTTTCACAAGTAATTACATTCAGGTGGAGCGTCAATATGATAATAAATTAGTCAATACCCTGGAAATGGTTACATTGGGTGAATGGAATCAGGAAAAATCGGCATTATTGAAAAGTTAATATTTTGAACTGCCTCATATTCCAAATCGTAAATCGTAAATAACAAAAATTGTAAATAAGAATAAGTGTTAGCAAAAAGAATCATCCCTTGCCTTGATATTAAAGATGGGAAAACGGTAAAAGGCATTAATTTTTTAAATATTACCGATGTTGGCGATCCTGTGGAGTTAGGAGCGTTGTATGCAAAAATGGGCGCCGACGAACTGGTTTTTCTGGATATCACAGCTACCAACGAAAAACGGAAAACGCTTTCGGAACTTGTAACCCGGATTGCGCACAAAATAAATATCCCATTTACGGTAGGCGGAGGCATTTCGAGTGTCGAAGATGTTTCGGTTTTGCTCGACTGTGGTGCCGATAAAATTTCGGTAAATACGTCAGCCGTACGAAACCCGCAGTTGATCAGCGATTTGGCAAATCAGTTTGGAAGTCAGTGTGTGGTTTTAGCCATCGATACTAATTTTATAAACGGCGATTGGTATGTTTATTTGAACGGAGGCCGCGTTCCGACCGAAATCAAAACCATCGACTGGGCGAAAAAAGCAGTTGAACTTGGCGCCGGCGAAATTTTGTTGACGTCGATGAACAACGATGGAACTAAAAACGGATTTGCTTTGGACATTACAAGTGCTGTTTCCGAGGCTGTGAATGTGCCTGTTATTGCAAGTGGTGGTGCCGGTACAATGGAGCATTTTGTTGATGTTTTTAATAATGGAAAAGCTGATGCCGCATTGGCAGCCAGTATTTTTCATTACAAAGAAATCGATATTCAGGAATTGAAATTATTTTTAAAAAATAATAATATACCGATCAGAAGTTAATCGTTAATATCCAAATGAGTTTATTATCAATGAAATACAATTTATCTACATCAATATTGTCAGTATTATTCTTCACATTTTTATTTTTCTCGTGTGACGAACCTGCCGATAGTCCTTATCAAAAAATTGTTTTTGAAAAGAAAGCACCTATGCCAGGTGTTGGCCGTTCATCGGCAGTTGGTTTTGCTGTAAACGGTAAAGGTTACGTGGCATTGGGAAGAAAAAGTGCAGAAAATGAACTGTTTAAAGATTGCTGGGAATACGATCCGGTAAATAATTCATGGACTCAGAAAGCGAATTTTCCGGGAGCAACACGCGTAAAAGCAACTGCTGCTACAGTGGATGGAAAAGCGTACGTTGGACTTGGATTTAATCCGGCCAAGGGAATGTTTAAAGATTCAGCCTATTTAAATGACTGGTGGATGTTCGAACCCGACAAGAATAAATGGACCAAAAGAACCTCTTTCCCGGGTAGCGGAAGAATTTCATGCATAAGTTTTGTGAAGGATGGATTAATTTATGTAGGGGCAGGTTATCAGGGTTTGAATTTCACGAGCGAACTTTTTGCCTACAATCCGGCTACAAATGGCTGGATTGGTAAAGCCAGTATTGTTGAAAAAATGAGGTCAGGTGCTGTAGCCTGTTCAGACGGCCAAAAGGTGTTTTTTGGAACAGGATTTACCGCTTTTGACGAAAATGATTGGTATGAGTACAAAGCGGAAGACGACACCTGGAAAAAGAGAAAAAGTTTGCCCGATGCAGGTCGCGAAAATGGAATAGCTTTATCAGTCGGAAACCGTTTCTTTGTGTCGACCGGTCGAAATTTTGGTGGCGAGTTGACAGGCGGTCATGTAAAATCCGATATACTTGAGTACGATCCGATAAAAAACGCGTGGCACAAAAGAGGTAATATTCCTTCCGGTGAGCGTGAAAATGCAATTTCTTTCGTTATCGACAATAAAGCTTACATCGGATTTGGCGAAAATGATACAACCGTTATAAACGACTTATGGTGCTTTGAACCTTAAAAATAACCAAATATAAACCTAAAGAATGTTATTTATGTCCCTGAAAAATGCTTCAATAATATTTATAATATTATTTATTCCAATCCTGGTTACTGCACAAAGTGACACCATAAAATATGATGTTACGTTATCTTCTGCAGTCTCAAACGGTACATATTCACCTTTCTGGTTCCAGAGTAACAGATTTGGCGTTGTGTCCTCAACTCCACAAAGTGCTTTTTTATCAACAAAAATAAGTAAGGACTATGGTAATAATCAACGAGTTTTTGATTACGGCTTTATAGCCAATGCGTTGATGAGAACTGACACTCAAAAAAAGGAATTATTTTTTCATGAATTATATGCCAAAGCCAATGTTTATTTATTTGATATTGCAGGTGGTTTTAAAGAAGAAATTATAGGAAATCAGGATTCAACTTTATCATCAGGTGGTTTTTTGCATTCTGCAAACGCTCAGCCTATTCCCAAAATTTTCGTAGGAATCGAACATTTTACATCGGTACCTAACGCCAGAGATGTTCAGATAAAAGGCGGAATCTCACACGGTTGGTTTAAAGATGATGTATATGTTACAAATATGCTTTATCATCATAAATATCTGAACGTAAGGGTAAAAGCTACCGATTATCAACTTTGGTTCGAAATGGGCTTAGATCATTCGGCTCAGTGGGGCGGTGTTTTGCCGGGTAGTGTGGTGCAGTCAGACAAATTTTCTGATTTCCTGAAAATTTTCTTTGGTAAAGGTGGTGGTTTGGAATCCTCTCAAGCTGAACAGATTAATGCTTTGGGAAACCATCTTGTTTCGCAAAGTCTTAAAATTGAAGGGCATATAGGTGATTTTAAATTGAACGGTTACTGGCAAAACTTATCCGAAGATGGACCCATTATTCTTATCTGGAATTCGATGAATGTACGTGATGGACTTTGGGGATTTTCAGTCAAAAATGATAAATTCCCGATTATCAAAGGTTTTCTTTATGAATACCTCAGCGCAACTGACCAATCGGGACCATTTCATGATAAGGATGGAGTAATTTACGGAGGAAATGACAGCTATTTTACCAATGGAGTTTATAAATCGGGTTGGACAAATTACGGAAGAACAATCGGGACACCATTAATTACATCGCCACTTTATAACACCGATGGATATGTAGGCGTGATCAATAATAGAGTTCGGGCACATCATCTCGGTTTCGAAGGCGATGTGGAAGGTTATAAGTACAGATTGTTGAGCACTTTCAGCGAAAACTACGGCATGTATTACGGAAGATTTAAACCCATGAAACCAAATACATCATTGTTGCTCGAAGTGACTAAAAGATTTCCTAAACTATGGAATTTGGAAGGGCAATTATCTCTCGGCGCCGATTTTGGAACATTATTCGGAAATTCTACAGGTTGCATGCTTTCTATCAGAAAAACCGGAGATATTTTTAAATATTGATAATTTAATGTTTGAAAGTTTGAAAGTTTGAGGTTTGAAGATTTTTTTTATTTTGGAATGTTGGATGCTCTGATTATAAAGTAGTTATTGTTCGTTTCGAGTAATCGATAGAAATCGCAATTGCCCCAACTTGCCGGCTTATCTTCAATTTTCATGTCTTCGCCCGTGTCGTTCGAAATGTAGTTTTTTATTAAATTTTGCCAATTCCGGATACGGGCCGTACTTTTCGAATATTCGAAATAGTTATTTTGATTGCTGCACAATTCCCTGATATACGATATGTAAAGTGCTTTATATTCAGGTATATTGATGATTTTTGTAATCAATGGATATGAACTGTTTCCCCAGTTTAATACATCTTGCTTGCCTGCATCGGTTATTATTTGCGAAGTTCCCAAGGTATTATCATAATCGAAAGGGATGAAAAAAAACTTGCCTTCCCCATTGAAATAGAAATAAAAATTATTTTTATTGATCCAATAATCATCCCACATCCCGCATAAAACGCTTACGGCATAAGTTTTCAGAAACAAGGGCACATCCATTTTCATGTTTATCCAGGTTTTGAAATCATCACCGGTTTTGTTGTTCAGATTGGTGATAAAATCGACAAGCTGATATTTTGCAAAATCGAAATTAACAACATCACTTTTAAAATCGTAAACCGGTGTGTAGGTACCTGTTAAACTGACATTTTCAATGCCCATCAAACTTGTATTCGCACTTTTAAGATCTGCGCCCCAATTGGCTTTCCAAAGAAAACCGGTAGCATTTCCGTATTGTTTATCGCGGCTTTTAATGTAATCATTATCAACAGGTTCAAGAATTTCATACACGCCGTAGTAAACAGTGTCAATATCTTCTTTTATTTTCAACTTTAATCGGCAGTAACTCGATTGTGGTGCAGTCCAGACACCGTATCGTTCGAATAAATCGTAGCAATAAACTTCGCGCACGTACATGGCATCGTCCTTGAACCATTTCAGATTAATTTTTTCAACCCCCGAAATATCCTGACCGATTTCAAACTTATTAAATTTTACCGAAAAACTGGCGTGATGCCAATCCGGATTCACCGCTTTATGTGCTTCATTCTTAGTACCTTCAGGTCGTCGACGGCTTGTATTACCTCTGAGTCTTAATCCACAATTGCTAAGATTTCTTGATGTTTTTTCGTTTTTTATTTGGAACGAACACTTTATATATTCTTCATTATTCGGATTTTGATCGTAAAATGAGAGCAGATTGTTCCATTCTTCGGTTGAAATTTCAACAAATATTTCGGGCAATGATGCGATATCATAAAAATCAATCTTAATCTTAGTTTCGGTCGGAATGGTATCAGTAATGTCTGGATCTTCTTTCGGAATTTCTTTTTCAGGATCGCATGACTGTAAGGATATAAGAAGACTTGTTGAAATTAAAAAGTAGCGAAACAGTTTAAAATTCCGATGTTTAGGATTCAAAATATTGTTGGAGATAAAAGAAAAGTGTTTAATGTTTGAGTGTATCATAGCAACGGAGTTTATAACAGAAATTTATGAAAAATTCTGAAATGGTAAAGAAATCAGGGCACAATCATTTGTATACCATTTCGAATTATTTCTATGTTAACAGGCGAATTACAGTTAACAACAATTCCATCGGCTTCAAAAATTCCGTTATGTTCACAATTCAGTGTCAGTTTTGAAGTTTGAAACGATTCAATGACAGGATGTTGTAGTATTTTCCCATTAAATAGTAATGTTAATGAATAAAATATATCTTTTAATGTCGGTTTTTTAGCTAACATTACATCGAGCAAACCATCATAAGGCAAAGCATTCGGATTTTGTTTCATACCTCCGCCACTGAAACAACCGTTTGCCACATTCATAGTGAACATATCATTATTTATATTCTTTTCGGCTGATGTAATCCTCACTTTATGAGTGCGATAGGTGAAAATTGCACCCAACATAGCAATGGTATAAAGAAATGAATGACTTCCTACATATTTTTTCATTCGGTTGGTGTTGTGACAAACAGCAGCATCCAATCCAAATCCAACCGAATTGATAAAATAATGTGTTAATTTTTCTCCTTCAAGTTCGAAGTTGATTTTCCCGATATCGATGGATTGAACTTTATTTTTCAGGAAAACGTCCAACGAATGTACGTGATCACTAGTTAATCCCCAGAATCGACCCCAATCGTTGCCTGTTCCACGCGGAATTAAACCAATTTTTAATGAAGAAGTATCAGCAATGTCAGCGCTAAAAATTCCGTTAATCACTTCACTTATTGTTCCATCGCCACCAACTACCAGAAAATTTCTGTAGTTCATTTCAGCAAAATGTTTGGCAATTTTTATTGCATGTCCGGCAAATTTGGTGACTTTATAATCAAATCGAATTCCGGCATGTTTTAGTGTCAGAAAAATATATTTTCGTTGTTGACGATATTTTTTTTTGCCCGATTTGGGATTGATAATTACCGCCCAATGTTGTGAAGTGATTTCCATAAATTACCAATCCCGCAATGGGCATATTAGATTTGTGCTATTTACAAGAAAAATTCTATAATAAACTATACATTATTTGCTTTGCGTTTGGTTTGTTAAATGCAAATCGAGCAAAGTGATGGCTGCCATTGCTTCTACAATGGGTACTGCACGGGGCAAAACACACGGATCGTGACGTCCTCTTGCACTTAGTTCCACTTCATTGGCATGAATATCAACAGTTTCCTGTTTTTTTGAGATGGTGGCAACGGGTTTAAATAATACTCTGAAATAAATGTCTTCACCATTACTGATTCCGCCCTGCACACCACCCGAATTGTTGGTTTTAGTAATGATTTTATCATTTTCTTTTGTAAACGGATCGTTCATTTCAGAGCCTTTCAGGTTTACGCCTTCAAATCCGCGACCATAATCGAAACCATGTGTTGCATTTATGCTGAGCATTGCCTGAGCCAATCGTGCTTGTAATTTATCAAAAATCGGTTCGCCCAAACCAACCGGAACTCCTTTAATTATACAGGTAATTATTCCACCGGTCGAATCACCTTCTTTTTTTAGTTGTTCGATATAGTCAATCATTTTTTCCGCAACTTTTGGTTGAGGACAACGGATAATATTGCGCTCGGTTAATGTCAAATCCAGCGTTTCGAGAGTTTGTGTTATCATAATCGGTCCAACCTGTGATGTAAAGGCTGTTATCTCCATTCCGTTATTGCGAAGTACCAACTTTGCAATTGCACCAGCCACCACTCGCGAAGCTGTTTCACGGGCAGAACTTCTTCCACCGCCGCGATAGTCGCGTATTCCGTATTTTTGTTGGTAGGTGAAATCTGCGTGCGATGGACGATATATTTCCTTCAGATGATTGTAGTCTGAACTATGCTGATTTTGATTCCGGATTACAAAAGCAATCGGAGTTCCTGTCGTTTTTCCTTCAAAAATGCCGGATAGAAATTCGACTTTGTCATCTTCTTTTCTCGGAGTCGAAATGGATGATTGTCCGGGTTTACGCCTGTCGAGTTCACTTTGTATATAATTTTCGTCCAAGTCTATTCCGGCCGGACAGCCATCAACAATACCTCCAATGGCTTTTCCATGTGATTCGCCAAAAGAGGTGAAAGTGAACAATTTACCAATTGTATTCGACATAAAAAATAAATATTTGAAAAATAATTTTGATTATTAAAGAGTTACAAAGTTATTCAAAAGTTTGATAAAAATAAATTTAGAACTCATATTTTATAAAAAAACAATGGATATAAAGTGATACAAGACCACTGAATATCCATTGAATAAGAATTTAACGACTAATTAATGACAGCCACATCCGCTTCCACAGCCGCCCATTTCATCTTCTTCGCCTGTTCCGCAACCTCCGTCGCCACAGCCGCCGCCTTCGCCGCTTCCGCATCCACAACCACTTCCGCAGCCTCCACCGCTCAATGCAGCAAGTTCTTTTTCAGTGGCTTCGCGCACTTCAAGAATACTGCCTTTGAAATGCAGATTTTCGCCTGCCAACGGGTGATTCAAATCTACTTTTACGTGTGTATCGGTTATTGTTACGATCTGTGCATTAAGACGATGACCTTCAGAATCCATCAATGGAACTACATTTCCTTCGAAAATCATTTCCTGATCAAGTTTTCCATCAATTTCAAATACCGATCTATCCAGATCTATCACATTTTCGTCTTCGTATTGTCCATAAGCATCATCAATTTCAATAATAAAATCGAATTTATCTCCGATTGACATGCCAAAGATGTTTTCTTCAAATTTTGGTAACATCATACCCACACCATAAATAAAACTCAAAGGTTGTTCCGGTGTGGCTTTTTCCATCAATTCTAATTCTCCTTCTGTTTCGCCGTCAACATAAAGTTCGTATTCGGCTGATACTGATTTGTTTGCTGTAATTTTCATCTATTTTTGTTTTTAAATTAATTTCAAGTACTTAATTAAATGCATTTATACATTAATTGTTCATTTCTGTTTGTTAATAATTTCGATTAATACCAGTTTATATTATTTTTACCGTATTCGCTTTGTTTGTCGTATTTCAAATCGGACAACATGCTCGCATTCACGCCAATATGAAAACTATACGATTTGTACGCTCCAAAAGGTACAATACTTGCCGACATACTCCAGCAATGTAAATTTCTGTTTACATTCATACTGAAATAAGTAATTTGTTTGTCTTTGAAATCATAAGTCGAATTGGCCGTTATATTCCATTTTTGAGTCAATGTCAGACTTCCGTTAAAACTTAGGTTGTGTGTGAATCCCATATCATATTCCAATTTAGTTTTGTTAAATACAGTATTCCCGTATCGAACTGAATAATTGGCACTTAAACTCCAGGGGATTGAAATATTATCATAACCATCTGTATCCACTAATTTTTTTTGACCGTTTTCGCCAGAATTCGGAACCTGACCATCCCCGATATTGTCTTCTATATCGTTTCCTGTTGCTGGTGGTCCTTCAGGCGATTGTTTATTATCGCCTTCTTTTCCTGTTTTTTTGTCGGTGTCCTTTCCTTTAAAAAGGTTTTTAAATGTATCATTATTAATAGTGTAACTGTACGAAGTGCTGGTGCCTGTAAATCGTGGAAACATACTGTTATTCCAGCGTAATTTATTAACTCTCACCGGTCCGCCACTTTTATTAAGCGCATACATGTAAGGATCAAAACTTGTGCTCAGGTTTAATGAATAACTTTTGGTTAGTTTTAAACGAATGCTCATGGCAAAATTGGACCATTGCATCGAATCGGCTGCCATGTTGTAATTTCCGCTCAACGACAAATTATCAATTAAACTAACCTTGGTAAACGGATTTGTGCCGGTGGTATCTTTATCGTTTCTGACTTTCATTTCAACATTATTGCCCAGTGAAAAGTTTAAATTCCCCGATTTTCCGGTGCTCGTGCCACCGTACATGCTGTGAGCGTATTTCACTTCAGAATCACGGTAAATCTCTGGATTTGAAGCATCACGCACACTTTTAATATACGTATCGTACATGCCCCATTTTGCATCACCAAAGTCCGGCGTATAACCGAAACCGATGCTCGGCGTCAATACGTGACGAATCCGGTCAACTTTATCACCAAAAATCGAACGTAAGGGGATGAAAAATCCGTATAATTTTGTAGAGGCTGAAACACCCATGTTGAAATTATAAACCCTGTTAAAACCCTGGATTGTATCTATTACTTCTTTCTGAGCTGCTTTATCCCACGATTTATCAACCGATTGTAAATACCAACTTTCGCTGTAATTAAATGATGGTGAAATGTTTATGTATTTCAATAAATTAAAAGTTGCTGAAACCGGAATGCTGTGTCGCATGTTGTTTCTCCAGTCTTTTTGTAATGAAGAATGTAATAACAGTTTTTCTTTTGTATCAATACTATTCGTTAAGGTACCCGAATACGACATGGATATTTTTTCGTACCAGCGTTCTTTTCCTACTGCATTTTTTCTTTTCAATGGATAAAAACGGCTGTAACCTATATTAATATTCGGTAGGCTCAAACTGATGGTAGAGTCTTTTGTTCGTTGTGTAATTGACATACCGCCCGATAAACTCAGCGAAGGAATATTCGGAAATCTTTTGGTAAAGTTAACACTCGAGAATTTTGTGTTTTCGGAGTTGAGTTCAGGGCGTGCATAGCTGTTAATATTGCTTTTGTTGTAACCACTGGTCGAAAAGTTTACACTGGACGAGAAGGTAAAATTCGGATTTGCCTTTTGGTCCTGGCTGTGCGACCATTGAACACTAAAATTCTTTGATTTGCTATAATCCGTTAAATCTTTCTCGCCGGTTACATCTTCACGATATTCAACGTTAAGTGAACCACGATATTTATAACGTTTCACATAATTTGACGATGTACGTAATGCCCAGGTGCCTTTGGTATAAATATCGGCTTTAACTTCGAGGTCAACATAGTCATTCACAGCAAAATACCAGCCTCCGTTTGTCAGCCCGAACCCGCGTGTAAGTTCATTTGTATAACTTGGCATGAGCAAACCCGATGAATATTTATTGGTAAAAGGGAAAAACCCGAACGGCAAAGCAATAGGTAAAGGCACATCGGCCATAACTAAATAGGCCGGACCTGTAACTATATAATTATCAGGTTCTACTTTTCCTTTCGTAATATTCAAATAAAAGTGTGGACTATCGTGATTATCGCAGGTGGTATATTTTCCATCGGCAATACAAAAAACGTTCTCGGTCGATTTTTTGGTTCTTTTACTTATAATATATCCTTCGCCTTCCTGAGTAACTGCCTGACTTATAAAGGCTTTTTTTGATTTAAGATTATACGATAATGCTTTGGATGTATATTCCTTTTCGCCTTCTTTGAATATTGGTTCACCTTTTTTTACTCCGGTACTGTCTGCTGTTCCTGTGGCATAAACGATGCTACTATCCATTTTTACACGTACATAATCAGCTTTAAGATTAATTGCTTTGTATTTAATATCGGTATCGCCATAAAGATATCCGGTGCCATTGGCGAAAAAAACAATAGAATCTTGTGCCGTGTAATTTATTTCGGCATCAATCTGGTTTGGTTTTAATGGAGCTGGTAAAGCTTTTTTTGTCGAATCATTGCTGTTTTTAGTCAATGAATCGGTAATATTTTCTGTTTTAGCCTTCTCCCCAACGGGTAAGTTGTTCTGACTTATACCAAATACAGGAAAAATCAACCATAATATAATGATTAAAACAATGTATTTTATGTTGAAAATTAGATAATTGCAGAAATGCATCCCTCTGTTTGTGAAGTTTTATGATTGAGAATGCAAATTTAGTGAAAAAAAGGGAGTCTGGCTTTTCTATAACTTTTTTTTATGTTTAATTTGAAAATTTACTTCTTACATACTTATGTGAAGAGGAATAAAAAGATTACTTTTGCATAATAATTGTCTTGTAATAAATAAAACAATTAGATATTATGAAACTAAAACTCAGAATAATAAATATTTGCTTGATACTACTGCTTGTAACATTCAGTAGTTCAAACGAATTACAGGCACAGGTTAAGAACTTTGTAGTGGTCATTGATGCCGGACATGGTGGTCACGATGCCGGTGCAGTAGGGGCAATAGCCCGCGAAAAGGATATCAATCTATCGGTAACCCTGAAATTAGGGGCATTAATCGAAAAAAATTTCAAAGATGTAAAAGTAGTTTATACCCGAAAAACAGATATTTTTCTTCCGTTACAACAACGTGCAAATATTGTAAATGACAATAAAGCCGATTTGTTTCTTTGTATTCACACCAATGCAACCAAAGGAAGTTCTGCTTACGGTGCCGAAACTTATACGCTTGGTCTTGCCAAATCGAAGCAAAACCTTGAAGTGGCGATGACTGAAAACTCGGTAATTTTGCTCGAAGATGATTATAAAACCAAATACAAAGGATTTGATCCGGGTTCGGTTGATTCGTATATTATGTTCGAATTTATGCAGGATAAATACATTGATAAAAGTATCGAAATTGCGTCATCCATCCAAAATCAGTTTGTAAAACACGGAAAACGTCACGACAGGGGAGTTCGTCAGGCCGGTTTTTGGGTTCTTCACCGATCGGCATGTCCAAGTGTGCTTGTTGAATTAGGATTTATTTCAAATCCTTTGGAAGAACGATTTTTAGCTAGTGAATCAGGAAAAAATGATATGGCTGCATCCATCTATAATGCCTTTGTAAAATTCAAAAAAGATTACGATAAAAAACAAGGAATTGTTATTGATAAAAATCAAAAGTACGAATTGATTCAAAAAACAGAAAGTTCGGATAATGACAATACCGCACCGGTAGGACTTGCTGAAATTGTTAAAGAAGAGGAGAATTTAACTACAGAAGCTTCGAAAGCAAAAAATGCAATTCAAAATTCAGATACTGTAAAGCCGTTAAAAAACAATATTCCAACAAAAAAAGCAGAACAAACAGCTGAAAAGATTGTTTCAAATACAGCAGATGCACCGGTTTATAAAATTCAATTATTTGCAACTGAGAAAAAACTAAATAGTAACTCGTCTGATTTTAAGGGATTAAAGGATGTGAGTTTTTTTGAGGAAAATGGTTTATTTAAATATACCATTGGCGAGGAAAAGGATTATAAAATAATTGTAAATCAAAGAAAAGAGATTTTAGCAAAATTTCCGAATGCATTTATAGTTGCATTTATCGGAGATAAAAAATTGACTGCTAAAGAAATAATGTCATATAAAAAATAAATTCAGAATATTGCATTAATATTCTCATTATCAAAAACAATAATTAATGAAAAGAAAGTTTTTTACAAGAGAGGTAAAAGTCGGAATTATGGCTATTGTCGCCATTTTTGTCTTATACTTTGGGCTTAATTTTCTGAAAGGTGTTGATATTTTTTCACCAATCAGTTATTATTATGGAGTTTACAATAATATCGGAGGTTTAGTGCCTTCTTCGCCCGTTTACGTTAAAGGTTTCAAAGTAGGACAGGTTGAGGATGTTAAATATGATTTTACCCGTGAAAACTCTTTTGTCGTTGAAATTTCGGTCAGCAAGGATATTAAGATTCCAAAAGGCGCAAAAATAGAATT
>ERZ795055.1345-NODE-1345-length-19983-cov-6.075472_pt1 | contig 19983 bp, 21 predicted proteins | sample MGYA00375139_ERZ795055 | MGnify/ENA primary metagenome ERZ795055 (study PRJEB30184, sample SAMN05720283) | anaerobic digester metagenome | isolation source: active sludge of municipal wastewater-treating anaerobic digesters | place: USA | collected 2015-01-23 ... | reverse complement strand
GCTGCCGCTATTTTCATCGCCCGCAATGCGGTAGTAGGGTCTCGCATAATCCATCGAGGCCACCCGTACGGGGATACAGACCGTGGCGCACTCTCCGTTTTTCACCCGGGCAATCACGCCGTCAACGTCATCGCCCAGTGAACAGGTCAACGCCCTTCCGCGGATAAATACATCGTTCACGGCAGGCCTACTCCGGCCTGACAAAGTCGGCGAAGGTGTTGATCGATTTCATTACTTTCCGCAGCGTCTTGCTGTCGGTAATGACCAGGCCGTATTTATCCTGAACGGCGATGGATATCTGCAGGGCGTCGACTGAATCGAGCCCGATGGGAGAATCCGATCCGAAGAGGACGTCGTCGTCGCCGATGTCATCAATACCGATGTCGAGATCGCATTCATCGATGATCAATTGCTTCAATTCATCTTTAAGCTTTTTGTCCGATGATCCTTTCATGTCTTTCCCGCCTGACTTGTATTATACAGCATTGTTGCGAAACATTACATCACTTTTCGTTTCAGCATCATGGCGGTAAGCGCGAGCATAACGCCGGCTGTTCCCGTCAGCAGACAGCATTCCGGAAGGACATCGGCAACTGACCCGTTTCTGAGAATTATGTCGAGAAATCCCTCCATCCCCCAGCCGAGGGGCGAAAATCCGGCCAGTTTCTGCATCATTTCCGGCATTACAAATTTCGGAACCATGATCCCGCCGATAGCGGCCAGTATTATCGTGAGAACGGCCCCGGCTCCGCTGGCCACATGGACGTTTTTTGAAAGCAGCGACAGGAAAAGCCCGTATGAAATGGCGTTGACGCTGACGCATGTGGCGATGATAAACAGACCGGCGTGCGATGAGCCGAGATGGATGCCGTCTCCGCCCAGGAGTGGAACGACATAACGGCCGACGCAGAGCATGGCCGCGACCTGGATCATGCTGATTATGTAGTAGGCGGTGATTTTACCGGCAATAAGACTCCCACCCCCGACGTTAATGCTTCGCAGGCGCTGGATGGTGCCGCTGGCCTTTTCTGTATGAAAGATCGTCGATATGGGGAATACCAGAAAATACATGGAAAAAACGAGCCATGCCGGCACGCTCTGCTGGGTCGCGTTGGGCGTAATTGAATCAGTTTTATTTTTATACACGTAGTCCGTGACTACGACTTCCCCGATCGAGTCAACCAGCGTCTTGGCGTTGAGCCCGATATTTCTCGTTATTTCGGCGTTTTTGGCGAAAAAAATGTCCATCCGCATGCGGGCGAGCTCCATTTCAATCTGGTTTTTCAGAGCCTGATAGGCCATTGCCTGCATCGCCGGATCGCAGAGCATGCTGACCGGCTTCATCGCCGGGCTGCTGTTGAGGTCGTTGACGTAGCGCGAAAAGGTCTTATTCAGAATGATCGCGAACCGGTAATCGCTGTCGATAATGAGCCCGGCAAGTTCGTCGGGCGAAGTCGAGGCATCCAGTTCTTTCAGCGAAAGGTTATTGATCGAGCGCACCCTGTCGATGAAATTCTTTGACCGCGGCCCCCCATCGCTGTTGATTGCGTAAATCCTGATTTTAAACCTCGAATGAGACTGAAAAAGGGCCTGCATTGAAAGGGACATCACCAGAATGAAGACGACGGGCATGACTATGAGCACGAGAAAAGAGGGATAATCACGCGCGATCTCCAGGGCCTCTTTTTTGATTATGTAATAAAAGCGAATCATTGCGGTTCGCCGTCCCTGAGCCTGTCGCTCGTCAGCTTGAGGTAGAGTTCCTCGAGTTTGTTCGCATTGTAGTGTATATTTACCATATCTATGCCGCATTTTTCAAGCAGAGAAACCACTGCAATGAGATTGCTGAAAAGCAGTCCATCACGGTCGATATATATTGAATTTTTCTCGCGAACAACGCCCGTAAGCCCGGCCAGGGGCGCCAACGCTTCTTCATCGGCGTGTTCAATATTGACGACCAGAGCCCTTCCTGCGGAAAGAAGTTTTTCCATTTCGCCTTTCAGGACAATCGACCCGTTATCGATTATTACAATGTCATCGGCTATCTGCTGTATTTCGCTGATATAATGCGATGTGTACAGGATGGTCGTCTTTTGTTCTTCATTTATTTTACGGATCATTTCGAGCATGAACATTCGCGACTGGACATCGACTCCCACGGTTGGTTCGTCGAGATAGAGCATATGCGGGTCGTGAAGAAGCCCGATGGCGAGGTTGAGCCGCCTCTGCATCCCGCCGGACAATCTGCCCGAACGCCTGTTGAGAAATGACTGGAGTGACGCCACTTCGACGGCAAAATCGATCCTTCTCCTGAGCCGCGCCCCCTGCAAGCCGTAAAGCACTCCAAAGTACTCAAGGTTCTCATACGCGGTGAGCAGGGGATAAAAGGCAAGAGTCTGGGGAACGATGCCCGTTATTGATTTGATCCCGTCAGGGTTGGAGTCAAGATCCATTCCTCCGACGTTAACGCGGCCCGCGGTTTTTTTTGAGATGCCGGTGAGTATTGATACAAGCGTGGTTTTACCGGCGCCATTCGGTCCGAGAAGGCCGGTAATTACACCCTTTCGAATGGACAGGTTGACATTGCTGATCGCAACAACGTCATCATATTTCTTGATCAGGTTTTCCAGTTGTATCATGAACGATCTGGTTAACAATTTGATCGAAACTGATATAGTTGGAACTACAACATTAAAATAGTCAAACAATTAATGCATTTATATCGATAATAGCGCGTTGTTTGAATCGTTACTGCCCAAATCCGTTACACGGGAGACAATGAATGGGAGATGTCCCATCACCGCCGCACTGGAAAGGAAATTTCAACCACGACCGACACGAACCACACTAAAGAAAGACAATGACACATCCCTTTTCGTGTATTTCGTGGTTAAACGGCTTCCATTCACGGGCACAAAAAAGGCCGCCTTTCGGCGGCCCTGTATGCTGTGATGCATTGGTTTCTAACGTTTCGAGAACTGGAACCTTTTCCTTGCTTTCTTCTGGCCCGGTTTCTTCCTCTCGACCTTTCTCGCGTCCCTGGTGAGAAAACCGACTTCCCTGAGGAGCTTGGTGTTTCTCTCGTCAACCTGCTGGAGGCACCTGGAAATGGCGAGCTTGACCGCGCCGGCCTGTCCCGACCATCCGCCGCCGTCCACGATGGCGTACACGTCAAATTTATCGAGAACGCCGATATGCTCGAGTGGCTGCCGCACGATCAGCTCGAGCGTCTGCCTCCGGAAATACTCGTTGATCGGCTGTTTGTTTACAATAATATTGCCTGCTCCGGGTTTGAGCCAGACGCGAGCAACCGAGGTCTTGCGGCGTCCTGTTGCGTAATTGTTACCCTTCATGTAATGACTCCTGTGCGCTATGTGCTTATGATTTAAAATTCAATTTTTTCCGGCTTCTGCGACGCATGGGGATGGTCCGGTCCGGCATAGATTTTAAGGTTCTTGATGATCGCTTTCCCCATCTTGGTCCTGGGAAGCATGCCCTTGACTGCATGGTTGATCACGAATTCCGGCTGCTCAGCCATCATCTTGGTGATGCTCACCCACTTCTTTCCGCCGGGATACTGCGAGTGGCTGAAATAATCCTTGTCCTGGGACTTGTTGCCCGTGAGAAGGACTTTTTCGGCGTTGATCACGATCACGTTGTCTCCCATGTCCATGGAGGGGGTGTATTCGGGCTTCTTTTTGCCTCTCAGAATGAGAACGATCTCGCTCGCCAGTCTTCCAAGCACCTTGCCCTCGGCATCGATCAGATACCATTTCTTTGTAATTTCGGATTCCTTTATAGAAAATGTCTTGGCAATGTCTTTCATTTTAATTAATCTCCGCAATATGATAACCGGTTTTTCAGCTTGATTGGGGCCAAAAAGAGTTTCAAAATATTATCGGGCCGCTGTCTGTCAATACATTAATCTGATTTTTTACCGAAATTTGGCATAAAAAAAGTAAATATCACGGATATCCGGCCCCACAATTCCGGGTTTTTATTAGATAGAGAAAACAATTTGACTATTTTTTATGAATCCTCATACTGTTACTGTACTGTCACCGGGATACAACGATGAGACACCGAAAATATCAATCCCCCTGCCTGGCATTGCTTCTGGTTCTGCTGATATCGTGCGCCGGCGCAGATAAAAGGGACAATGCACCGGGCCCCGACTCCTCAAGGGGCAGGGCCGAGGGATGGGCGAAGATTTTCGACGACGACATTGCCCTTGCGCGGGACAGGGCGCTGGACGACGCGCGCAAGAAGCTCGTCGAAAACATCCTCGGCACGACCATATCTGGCAAAAAGATAGTCGAGAACTATCGGCTGGTGTCCTCGATCGTCGAGGCGAGGATTTTCGGCCTGGTGAAAGATGAAAAGATCGTGAAAGATTGGCAGGAAGACTCGCTTTACAAGGTGATACTCGAGGGCACCGTCGAAGCTGCCGCCATAGACGAAATTGTCAAAAAGGCCATCACCGACTATGGCAGGCCCAAATTTCTCGTTCTTATCGAAGAGACAATCGAGGGTAAACAGTCCAGGCCGGGATTCACCGAAACCGAGATCGTGATCCAGAACTTCATGGGAGAGGCGGGCTTCGATTTCGTCGACAACGCAACGGTAAAGGACCTGATGAGCAGGGAAAGCTCCCGCATGAAGCGCGCCCTTTCGGGCGACATGGCGCAGGACGTCCAGGAGCTACTGCTCAACAAAAACGGGGCGGAAGTCGTGATCACCGGGACTGTCACCGTGACCGACCAGTCCAAAATCCTCACCGAATACAACATCAGCAACATGCTGTCCAAATCCGCCATAATAAAGCTCAAGGCCGTGGACGTGTACACGGGATCAGTCCTGGCTGCAGCGAGCAAGCAGGCCGCCGGTCTGCATATCGACGCAGCGACCGCGGCCAAATACGCCATCGAAAACTCGCTCAAGCAGATCACGGGCAAAGAAGAGGACGGCCTGATCAAGACCGGCCCGTTCATAGACACCATCGCGCGAAAGTTCATCGAAGCGACCTCCCGGCGCCAGATCAGCGTCAGCGTCGCCGGGCTCGATTACAACGACATGATGAAATTCAGGAACGCGCTGGCCCAGAGGATCAGGGGGACGCATGAGGTTCTGGCGCGGGGCCAATCCGGGAAATACGCCGTTCTCGACGTGTATTTCGCCGGCAAGTCGTCCCAGTTCGCGGACGAGCTCTCGGCTAAATCTGAAAATTTCGGGTTCGCCATTGAAATTCTTGACAGCTATCCCAACAGGCTGATCATTAAAGCACAGCGCATCAAATAACAAGCGGGAGATCTATTGATGAGAGCGTTCGAAAAAAAATCATTCTTCTTTCTTGCGGTCATATTCGCCGTGTCATGCCAGCTCGAAGTTCCGATCAAGGAAATGGCCAGGGCGAAAAAAACCATCACGAGGGCCTATGAAGTCAAGGCCGACCGGTACGATCCCGAAAACCTCAAAAAGGCCGAAGCGAAGCTTTTCGAAAGCCATGACAACCTGAAAGAAGACAAGGCCGATCCCGCGAAGACCAGCGCAAACGAGGCGTACATGGCCGCCTCCGAAGCGGTCAAGAAGTCCCTCCCTCTTCTCGCCCGCGACACGCTCGAACAGGCCCGCACTATCCATGTTAGGGCCGTCAACTTCAACGCGGAAAAATACGCGCCGGCGGAGCTCGCCGCAGGCGGCGCACTCATTCAGGAAGCGGATTCCCTGAACACCGAAAAGAAATACTGGGATTCATATTTAAAATCCATCGCAGCCATAGACACGCTGAACACGGCCATCAGCGCTGCCGAAGAAGCGGCATCGGCGCTTGAAGTCACGATAGGAAAGCTCAAGGCCGAGCGCGACGACCTCGAACGCCAGGACGCCAGACAGTCGGCGGCGAAAGAGCTGACTTCGGCCGGTACGGCCCTGATCGCAGCCGAGGAAGCGCTCAAGAACGACATGATAAAAGATTCTGAACAGAATGTCGACATCGCAGTTCAATACCTCAAGGCCGCGAAAATCAAGATCGCGGTCCTCGGCGCCAGGGAAAAAATCGCCCTGCTCAGGGGCAGCATAGAGAAGCTGAAAAACGAACGCGGCAGCGACTTCGCGCCCGAGGAAATTAACAGTGCGCTCGGATCGCTCAACGAGGCCGAATCGCTTCTCGACCAGGAGAAGAACGAGGACGCGCTGGTCAAGATTACGGACGCTGAAAACCACTACCTGGCGGCCCTGCTCAAAACCGAAAAGGGCATGGCCGAAGACAGAATAAAAAACGCGGAAGCCCTTCTCCAGAAGGTGCTGACCGCCGACACGAAGATGCTGTACAGACAGGAGACCGATAACTCGGCGGCCCTGATACAGGAAGCGAAAGACCAGTTCGCCGCACAGGCGTACCGGGAATCCTCCGCGAAGGCCGGTGAAGCCGAAAAAATCCTGAACTCCCTGAACTTTTCGGTCGGGCGGGAGTATGGCGCGCAGCCGGTTCAGCCTGATCAGGCCGTTCAGCAGGAGGACAACGTCACCTATTACGTGGTCAAGCTCAATGTAAAGGACAGGGACTGCCTGTGGAAAATAGCCCAGAGGCTGTACAACAACGCCCGCATGTGGCCGGTCATTTACGTGGCCAACAAGGACCAGATAAAGGACCCTGACCTCATTTTCCCCGGTCAGCGTTTCAGGATACCGCCCCTTCCTGAAAGCAAACCCGCGGGCGCTCCCGACGGAGAGAAGAAAGAAGAACCAGCCCCGGAACCGGCCGCAACAAAGCCGGACGACACGCAGACCGCTCCCGCACAGGAAGCAGATCAGGGCGCCGGGACTGAATGACCGTGCGGAACCGGTTTCCTCAGCCCGGTACATTTCCATGATCAAGCGAACGAAAACAGCACTTGCCTGCGTTCTTTTCGCCGCTCTGTCGATCCAGGCGGCCCATTCCCGCGACATCGACGTCGACGCGATATACATCAGCAAGAGCAGCCCCGTCTACAGGGCGCTGCATGAAAAAAAACTTGGAGTATACCAGGAAATAAGCTCGACACTGATCGATTCCGGCGTGGCGCATGCCGTTTGGTCCACGGGAAACGATATCGTCTACGTGAAGGAAGCCGGCCCGGTAAACATCATCTACGTCTACGACAGGAAAAACCTGCGCAGAAAGGAGCTCGGCAGGATCGACGGCACCGTAACATCCGCGCTCATGAGCCAGAGCGGCCGGTACCTTTTCTTGAAACAGCTTACGATTCCGCCATCGGGCGAGCCTGCGAGCAGACGTATCATTATAGCCGCCGCTACCGGCAGAAAGTCCGTATCCCCTTCGTCGTATCCCTTCATGGACTTTTCAATCGTTCCCGGCAGCGACTCGATAATCCGCCACAGCGCCAGCGGCATCACCGAATTCGACCCGGATATTGGAACCGAAAGGACAATCCTCGATTTGTCGGCCTACAGGCCGGTAATCGCCCCGAACGGGGTCACCATCCCGTATTACTCTCCCAACCGGAAGAAGCTGCTCGTCATCAGCGGCTCCGGGGGCGAATACGGGGCGCAGGTTTTTTACCGGGGAAACAAATCGCCGGTAAACGGCATCACTTCGGCGTCGGAAGTGTTCTGGCTCGACAATGAAAGCATAATCTTCCGTGTCGGGTCAATGGGAGATTTCGGCGCCAGGGTGCTGAATGTCAAGACCGGGAGAACCGATGTCATCGCGCGCGGTTCCCTGAACACGAACATCCGCTTTTCACCGCTCCCGAAAATCGTTTCACTGCTGATAAACCAGGTGCTGCATATCTATGACCACAGGACCGGGACACTCATGAACTGCGGCATCGAGGGAGAGGACGCGTCGTTTTCTCCTGACGGGATACGATTCATTACCCTGCTTTCAGGTAAACTTCTCATGACGAGCCTCGACACGCTGAAGGGCAGCGGACATATCCTGAAAAAGAACGCCGCATCATTGACGTCGTTGTACAGGGAAGCCGAAAAAAATCCCCGCATATGGAACAACGAATTCTCACGGGAATACATAAGAAAAAAAATATCAACATACGACAGGCTGTAGAGGCATGCCATGACACTGAACAGACGAGCCAGACAGATATTATCGGTTTTTGCGCAGATCCTGCTCTTTCTCGCCATCATGTGGGGCTATTCCGAATGGAAAGCGCGGGACCTTCTTCCCAAGGGAACTCCTGCTCCCGACTTTTCCCTGGCCGATCTCGACGACAGGACCCATGTTCTGTCGGAGCAGAAGGGATCGAAGGTCCTGCTTTATTTTTTCTCACCCGCGTGCAGGGCCTGCAAGTTCACCTCGGAAAACATTTCCTCTCTTGTCGGGAATGGCAGGCCCGGGTTAAAAGTCTACGCCGTCGCACTGTCCTGGCGGGACACCACGGAACTGAAAAAATACGCAGCTGACAACGAGCTCGGCCTCACGATGCTCCCGGCCGCGCCCGGTATCGGAGAAAAATACAAGATAAGCGCCTACCCCACGATATATATCGTAGACGAAGAAGGAAACATCGAGGAGAGGATCCTCGGCTACACCACGCAGATGGGCCTCAGGCTGCGCCTTCTGTGATCCGGGAAATCGACATGGAAACCACGATCATGACCAGATTCATCAAGCACGCGAAAGGGTACCTGTTCAGGCTCAACAACGGCATCCCCCTGAGAAGGCCGTCGCAGGACCATCAGATACCTGATGGTCCGCTCGATCCAGGCGAGCAGGAGACCCCGGAGCACAGGAACAGGCCGGGCATACACATCGTCCTTTTCATGATAACGCTGGCTACCACCACCTGGGCCGGGGCGACCGGAACCGGTGAGGAGCCGCTCGCGCAATATCTCGCGAGCGGGCTGCCCTATTCGCTCACCCTCCTCGCCATACTGCTCGCGCATGAATTCGGCCACTACTTCGCAGCCAGGAAATTCGGGGTCGCGGCCACGCTGCCGTATTTCATACCCTTCCCCTCCCTCATCGGGACCATGGGCGCGGTTATCAAGACACGGTCTCCCATCCCCGACAGAAGGGCCCTCCTGTACATCGGAGCCATGGGCCCGCTGCCCGGATTCGCGCTCAGCCTTGCCGCGGTGATCTACGGCGTACACTATTCATCGATACAGATGCTCCCTGCTCCGGGAGGAGAGTTTCCGGTTGTCGTGTTCGGGGACTCGCTGTTGTTCAAGCTCATTGTCTCCGCGATTCACGGTCCCATACCCCCCAGGTACGACATCGTGCTGTCGCCGTATGCATGGGCGGGATGGATCGGATTTCTCATCACCGGGCTCAACCTCATGCCGATCGGCCAGCTCGACGGGGCGCACGTGCTCTACGCGCTCATCGGCAGGCGCCAGCGCATCGCCGGATGGGCCGCGCTCGCGTGCCTCACCGGCCTTTCTTTCGTCTGGTACGGGTGGGTCGTGTGGATAGCGCTGACGCTGCTCATACTCATGGTCGCTCACCCGTTCACTCCCGAAGGAGAGCTTTCGGCGCGCGAGAAGGTGATGGGATGGCTGTGCATGGCGGTGCTCGCGCTCACGTTCATTCCGGTGCCGGTGGAGATATTCTGACGGTCAGCGCTTGTTGATTTTCCGGTACGCGATGTGGTTGCGCGCGATGATCACGGTACAGGCGACGTCAAAGACGTAAAGCACGAAGACCAGAGGGATGAATATGTCCTTCTCGATGTCCTTGCCGAACAGGAGCCAGTACTGCCCCGCCTCGAACTGCCTGAGGCCGTAAAGCAGAATGACCGTGGTCGAGGTGAACAGCAGCAGCACGACGCACACCACGAGAGGTATGCTCCTGTATCTTTTCAGTGTCAAAAAAATGAGAAGGACCGCATACACCACAAGAAGAAAACTCATGACCGCCCGCCGCCGGAGGATTTGTTCCTGATCGAAACATCCCAAGCTTAGTCGGTTTATGCGCGAATGTCAATGACAAAACAACCGGCGTAAAAACCCGGATTCGGTTACCGACATGAACTATCGGAACCGGCTTTGATCCGCAAAGGCTCCATGAGAGAGGACTCGACCGAAGCCCTCTTAGCCGGACCAAAAAAAAATTTGAAGAAAAAAAGTTCTTGATCGTCGATACGGCTTTAACGTATGTTATTTTGTGCTTTGACGATCCAGTCGATAATCAATCTAAAACCGGGATATGCCATGATAACGAACAGATTGTTTTTAGCCCTCGCGATCATTTCAACGGCGCTCGCACTGTCATGTGCTACCGCGAAAATCGGATCGGAGAAGGATCTGCGTGCCGAAGACCGCGAATTCCTCAAGCCCGACGCAAACGCCGAGGAGCTGTTCAGGGTCTTTCTTTCGTCGGACAATTACGTCATATCGCAGATGAAAAACGACGGGACCATTCAGCGGGTGGTCGACTCCGAGGGTGACCGGTATATGTGCAGCGAGGTCAAGGCCATAGACATGATCGACGAGACCCGGGACGGAGTGGTCTCGATCCTTCTTTTTCCCGACTCCGGCAAGGTGATGAAGGTCAGGCCGAAAAAATCGACCTATATCATGGAAATCGACAAGATAATCACCGAGGACATGCAGCGCTGGTCCTTTTCATTCCCGAGCGGCGTCGTTGACCCGACCAAGTTCGAAATACGCTATCGCGTCAGGCTCCAGAAAAGGCAGTCCGACGAAGATATCATGCGCGAAGTAAGGGAAAACATGCGCGAAAGCCAGTAGCCCGGTCAGGGACCGGCCCCGCCGAACAGGACCAATCCTTTCTCGACAAGATAGCAGGCGTAGTCATAGTCCGACTGCGTGGTTATCTTGATGTTTCCGTAAGAACCCTCGACCCTGACGACCCTGAATCCAGCGGCAATCGCGAGCGATACGTCATCAGTGGCGGTTGAAATCCCGCTCGTGCGCGCCTTCTCGTGCGCCAGACGGATGACATCATACCTGAAAGCCTGCGGAGTCTGCGTGTAATACAGGGAATCCCTCGGCGGGATAGCCACGACCTCATCGCCCGAGATTTCGCTTATCGTGTCCACGGCTTTCACGTAAGCGCCCGCAGCCCCGAATTGTTTAGCAGCTTCGATGCAGCCGTCAATCGTCGCGCGCGCGGCGAAGGGGCGGGCCGCATCATGAATCAGGACGATATCGCCATCGCCGAAATCCGCAGCCGTCAACCCGTTCCACGATGAGTCCCTTCGCGTCGGGCCGCCCGGCACGATCGCCGACACCTTGTTCGGGCCGCGCATTTCAACCAGCTCACGTATTTTTTCCATGTAATCCGGCGGCGAAACCATTACGATCGTGTCGACATTTTCATTGTGCTCGAAAAGCGCAACCGTCCATTCTATAATTGCATGACCGCCCAGGGGAAGGAACTGCTTCGGCGTCCCTTTTCCCATCCGCGTGCCCGCGCCTCCGGCCAGAATTATCGCGCATGTCTGCGGCATTGCCTCACCCCGGGTAATCCGATAAAAATATTAATATAAATCCCGGAATTTTTTTGCTTGTAAATAACATTTTATTCTGCGATGAAGTATTTTATCTGAAAAACATTCCGGTATTAGAATTGAAAATCGTTACAATATTCCCGAAGGATTCAGAGGCCCTCTTCAACAGGAGTTCCCGGCGGACTTTCGGCGGCGCCGACGTCCAGATGTACCTGATAACGAAGGAGCTGAAGAAAATAAAAGAAGTGTCGATATATTCATTCATTGTCAGGTACCCGACAATCGATTTCAAGGACAGCGGTGAATTCAACCTGATAAAAACATTCAACGAAACGGATTCCCTGCTGAAAAAATTCATCATATACCATAAAAAAATAAAAAAGATAAGGCCCGACATCATAATACAAAGGGGCCTCACGCTGTTTTCCTGCCTTCTCGCGCTGTACTGCCGCTTTGCCGGAGTAAAGTTCGTGTTCATGTTCGCGCACGATATCGAAAGCCTCGGCCGGTACCAGAAAGATGAAAAAAAATGCTTTCTCTTCCCCATGCTTCTCAAAAACGCATACCGGCTTATCGTCCAGAACGAATATGAATATTCCCAGATCGCCGATAAAACCGACGCATTAAAAATCAAGATCATCAAGAAAGGGCTCGATCTCGAAAAGATCAGTCACGGCCGGAAAAAAACCTTTGACGCGGTCTGGGTCGGCCGCTGCGAGCCCTGGAAAAAGCCCGAGGCTTTCATCGAACTGGCAAAAATGAACCCGGATTGCCGGTTTCTCATGATCTGCTCACCGGTAACCGCACGGGAAGAGTACTACCGCACGATCAGGGAGGCCGCGGCCGATGCGGGGAATATAACCTTCGAGGGATTCGTCAAAAACGAGCTGATTTACAAACTTCTTTCGCAGTCCAGGGTTTTTTGCATCACGTCGGAGATGGAAGGCGACTGGCCCATGACCGTGCTGGAGGCCGCTGCGACAGGACTGCCGATACTGTCGCTTCACCTGAACTACGGGGAAATGCTGACTTCTTACAAAGCCGGATGTCTGTCGAACGACATACAGACCCTGTCACGGAACTTTCGTCATCTCATAAAGAATAAAAAAGCCTGGGAAGATCAGTCCCGGAACGCCCGCAACTACATCGAGAAAAACCATCAGCTTAACCTGAATATGCAGCATTTATATAAAAGTATTAGCTGAGAGAAGGCGCTCGTTCACAGCAGGCGGTACAGCCCCTTCGTGCAATGGTCCCTTACAGCACCTCGGGAGTAATCAGGTCCGATACTATCTTGTGGATGTCGCTGAAAATGTCGGGCACGGTGTAATCATCGTGGATGACATTCACCAGCTTTCGGCAGAATTCAATGAGCCTCCCGCTGTCCGCGAGCCTGCTCCCCGAGCCGACCGCTCCGGTCATCATCCCGGGCACCAGTGTGAACAGATCCATGGGATTGATCAGAATGAAATCCCTTACCCCCCTCGAGGCTATCAGCTCCCTGTCATGGCGGCCTTCGCCGATCAGCGAGACGATGATCTGCCCGGGCCTTATCTTCTGGTATTCTTCTATGCTGTAATTTTCCTTCAGTAAAATCACGATGTCGGCGTTGCTGAAAATGTTTTCGGCGCTCGTCGCGAGTCCTTCCATGTTCTCGAAAGAAAGCAGATTCTTTTCGTTGTGGTCGTAGCCGAGAACCCTCAGGCAGCCGAGTTTCACGAGGAGCTGCGTCAGGCGGATTGACCCCGCGTCCACGCCCAGCATTCCGATTGTCGTGTCCGCCGGATTGATCTTGTTTTTCCTGAATATCTTCAGCGCTATCGAGAGAAGATAAACAGGCAGTATGTCCATCTCGGTGCTCACCACGGGTATGGAAACGTCGGTCTTGATCTGTTCGTACAGGAATATATCGGCCTCGTCGATATGCAGCAGCCTGAAACCGGCGAAAGCGTTTTCCAGGTGCTGCAGGGTCTTAATGAGGTCCTCTGGCTGCTCGTAATCGATCACCGCGGGAAAGCCGTTGAAACCAGCGAAGCGGCTGATGATCACGGAGTCGAGTTCGGACATCAGGTGCAGCCCCATTCTATGCTCCGCCGCATCCTCCCTCGAAGCCTTTATGGCCGAGAACACCCCTATGTTGCGGGATATTCCCGTGTAATCCGCCCCGCGGCCATCCCGGATCTTTTCTTTCATGAGCTCCGCGGCGCCCAGAAGGTTCAACTGGTAATCGTTAAAGTTTTCAAACTCGATCTTGCTGCCGGTATGGACCAGGCCTCCGCGCATTCTTTCCTCGAGCACGTTTGACACGGCCTCTATCTTGTATTTTTTTCCGCCGCCGTGTATGAATTCGCTGAAAAGCTGTCTGTCGTCGTAAACCACGTCGATCAGATACGATTCCCGGTCGTTTCCCTTGTCGACGCAGGTCAATTTCTGCACAGAGCATCGAAAAGTCTGTATATCCTCGATCAGGGGCAGAAGCCCCCCGGGTTTGACCCTGACGGCAACTTCAGAAATCATCTTCATCTTGCTTCCTCCCGCCCGTCGGCCGTAAAAAGGGGCCCGGCGAGTCCCCGTTTATTACAGCCGCCCGCACCCGGTTTCATTTCTCAAAAACATTCATGATGGTTTGCGCGAAATCATTTCCCGCCAGGACGAGCTTTTCCCTGGACTCCTTCGGCACCGTACCGAGCTTGTCGAGCCCTGCAAGCAGAAAAAAATCCTTCTCGTTGAACACGAAGTCGAGCGAATTGTAAAAATGTCTGATTATCGTGAGCGAAGGACTGAACACCTGCGGGTAGAGCGACCCGGCCGTTGCAAGAAAATAAGCGGGCCTCTTTCTCGGGGGATTCGGATTTCTTTTTCTGGCTTCCCAGAATAACTGGCACCGGTCGATAAGGTTTTTCAGAGGTCCGGGCAGCGACGAAAAATATACAGGAGACGAAATCGTAAGAGCGTCGGCGGATCGAATATGCTCGTAAACCTCGTTCATGTCGTCGTCGTGAATGCAGCGGTTTTCGGTTCTGCATATCCCGCAATCGGTGCACGGCATGATGTTTGACTGGTACGCATGAATCCGCATGACCGTAATGCCGGCGCGCTCCGAGGCCGAAAGAAAAATCTCGTGAAGCTCTGAGGACGATCCGCGGGTATTGGGACTGCCGAAAATGGCCGCTATTTTCATGCCGGCACCCTACAGTCTTGTAAAAATCATCCTTCCGGCGGTGGTCTGGAGCACCGAGGTGACGGTCACTTCGACCTCCTCGTTCATCCTGCTCCTGCCGTTCTCGACCACGACCATGGTGCCGTCGTCGAGATAACCGATCGCCTGGTTCGGGTCCTTGCCTTCCTTGATAAGGGTCACGCGCATTTCCTCGCCCGGAAGCACGATCGGTTTCAGTGCGTTGGAAAGCTGGTTGATGTTCATGACTTCGACGCCGTGGAATTCGGCGACCTTGTTGAGGTTGAAATCGTTGGTGATCACCTTGGCCTTCATTACCTTGGCGAGTTTCACCAGCTTGGTGTCGACTTCGTTGGTGTCGGTAAAATCGACATCGGAAATCTTGACCATTATCGACTGGTCCTTCTGCATCTTGTTGAGGATGTCAAGACCGCGGCGGCCCCTGTTGCGCTTGATCGAATCGGCCGAGTCGGCGATCATCTGAAGCTCGTGGAGCACGAAATTCGGGATAACGAGAATGCCCTCAAGGAAGCCGCTGTCGCAGATATCGGCGATCCTGCCGTCTATGATGACGCTGGTGTCCAGTATCTTGTACGAAATGTTGCTGTCCGCGTCTTTTCCTTCATGGGGAAAAATCTTGTCGAGAACGGCGATGTCCTCGTTCACGATCACGAAAAACATCATCAGGGCGAACCCCGAAACATGGTATATTATCGGTCTCGCGACATCAATGAAACCCGCCACCGGCGTAAAGTTTACAGCAGACAGGGCGATGTTTACCAGGTGCCCAAGCAGCAGGCCCAGCATGAACCCGATAAAAGCCGAAAACAGAAGCCGCGGGGAAAGCGTGTGTGAAAAATATTCGATGATGATTATTATGACCAGGGCCACGACACCTGCGACTGCCCCGCCGACAAGCGCTGCTATCAATGACACGGTGCTATAATAAAGGGCCGTAAAAAAAATCGACGTAAGGATAAAAAATACCCTGAATAGTATTATCATACAAAGCTCCTTGAGATGAAAATATCAGAAGATATACTAATACCGGTTCGACGGGACAGATGCCGCAAAAGCAGAGAGATGACGAATTCAACCCCTGCCGGGCTGGTATGCCGAGAGAGCTTCGGATACAATATTCCCCGCCTCCTCGAAATCCACATTCTTTGCGAGCGCTATTTCATGGGCGACGAGCTGATAGGCGTTTTCATAGAGCTTCCGCTCCATGATCGAGAGTTCTTTTTCCGAGCCCCGCCTGAAGAGATCACGGGCAACTTCGGAGACCTCATAAATCGAACCGCTTTTGACTTTATCGATATTGTTCTGGTAGCGTTCTTTCCAGTCGTCGACCGAACTGGTTTCGTCCTTGGAAAGGATCGCAATAACTTTTTTCACGTCTCTTTTTGATATGATGCTGCGCAGGCCGATCTTTTCGGCGTTCTGCACCGGGATCATGACCTTCATCCCGCTGTTTTTAATTGTGATGATATAAAACTCGGTGCGCTTGCCCAGCACGACCTTTTTCTCAATGGCTTCAATCTCGCCTACACCATGCATCGGATAAACGATGTGGTCACCAACCTTGAACATACTTTTAACTCCAAAATAGGCACTTAAAACTTAAATATTATATACTGAAAATTTCAGAATTTCAACAACTATTCTTGAGGATGATGAAATATTTGAAAAAAGAAGGATGAAAGGGTTTTAAAAATGACGGAAAAGCGGGATATTGCGGCCTACTGGGACGTTATTCCCTCGTTTTCCATGTATTTTTCAAGGATGGATTTCATCTTGAAGTGGTTGCCGTCGCAGGTCTCCGTCGGGCCGCTCCCGGGAATTATCAGGTCTCCCACGACAGTGCATGCCGGCGAAGGAAGAAGGCCGGTGTCCCTGCAGACTCCTATGCCGACCAGCCCATCCGGCGGCGGCGCAAAAACAGGCTCGGGCATCCCGTTGTAGATGTCCTTCATGTAGCGCCCCCAGATCGGCGCTGCGACCGCCGCGCCGGCCTGGTGTTTGCCCAGGGACATGAAAGGCTGGTCGTATCCGACCCACACGACCGCCGCGATGTCGGGAGTGAAGCCGCAGAACCAGGCGTCGGTCCAGTTCTGGGTGGTGCCGGTCTTCCCGGCCGCGGGAAGGGAAAATTCCGCCACTCTGCGTATGGTTTCCGCGGCCGTGCCACGGTCGACCACGTCCCTCATCATCGATGTCATTATGTAGGCCACGTTTTCGGGCACAATCTGTATCGAGCCGTCTATTTTCTTCGAGGCGATGGTCTTGCCGACCTCCTCCTCGATGTTCACGAGCTCGCGCCCGTCTCGGTTCTGTATATAGCGTATGGCGTAGGGAATGACGTCCCTTCCCTGGTTTGCGTATATGGCGTAGGCGTTGCACATCTGAATAGGGGTGAGCTCCGTCGCGCCCAGAGCGAGAGACGGGTTGGGATGAAAGTAAGAAGAAGGCATCTTGAGCATCCGCGAAGCATAATCGATGATCCTTTCCGGGCCGATGATGTCATAGATGCGGACCGAGATAATGTTTATCGAGGCGGCAAGCGCGCTGCGCAGCCTCACCATCCCGGAATATTCCCCCTCGTAGTTCCCCGGCTCCCAGGTCTGTCCCTCCTCGTCGATATCGACTATGGGCGCGTCTGGAAGGGCCATGGCCGGATTGATGAGACGGGATTCCATTCCCGCGCCGTATACAAACGGTTTGAACGACGATCCCGGCTGCCGGCGCGCCTGCACGGCCCTGTTGTACTGATTCGACACGCTGTATTCCGAGCCCCCGATCATCGTGGTGATGTACCCCGAAGACGGCTCGATCGCGATGAAAGCACCTTCGACCTTGAGGGCGGCCGACATCCCTGAAACCTGGTCCCTGAATTTCTCGAGGGCGGCGTTGCACCCGGACGCCCCGGTGAGCAGGGAAAGCGAATCCAGCGAGTCCAGCAGATCGTCTGCCATCACCTTCTTGAACTGGATATCGAGGTCGTCCTTCAATAGAATTGACGGCAGGGAAAAAATCATGCGCAGGCGGTTATAGGAATCCATGAGCTCGCGGTCGACGGACCCGTAGTAATGCTCGTTAGCGACCGAGGAGACCTCGTTCTGCCGCTCGAGGCCCTCCAGCAGGTATTTTTCGGCGATGAGCTGCCTCTTGAGGTTCAGGGTCGTGTACACGTTCAGGCCCTCGTTGTAGACGAAATCCTCGCCGTACCGGGCGATGAGAATCTGGCGAACGTAATCGGTGAAGAACGGGGCCCTGTCTATGTTCTTGGAAATGGCCGTCTTGGTCGGGAACTCCATCTTGATTTTCTCGAAGTAATCGGGCCAGAACTCGCGGTAGATACGGTCTGCGCGTTTCCAGTCAAGGAACCCGGCGTCGACCATGCGGTCCAGGGTCTCGCGGTGCTTGGCGTGCGCGGCCCTGGTCTCCTGCAGGGGAGAAAAACCCTGGGGCTTCGAAGGCAGCGCAGCGAGCAGCGCGCTTTCGGCGACGGAAAGATTGCGTACGTCCTTGTCGAAATAGAACTCGGCTGCGGTCGCTATGCCGTGGCACCCGTGGCCGAGGTATATCTGGTTGAAGTACATTTCGAGTATCTGGTCCTTGGTGAACCGTTTCTCTATCTGGAACGAAAGCATGGCCTCGAGTATCTTCCTGGTGACGGACCTCTTGCCGGTGGTGAAAAGCCTCTTGGAGAGCTGCTGGGTGATGGTGGAGCCGCCCTGAACGACCGTCGGACTCAGGTTTTTCACCGAGGCGATAAGGTTCTTTACCGAGGCCCGCAGTATAGCCAGCGGATTGATCCCGAAATGCTCGTAGAAGCCCTTGTCCTCAGCCGCGAGAAATGCGTTGATAAGGCTCTGGGGAAGCTCCTCGTACGGCACCAGGGCCCTCTTTTCCTGGAACAGCTCGGCAATGAGCTCACCGTTCACATCGTACAGCCGGGCCGGTATGCTCGGCTGGAAGCGCTTGAGATTGTCGATGCCCGAATAGCTCCTGATCTCGGAGTTGATGTATCCGAAAAAGGCCCCGCCGAACACCGAAGCGCACAAGATGACGGCCAGGGCTGCCTTTTCAAAATTGCGTGTCTTTTTATCGAAATCCATACATGCTTACCGGCGGCAATTTCTACAGGGAAATCATGATTAACAGGGGGATGATATTAATCAAGAAATTTATTTTGGTGAAATGCTAAAAAGATGTCCCGTCGGATATTGTCATTTCTTTATATAACGAACGCCTTCAATACCCTTGAAATCGGCGTCCTGTGTCCAGAGCACGGCTTCGTACAGCCGGGTGGTGGCGAGGATGACGCTGTCCGCCATTGGAAGCCTGAGATCATGGCTGATCTTCGCCGCCGACAGTGCGACCTGTTCATCGACCGGTTGTATCCGGCACTGGTGCATCACCGCGATGGCCTGCAGTGCGACCTGCTCGTTTCGCTCCCCGAGCAACTTCCTGAATACCTCGTAGATGTTGATCGCCGAGACAATGCAATTCCCGGTATCCTCGATTGGAACCGAGAAGAATTCTGCGTTCCGGCCGTCGGCAAAATACTCGAGCCATCCCGATGAATCGACAAGATTCATGCCCGGTCCTTCTCGCGCCTGATTGCAGTATCGATACCCTTCACATATCCCCGCATCTCTTTTACGCTTTTAACCGGAACAAGCTCAATTCGGTCGCCGTACTGGATTGCCTGGAACTTCTGGCCAACCTGCACGCGCAGACTTTCCCGTATTTCACGCGGTATGACTATCTGGAATTTCGTTGAAACAGTGACCGTGGGCATGGGGGCAACCTCTATTATTGTATTACAAATATAATATCGATAGCATTTAGGTAAGTCAAGATATTATTCCTGCGTAAGCCATAAAATTACCGCGGCAAAACTATTGACTTTTTCACCGGCATGTCGATTCAATCGATTAACGATATTTTCGAAAAATGTTTCGGAAAGGGGTCTTATAGTAATATCCGAAAGGTCGCCACGGCCGTTTGACTCCCTCGCTACAGCATATCCTCTTCTCGCCATCTCCGAAAGACATTATACCTGAAAACGATATTCACAGATCACGAAGCCTTAGCGTCACCATACGGTTTCCCCTCCGCGTACGCCGCGACTCCGCGTGAACCAATCCCAATTACCAGTCGACCGGCTCCTTCCCAACAGAGACCAGATACCTGTTCGCCTTCGAAAACGGCCGGGATCCGAAGAACCCGCGGTGAGCCGACAGCGGCGAGGGATGCGGGGATTTTATCACCATATGACGCCGAGGGTCTATGAACGCGCCCTTTCTCTGCGCGTACGCCCCCCAGAGGATGAACACAAGGTGTTCCTTTTCCTCCGCCAGACGA
>ERZ795055.1338-NODE-1338-length-20027-cov-4.881534_pt1 | contig 20027 bp, 21 predicted proteins | sample MGYA00375139_ERZ795055 | MGnify/ENA primary metagenome ERZ795055 (study PRJEB30184, sample SAMN05720283) | anaerobic digester metagenome | isolation source: active sludge of municipal wastewater-treating anaerobic digesters | place: USA | collected 2015-01-23 ... | reverse complement strand
TTGTCTACGCGGAGGAATTTTTCAACCTGATGTTTGTGGTGATGCTTTGGCTCGCGTTTCATTTGGGGATCGTCATCAAGCGGCAGTTCGCTCAGTATCAGTCAAGCGTGTTTCCGCGTTACCGGCTGTATCACTTGGCCGGCATGGTCTGTGTTTATTTGATCGTCATTGGTCTTTCGGTCTTGTGGGGCCAGGGGATGATCCTGGATTTGCCGTGGCTTCCACACCAATCCATGGCAGGAGTCTGGGGCAGCTGTCTTCTGGCCTCGCTGATCGTGATCGGAGTCGGATATTTTTCGACGGGAAGGGTGGTCCTTTACGGTTATTGTCTTCTTTTGGTCCTGTCTGCTTTCGGGGCGCAAATCACGGATATTTACAGGGAATTCCCGTTTCTGGTCTTTGTCCCGTTCTGTTTTTGGGCGGCGGGGCTCGTGTTCTTTCTTTGGCGCTTGTCGCATTTGAATGAGGAGTCCTTTGAATACCCCTATCTTTTGAGCTGGCCTCCTCAGGCGAGCTCAGGGTGGCAGGGCCGGCCGGCGGGGGCCAAGGATCCCTGTTTTGAAAAAGCGGTCCGACCCTGCAGCGGGCGTAAATATTTCGAGTGCGCCACGGTATGGTGCCGTATCCGCCATTGGAAAAATTCCGACGGGGAAGGCCCTAAGTTGATCTGGTCCATGGCCTGGGCCGTGTTGGCGATCTATGTTCTGACATTTTTTGAAGTTTCCTGGATGAGCGACTGGCTCAAAAACGTCTACGGCAATTTTTTGATCTTCGTGGTCACGCCGCTGGTCTTGGTGACGGTCAGTTATTATAAGCGGTTGATCTTTTGGGGATATGACGTGGTCCGGCCGGTGAGCCGCAGCCGTTATATGAAGGACCATATCGTGAGCGTATGTTTGGAAGCGTTTTGGTACTGGGTCCTGACCGTTCTGGTCCTGGGAGTTGTTCCGTCGCTGGTCTTTTATGTTGATGCGCTGGCCTGGCCGCAATTTTGGGGGTTTTTCGTTCTTTCAGGAAGCTTATTGTTCTTGACGCTGGCGGTCGTGGTCTCCATGGTTGCCAGTGAAAGCACGGTATCGTTCATTGTTAACGCCGGGCTTTTGTCGGGGATCGTGGCAGTGTTGTTTGGTGTTTCGGCGGAGATGACGGTTCAGAGTTATATCCTTTGTTGTTGGGCCTGCTTGGCCAGCGGGCTCATTTTCATAAAACGCGGTTACCATGCATGGTGCGAAAAAGAGTATGTTTAACAATTCAGTACCATGAAGGAGGTGCGTCATGACTCAGGAAGCCATACGCAAAGTGGTGAAAGCCTTAGGGTTGGTCGCCTTTACGGTCGGCGGGTTCGGGTCGGCCTTGTGCGTTCCGTATGCCCTTACGACCGATTTGGTTTTGATCGCTACAGCCGGGATCTATTTTGTCGCCGGCGGGATCATGATCGTTGGCGGGCTTTTGACCTATGCGGTTCTTATTAAAGATGAAGCATAACAAACGACACTAAGGCACTAGGGCACTAAGAAAGTGAGAACGTGAAAAGTGAAAAGCAAAACAGTGAAAAACTTTTTGGTTTCAAGCTTTCTGGTGTCCCAGTGCCTTAGTGTCACAGTGTCTGGAGTTCAAGAGTTATTTTGAGAGGAGGCAACATGTCTCATGTCATTGAAGTTAAATCGTTGCGGATCGATTACGATGAAACGACAGCGGTCCACGATCTGACTTTTAACATTGAGAAGGGGCAGATCTACGGGTTTGTCGGCCCTAACGGGGCGGGCAAGACGTCAACCATTAAGGCGATCGCCGGGGTGCTGGAGCCGACGTTCGGAGAAATTTATCTTTGCGGCCTGGACCTTGAGACCAAACGTCAGGATGCGCTGGTGCGCTTGGGGTATATGCCGGATTTCCCGCCGGTGTATGAAAGCCTGAGGACCTGGGAATATCTGGATGTCTTTGCGGCTGCCTACGGCATTGATGCGGATGCGCGGCCGAAGAAGGTCGGAGAGTGGCTGGAAAAGGTCAGCCTTTCGGGCAAACGCGAAGAACTGGTCAAAACACTTTCGCGCGGAATGCGGCAGCGGCTGGTCCTGGCGAAAACGCTTCTTCCGGCGCCTGAAATTCTGCTCTTGGATGAACCGGCCAGCGGACTGGATCCGGCAGCCCGCCGGCAAATGCGGGACCTGCTTAAAGAGGCGGCGCAGGGCGGAGCAACGATCCTGATCTCAAGCCACATTCTATCGGAGTTGAGCGATTTTTGCGACGCGGTCGGGATTTTAGAAAAAGGGAATCTTGTCGTGTCCGGGTCTCTCGAAGATATTCGCCGGCGGGTAGGGAGCTCGCAGAAACTCGTGATGAAGTTTTTGGATCATGAGCACAGCGTCCACGCGTTTTGGGCGCAAGTCGATCAATGGCAGATCCCGCGGAGTTTTGTGTCAGAGGAAGCCGGAAAATTCAGAATCGAGTTTCCGCATGACGAAGCAGCCGGCACTGAATTTTTGAATCAGTTGGTGGCACGCGGCGCGCGTGTTAAACATTTTGAGCTGGAAGCCGATGACATCGAGGACATTTTCTTCAAGGTCGGGGCAAAGGAGGTCTCATGAACATCATGAATTTGAAAAACAACGCGCTGTTCTTAAGCTGCTGGCACGAACGCAACCGTCCGGTTCAGCTCATTTGTTTCGGGATCATGATCCTGAGCGTTTTATTTTTGGGCTATTTGAGCGTGGCCATGGGTTACGGCTATGACCGGACGCCGCTCAAAGTATTTAAGGATTTTTTTGCGGTGGTCATAGGCCTGCAGGCCCTGATCCTGCTGGTTCAGGCACCGCTATTCGCCTGGCATATGGGTTCCCGTGAGAAAACATCCGGGACTCTGGATTTTCACCGCAGTTCGCCGGAAGATGTTTTTGAGAAAATTTTTGGATTGATTCTGGGAAGCACCTGTGTGGAGTGGGTCCTGTGCGCGTGTTTTTTCGCGCTGGAGATTTTGTTTACCCTTCATCCGGAAATCCCATTTGAATCCGTGCTCCTGTTTAATCTTTCGCTTATAGCATCGGGGATCTTTCTTCACACAGCGTGCGTGACGCTGGGGATGCTGTCCTCCAGCAAGAAAAGAGGGGTCTCGGGTTTGGGCCTGTTGATCTTTATCTGGTTTTTGGGGCCGGCGGTCTTCGGGGTGATGTCCTGGGCGCCGTCGTTTATGACCTACCTGTTCGGTCTTTCCGGGTTTAAGTACCTGTTTCCGGATTCTTTCGAACAGGTATCCGGACATTTCTTTACGTTCACCCTTCCGGTTATTGCGCTGCAGGCCCTGATCCAGGCTCCGCTCACGCTTCTTTTTGGTAATGGGATGCTGCGCATGTTCTCAAAACCCAACAGCCCGGCATGGTCCAAAGAAGATATCCTGCGTTTTTGTTTTTTTATTCTGTTTTTAACAACAGGGTTTTTTATCGCTGAGTATACGCATCTTTCAGAAGAAACCATGAGCAGTTATTATTACTGGTCGTATAACTATTACGCCAATCCGGTTGAGCAATTCATTCAGTCTCACGTTTGGCGTTTTGTGATCTCGTATGTTTTGATGGGAGTGGTGATGAGCGCGTTTTTTGTCCCCACGTATTTTAAAAGTTCAAAATATGAGGTTCTCAAAAGGCTCGGCAAGATCAAGACGTCTCATGTGTTTGATGACGGATATTCCGGCTGGTGCGCGGTTCTCGCGTATTCCGTCAGCGGCGTGCTGCTGTTTTCCTTTTATTTGGCAGCGCTGGATTATTTTTCTCTACAGGCCGTGGGAGGATGTCTGCTGGTCATCAGTTATGCGGTGGGCTTCGCGGGATTTTTGGAGTTTTTCCGTTTAAGCCGTTTCCGTCAGAATAAGATCTTTTTTGTGACGGTGATGATGTCCTGGTGGGCTTTTATTCCATGGATCATCGCCCTGATGTTCAGCTTGCATGGCGGCGATCATATTTCGGTGTTGTCGATGACCCCTTTTGTCGGGGTCCGTCACGGGGTTTCCTTGATCCTTAATGAGATCCGCGTGATCAGCATGGAAACGATCCTGACACCATGGATCATCGCCTTTTTGATGTGGGTGCTGGCCGTGAAAGAACGCCAGGCCCTGGAGGTGAAGGTTGAAAGGACCTTGAAAGCCGATAACAGGCCCTGATCGGCAAGCGGTAAGGAGATCAGAATGCGTCAATATCGCTGGCGGAAAATCGTAATCCGGTTTTTTTTGATCATCGGGTTTCTTTACCACGCATCCCCGGTGTCTTTCGCGGGGATCATGTTAAGGGCCAAGACGGTCGATTATTTTCATGATGTCGACGTCCAGGATGGAGACCTTATTTTTCAACACCTGCCCGGGCCGCTGACCCGGATGATCGTTGATGTTTCTCAAGGGACTTATTCCCATTGCGGCATCATTGTTGAGAAAGACGGGAAATGGTATGTGCTTGAAGCCATAGGCCCGGTCAAAGAGACTCCAGCCAATGAATGGATCGCCCGCGGGATCGGTGGGCGATTTACTCTTGTCCGGCTCAAACCGCAATATCGTCCTAAGTTGCCCGCGATCCTTAAGGCCGCCTATCGGTATTTGGGGCGTCCGTATGATGTCCAATATGAGTGGGATGACATAAAGATCTATTGTTCGGAACTGATCTATAAGGCGGTCTTGGAAGGGGCAGGCCTTTCAATGGCCGGTTTTGTCCGACTGGGAGATCTCCAGTGGCAGCCGTATGAAAAAGAGATCCGGTATCTGGACGGAGGGGGCCTTCCACTGGAGCGCAGGATGATCACGCCTGATGCCCTGGCGTTTTCCGAATATGTTGAAACCGTGTATTCGTCCTTTCCCGCCTATCAGACGCAAAGGGCGGTCTATAAAGTGGAGCTCTTGGAAGGTGAGTGGCGGGGGGACTTTACATTGTTCGGTTCTGTTCTGCCGGTCGCCATGTCCGTTGATCCCGGCCATGAGCTAAGGGGATCCGGGATCCAAAGAGGCGGGCTTTGCGAATTATCATTCCATGAAAGCCGGCTTCAGCGTTTTGAGGACGGCACGGGGGAATTCCGCTTTTTTTTGAAAACACAACAAGCGATCGACATTACCCTTGAAGGCCGTTTGGACCATTCCCTCGATTCGGTCCATGGCGTTTGGAAGGACCAGTTGGGATTTCACGGCACCTTTCACCTTTCCAAAACTCATTAAAATACCAGAAAATGTTTTTTATACCGGATTTTTAGGCCATAAAAAAAGTTGTCTTTCTGCGCGCTTAGTGATAAGGTGGAATGGGATTTGTGGGATGGACAGTAGGGAAGGTGGGGATCCATGGTAAAGTTCATGCACACCCGCATGATGATAACGATCGTTATCGTTTGGACTGTTTGGGGCTGCGGTCGTCAGCCTGTCCCGCAAGGTTATCTGGATGAAACGGCCAACGATGTTTATCAAGCCGTTCTGGGTTTTGAGAACGCGTCCCATAAGGCGGTCGGCCCATGTTTTCAGAGCGTCGGCAAGGAAGACTACGATCCCGGCGACAGTTTGGCCCTCTGTCGGGAAGCCCGCCAATTCCTCAATAGTATCGAGATAGACCAGAGCCTTCCGCCAAAGATCATCAGCCTTCTCAATGAAGCAAGAACCTCATTATTGATGAAAACGGAATATCATATTGAAGAAAGTCTTTACAATATCGGTGAGCGCGACACAATGCCGTTCTCGTTTGAGCGGGAGCAGGACAAGGTGGATGAGATCCTGAGCAGGGCCAAGAAAATAGCGCAACCGTAAGGAGTGGCGTGATGGATGATCCCAAGGCAGAGTTCGTTAGAAGGCGTTACGCGCTGCGCAAGAGGATCGTCTTCGGGCAGATAAACATTCCTCTGGAGGCGGCCATTTCTTTGGTCGGCCCGGATTGTGCGTATCATTTGTATTCTCAAAGAAGGGATGGCTCAACAAAGATCTGATCGGGGCTCGGACAATTCTGTGAGGGAAGGATGTTTAGAAAGGTTCGTTTTTCAAAGAAAGATTTTTTGCTCACCGGCTTGTTCCTGGTGCTGTTGACGCTTGTGGTCTGGGCAGGCGTCTATTTGACCTTTTTTCTGGAGGAGCGCGCCTTCAGTGAAAAGGTCCAAAGTGAGCAGAATGCGTTGAACCTTTTGGCGGATTTTTTCCGGGATGAGCTCAATGAGGCCAAGGATATTGTTGAGATCCTATCGACCTCACCAGCTTTGGTCGAAGGCCTTTCCGGCGTTGCGGAGGGCCATTCTTTAGAAAAGATCAACAAAGTCCTGGACCGTTATGTCAAGGCCGTGATCGGCGGTGTGGCGTATGTTATGAACAGGGACGGGGTCACGGTCGCTTCGTCCAACAGACACCAGCCGTTAAGTTTCGTCGGAAAATCATATAAATTCAGGCCGTATTTTTTGGAGGCGATAAATGGCAAGGCGTCTCAGTATTTTGCCCTCGGCGTGACGTCCAAAGAAAAGGGGTTTTATGCGAGCGCACCTGTCATGGACGGTTCAGGGCAGATCCGGGGCGTGGTTGTTATCAAAAAGGACCTTTCGAACCTGGGGCTTTTGCTTCAGGAAAAACCGAACACGTTTTTTGTTAATCAGGACGGGGTGGTCTTTCTGGCCGGCGACCCCGAGCTGTCTTTTCGCACCCTTTTTCCTTTGAGTTCTGAGAGGACAACGTCCCTTGAAGTGAGCCGCCAATTCGGGGAGAGTATCGGCCTTCCGCTCATGAGCGGGAACATAGAGCAGAAGAACGTCATTAATTATCGGGGAGAAAAGCGGGTCTATTTGCACCAGAGCGTTGGGTTCGGAGATTGGCAGGTTGTCGGCCTGATGTCTTTGAAACAGGTTCAGTTCTATCGTTGGGTCGGAGTGATGCTTACGGGTTTTGTGGCGGGCCTGCTGACCTTGTTCTTTATCATTTATTTTATTCAGAGCCGTTCAAGGGCGGTTATAGAACAGCAAAAGGAGCGGATGGAAGCGATCTTCAGTTTGACGCCAAGTGCGATCTTTACGGTCGATCCGGAAATGAAGGTGACCAGCTGGAACAAAAAGGCGGAAGAGATCACAGGCTACTCGTCGGAAGAGATTGTTGGCCAGAAATGTTTGATCTTTTCGGAATCTCCCTGCCGCGATCGGGACCAATGTCAGGTTCTGTCCGGAAGCTTCAAGGAGCCCGTGACCGGAAAAGAATGCACGATCTTGACCAAGGATGGTCAGCGGAAATGGATCACAAAGAACATCGATGTCCTCAAGGATGATCAGGGAGAAGTTGTCGGCGGAATTGAAAGTTTCGAGGATGTCACTGAGCGGCGGGCCATGGAAGAAGCCTTAAGGGAAAGTCAGGACCGGTATAATCTTGCCATGGAAGTGATCAGTGAAGGGGTTTGGGATTATTATCCTCAAGAAGAGAGGCTTTTTTTAAGTTCCGCGTGGTTTAAGATGCTTGGATATCAGGAGGGAGAGCTTCAGCAGGGTTACACGACGTGGCTCACGGTCCTCCATCCGGATGATGTTCTGACGGCTCAGAAGAATTTTCGTGAATTTGTCTTAAGCGGCAGGGATGATTATGAGGCTGAATTCCGGATGCGGGAGCGGTCCGGCGCCTGGAGATGGGTTTTTGCCAAGGGCAGGGTGATCGCGCGGGGCACGCAAGGGGAACCGCTCCGTATTGTCGGGACCCATACGGACATCACAAAGCGCAAAGAGGCGGAGGCTTTGAGGGAACGGGCGATGAACATGCGTTCTAAATTCGTTTCGACGGTCTCTCATGAATTGCGCACTCCATTAGGCCCGATCAAGGAGGGGATATCGATCGTGCTCGACGGATTAGTTGGCGCGGTAAATTTTGAACAACGGGGACTCTTGGAAGCCGCCCGCCGTAACGCGGAACGTTTGCACCGTTTGATCAATGACGTTCTGGATTATCAAAAGCTTGATTCAGGGGGATTCCAGTTCCGCTTTCAGCCGGAGGACATGAACGCGATCGTGGAAGAGGTCTGCAAGGATATGCGCCTCTTGACCGAGGAAAAAGGGCTTTCGCTGGATATACATTTGGACATGAATTTGACGAAGGTCCGTTGCGACAAGGACCGTATTGTTCAGGTCCTGGCGAACCTTCTGGGAAACGCCGTTAAGTTCACGGATGCCGGGGGGGTGACGGTCTATACAAGGCAGGGGCAGGGATGCGCGGAGATCGTGATAGCTGACACGGGATGGGGTATTCAGGAGTCGGATGTGCCTAAACTGTTCGAGAGCTTTACACAGGTCGAGGGCCGCCGCGGCCGGATCACGGGAAGCAGCGGCTTGGGCCTTGCGATCTGCCGTGAGATCATTCAGAGGCATGGCGGCAAGATCTGGGTTGAATCCGAATACGGCAAGGGTTCAGAATTTCATTTTGTGTTGCCGGTTTAGTATGAGAAAAGGAGAGATATGGGCAAAAGAATTTTGATCATTGATGATGAAACCGATGTGGTCATGATGCTGATGTACCGCTTAAAGGCTTCTCGCTATGAGGTCATTATGGCCGCGACAGGGAAAGAAGGCATTCAAAAGGCTGAAACGCAAAGGCCTGACCTGATCCTGCTCGATTATAAACTTCCGGATATCAGTTCTGCCGCGATCGTCGAAAGATTGAAATTTTCTTCGCAATTGGCCAGTGTGCCGGTGATCCTTATTACCGCCAGCGTTGAAGAGATCGCGGAAAAGGCCAAGGAATGCAAGGCCAGTGATTATATCGCCAAACCCATCGGCCCGGAAGAACTGATCCGCAAAGTCAAGGCGCAGCTTGGCGAATAATGCCTTGGTGCGTGCCGGCATGTAAGCCTTTTTGACATTCCTTATCGGTCTTTTAAAAATCCACTTATAAAAATGATGCGGGTTTTAATTCTTTTGTAAGACGCCGCGGGTGTTCTTTGACTAAATCATGGAGGGCTGAAGATGCGTTTAATGATCATGTCAGGAATGTTATTCTTTGTCCTGGCGACTTCCGTTTGGGCCCAGGGGGAGGAGGCGATGAAAGACAATCCCGCAGAAATAGAACTTTCGATCGCAACTTTTGCCGGAGGATGTTTTTGGTGCATGGAGTCGCCATTTGACAGGCTTCCAGGCGTGAAGGAGACCATTGTAGGTTACGCTGGCGGCCATGTCGGTAAACCCACTTATGAAGAGGTCTCTTCAGGAAAGACCGGCCACGCGGAGGCGGTCCAGGTCTATTTTGATCCCAATGAGATCTCCTATGAGGAACTTTTAGATGTTTTTTGGCGCAACATCGATCCAACAGCGCTCAATCGGCAATTCTATGATGTGGGGACGCAATATCGTACGGCTATTTTTTACCATAATGAAAAGCAAAAAAAGGCGGCTTTAAAAAGCCTTGAGGATTTTCAGCGCTCCGGGAAATTTGGAGGGCCCATTGTCACACAGATCGTGGCATTTAACGAGTTTTTTCCGGCGGAAGATTATCATCAGGATTATTACAGGAAAAACCCATCTCGATACAAGACCTACCGTTTTATGTCCGGGCGTGATAAATATTTGGAAAAGATCTGGGGAAGGCCCCAGAAGGGTTCTAAAGAGGCAGGAACGCGGACAAACCCACCAGCAGGGCCATAATAAAGATAAATTTCGCGAAGTTCAGGCGTTTGGCGAGTTTGATCAGGATATCGATCATCACAAGGCTCGTCAGGAAAGAAAACAGCAGCCCGAGCAGGCTTTCCCAGTGGAACACATAATTCGAAATGCCTAGGACGAGGTTTCCGGCCAGCACGATCGGGATGCTCATAAGAAAGCTGATGCGGACCGCTTCCTCCGTTTTGAAGTTCTGAAAAAGCAGGAACGATACCGTTAACCCGGAACGGGAAAGCCCGGGAAGGGTCGCGAATGCTTGGACAAGGCCCAGGATCAGCGTGTCGCGCATGGTGATCTGTGGAGACGCCCGGTGTCCGCTGTGTTTGACTTTAAGCTGCAAAATGGCCGTGATGATCAGGCAAAAGGCCAGGGCAAGAAGGATCAACCGCACATTCGAAGGATGTTCTGCGACAGTTTGTGTGACATATTTTAGCAGAATAAAACCCAGGCTGCCGCTGATCAGTGTGGTGCCGATCAGGAATTTGAATAAAGGAAGTTCTTCAGAAGGAGAGCCGGCGCGGGGCGACAAACTTTTGAACAATCGAACAATGTCTTTACGAAAATAGGCGATCGCCGCTAAAGCGGAGCCTAAATGCAGGAACAGGGCGCTTTCGATCATGCCCTGCAGATCGCTTTTGCCGAAAACAAGTGTTTCGACCAGAACGATCATTCCTTCTGAGCTGACGGGAAGCCACTCCGCGATCCCCTGCACGATGCCAAGAATAATTTGCTCGATCATGCAGGAATTGTAACATGATTTTATGCATTTTCAATCGGATTCCCTGTAAATATTTTTTATTCCGGCCTGCTTTGGTTCTTCCTGAATTTCAAAGGGCGGGGCGTAAGTTTTTTGAATGCAACTGCGACAAAAGAATGAGTTGTTGACGAAGCAGGCGCTTCGCGGAGGATCTTGGGCAAAAGGCACAATCACGCATGGCAATGGTGAATTGGATTCACCCCCTCTGTCTTTTGTCTGAGATTTACGCGAAGTTCCTAACAGGGGCCTCTCAGACGGCCCCTGTTTTAATTGGGGTTGGACAAAAAATAATTTTCATATTAGAATAAACTCACTTTTAAAACAAAACCAATGCTGTTTCAGAGAAAGGATGCAAGCTATGGATGAAAAACTTTACGAGGCCATGAATGCGCAGGTTACCAAGGAGCTGTTTTCAGCGTATTTATATCTTTCGATGGCTGCGTATTTTGAGCAAAAGGCTTTAGGCGGCATGGCCGGCTGGATGAAGGTTCAGGCCAAGGAAGAGGTTGAGCACGGGATGAAGTTTTTTAATTACATCAATGACCGTGGGGACGCGGTAAAATTGGGCGCGTTTGAAAAACCGAAATCAGATTTTAAGTCCATCAAGGAGGTTTTTCAGCAATCCTTGAAACATGAGCAGGGTGTGACAGCCAGCATCAATAAGATCTATGACATCGCGCTCAAGGTCAATGACCATGCGGTGGTCGCCTTCTTGCAATGGTTCGTGGATGAACAGGTGGAAGAAGAGAAGAATGTCAACGATATTTTAGCGAAGCTCGAGTATGTGAAAGAGGATTCGGCGGCCATTTTGATGCTGGACCGCGCGCTGGGTGAGCGAAAAGAAGATTAAACGCCGGTAAGTAGGTCGTGAAAAACAAAACAGGCGGATGTTTTTAAAAAACATCCGCCTGTTTTATTATCGTGAAAAACCACGGCCGTAAGGCCGCGGAGCTTCATTTTTTAAGGGGTCACGGTCGGGTCTACGCAGACGATCGTGGTGACTAATGCAAATGGATTTTGTATCGGTGCTGTTGCATCAAAATCTACGCTATGTATAAACTGGGACACAGCGAATACCTTTCGCTGCCCCGCCGTGCATGTGATATATGGGGATGTGTTCCCGGTGCATTGTGCTTTACCCCAGGCCTGACAAGATGATACGGGATACGACCAGCCACCAAACGTTCCGGTTGAAAGGAAGCTTGCCAGATCTGTTCTATTTGAAAAAAAACGAGCATTGTTTATCAACATAAAACCCCCGCCTCCCACAAAAACCCCGCCGCCGTCCTGCACGCAGTATTGGGCTTTTGCGGAAGAGGCCGAGAGAATCGTTATTAAGATCGCAATAAAAAGCATTAACGAACCCTTTTTCATGACAGCTCCTCCTTTCGGACGCTTTTGTTTGAAACGTTTTCATTCTAAGTATACAATAGGTTCAAAATTTGAATATAAAATTTGTCTTTAAAAGGAGGGCCCATGAGAGTTGTCGCTTTTAACGGAAGTCCCAGGCGCGGCGGGAATACCAGTCGACTGCTTCAGATGGTCTTAGATGAGTTGGAAACTGAAGGGGTTAAGACCGAACTGATCGAAATGGCCGGCGTGCGCCTGCGCGGCTGCATGGCCTGTTTTGTCTGCAAAGAACAAAAGAACGGCCGTTGCGTGATCCAGGACGATCCTTTAAACGGATGGCTGAAAAAAATGTTCGAGGCGGACGGGATCTTATTGGGGTCTCCGACGTATTTCAGCAATGTCACCTCCGAAATGAAGGCCCTGATCGACCGGGCGGGGATCGTGGCCCGGGCCAACGGAGACCTTCTTAAAGGCAAGATCGCCGCGGCGGTCGTGGCTGTCCGCCGGGCAGGGGCGATTCCTGCCTTTGACGCTATGAACCATTTTTTTCTGATCGAACAGATGATCGTGGTCGGGTCCAGCTATTGGAATCTGGGTATTGGCCGCGCTGAAGGTGAGGTGGAAAATGACGCCGAAGGTGTTGAGACCATGCAGACCCTTGGGCGCAACATGGCCTGGCTTTTAAAAAAGATCCACCGGCCTTGAATTTTTAGGAATTTTCGCGGTCTTTCCGCCAGAGAGGGACCAGGATCGAAGCGCTTAAGATACAAACAAAGACGAACAATGCCGCAGGCAGAGCGGTCTGTTCACTGAAATGTTTAAGGGCCAGGACAGAACCCAGCCCCGCATTTTGCATGCCGATCTCGATCGCTAAAGTCCGGCGTTTTAGAGTGTCCAGCCGGGCGCATGCTCCGACCGTATAACCTAGGATCAGCCCGCCGAAATTCAGGCCCAGGACCGTCCAAAAGATCTGAGGCCGCAACTGCAGCAGATACGTTTTGTTCAGCGCGATCACCAGCGAGCAGATAAAAACAATAAATGTCGTTGATATGGCCGGAAAAATATCCTGGATGGCCTCGGATCGTTTTGGAAAAAGATATTTTAAAATGAATCCGGCGGCAAGCGGAGCCAGGACCATTTTTAGAACGCTTAAAAACATCGCCCAAAAAGGGATCTGAAAATACGCGCTGGCCAGCCAGAATGTCAGAAGGGGCGTTAAGACCGGACAGAGAAGGGTTGAGACGGTCGTCAACGAAACAGAATAAGCCACATCAGCTCCGGCCAAATAGCATAGAACGTTACTGGCCATGGCTCCCGGAGCGCAGCCGGTCAGGATCAGCCCTAACGCCAGTTCGTTGGGCAGGTTCGTAAACTTGGCGATCACGAAAGCGAGCCCGGGCATGATCGTAAATTGCGCGGCCACGCCAAGGGCGATGATCCACGGCTGTTTCAGGATATGGACAAAGGCTTTGGGGTCTAAGACCATGCCGATCCCGAACATGGTAAGCGCGAAGAACGCCTCCATGCCGTTTTTCATTTTTAGAAACATCCCGGGAAACAGAAAAGCCAGGCATCCGCCCAGAATGACCCACAGGACAAAGAATTGATTGTATTTCTGAATGAAAGATGTAAGTTGTTTGTTCATAGGGAATTATAAATTTGTAATTATTTATATTTATACTATAATAAAACTCCCATTTGGGTAAAATTTTTTTATTTATTTATCGTGATGCGCGTGTTAAAAGGAAACAGTTATGAGGGGTTTTAGAGAGTTCTTTTCGTTTTCGATCGCTGCAGGATTGGTCGTCTCATTGACATGGGTGGCCTATGGGTTTATTTCTCCAGCAGCGGGCGCATTCGGTGATCTTTACGCGTCCCGTTTTTCCACCGCGCGTTCTTATAAGCAAGTCATTCCTTATTTTTTTGAGATCGCAGGACAGACCATTAGCGAATCAGGGAGGGATGTTTCCGCTATCGGGGATTGGGCTGATGATATCGAAGGGATGCTTCCTGAATTTTTATCAGACATGATCTTGGTCCAACAGGCGATGTCCGAGCAGGACCTGGCTCAGGCTTCGATCCATCCGGTTCAGGCTTTTTCTGATAAATGGTCTTCCCGTCTGGCCAGCTGCCCGGATTGCGAGGATTTGATCCCGATCCTGAAACCTTTGGTTGATGAGCTTTTTGAGGAATTTCCCAATCCGATCTGGGCGACATCGCATATTCCTCCGTTGGGCTATAATTTTGAACCATATCGACGGATCGCAAGATGGAACCCCTGGGGGATGGGAGCTTTTTACGGGCTTGAATGGCCGGATAACCGCCAAAAAGCGCGGACGATCAGCGAAGTGTCCCGGGAACGGACCGATCTGGGGATCCGGAATGTTTTTATCATTGAACGCAATGTTGTTGAGATGCGGAATCAAGAGCAGATCTTTCATGAGCATATTTTTAACGACCAAGTTGTGAGCGTTGGGGTCATCTATGACCCGGTGAGCATTCTGCATCAAATACTGGAAGACCTGATCGCTGACCAGAAAGACCCTGAATTGATCAGGGCGTTGTCCAGGATCGTTGACATTGCCGATGAGTCTATCGCGGAGGCAAAAGCCAATGGTCTGATGGATGAAGATACCTACAATTATCTTTATGATCCGGCCGCTGTCTTGAACAGGATCATTCAGAATAAGCATCCTCTGATGGATGCGCCTTATAACACGGCCTATAAAGTAGCGGAGTTTTATCCATTACCGGTTGAACAAGAAGAATAGGATAAAAATTCCGTTAATATTTTGATGTATTTTCGACATAATAGAAACCTTTTTCAAAGGGAGGAGCATTATGTCAAAGGCATTAGTAGTCTACGCACATCCCAACCCCGCAAGCTATAATCACGCGGTCAAAGAAAAACTACAAGATGTTTTAAGATCAAACGGATATGAAGTCTCGACCCGGGACTTGTATGCCCAAAAGTTTGATCCTGTTCTGACCGGAGAAGATTTTAAGGCCCTTCAGGAAGGAAAACCAAAGAAAGATGTCCAAACTGAACAATCCTTTATAAAGGAAGCGGAACTTCTGGTCTTTGTGTTTCCGATCTGGTGGTTCAGCATGCCTGCCATTTTGAAAGGCTACATTGACCGGGTCTTCAGTTATGGTTTTGCCTACACCTTTGATGCGGAAACAAAGCAGTTGAAAGGGCTGTTGCAGGGCAAGAAGGTGATCATTTTGAACACGACCGGAGGCCCTCAGGATGCCTATGAGCAGAATGGTCTGCGTTCGGCGCTTGACAAGACCATTGATTTCGGGAATTTTGGTTTTTGCGGGATGGACGTGGTCTGGCATAAATATTTTTATGCGGTCCCGGGAAGGCCACGCGATGAATTAGCAGCTTTTTTAGATAAGGCCGCTAAAGAGCTAAAAACAGTATTAGAGAAGTAAGTTCTTGTTTTGTAAGATTTTATAGATCGATCAGACTAAATAACGTTTTGCGTTTTATTGGAATTCGTGTATCATAGCTAACAGCCATTAAAAAGGGGGAATGAATGAGAAGGAACCATATTTATGTGATTTTTTTCTGCGTGTTGGCCGTCATGGTTGCCGGTTGCGCGCAGAAACCGGAATCGACGGATTCCAAGCAGGCTATTTCCAATGCTCAAAAGCTTCAAGATGTTCAGGCACAGGCACAGTATCTTGTTAAAGAAGCCAACGCGTTTTTAAACAGTCAACAATTCGATCAGGCCATCAACACAGCGAAATATGTTTTAGCCAATTTGGATAAGAATTCCAAAGAGGCTCAAAGCATTATCGAACAGGCCCAAACAAAGCTTAAGGCTCTGGCCGAGCAAAAGGTTGATGAGGCGGCCAGCAGCGTGAAGAACGCTTTAGGCGGCTTGGGCCAATAAAAACCTACTTAAAAGAGGGGGGAGCAATATGAAGGGTTTACTGGGACTGGTAGTTCTTGTGTTGGACATTATTGCGATTTTGGATTGCTGGAAAAGCCAGAAAACAACAGGTAAAAAAGCGATATGGATCATTGTTATTCTGGTTTTACCGGTTGTTGGTCTTATTGCTTATTTCTTGCTTGGAAAAAAACAACAGTAATTTTGAGGAAAACGGGATGGGTAATTTCGCCCATCCCGTTTTTTATTGTCCTAGGAGGATATCATGCGTAACGTGATGGTCACAGGAGTGGTTGTTCTTTTTTTGCTGATTTCAACACAGACGTCTTTTGCCGCTCCTGAAGGCAAGAAGGGGCCGAGCGATAGAGCGTATGAGCGCGCTAATGAGAACGCGTCGTTTTTAAGGGATGAAGCAAAAAAGGAAAAAAAGGCCAAAAAGGGAAAAGTCAAGGCGGAGAAGGCCAAGCTGGAAAAAAAAGTGAAAAAAGAAAAGAAGGCGAAAGAGGAAATGAGGGATAAGACCACAGAGCAGATGGTCAATAAGCTCGGTGGTAAGAAAGCAAAGGCTGAACGGGAGATGAAGAGAGAAATGGAAAAAAAGGCTGGCGAGGCGGGAGAATAAAAGCGTATTTTTGTTCATGGTGGGCCTGGGAGGGGTTTCAGATATTTTTAAAGATGGCCGCCTGGCGCCCGGAAAGCGCGTGAGCCATCTTTCTTTTGAAAGAATGAGTCGTTCGTCAAAATAGAATTCTCCGGATTTTTCCGTTGTTTCTTTTAAAAGACAAATTGATCGAAGGGTTTTTAAAGGAACAGGACCAGTCCTCGACTGCGGTATTGTTTCAGGAACTGGAGCGGCGATGGTCCATCATTAGCCACGGAGCGAACATTTTGATTCTGGATCCTGAATTCTATTGGGTTTCGGTTGAATGAGATGGCGGAAGGCTCGCGGAAAATTTAAAAACAAAATAACACGGAACATTAATCAGGAGGGGTATGGAGATGGAGGAAAGTATAAAGAATATTGGGGCCTATATCTTGCAGTACGGGCTGAATATCCTGGCGGCGGTCGTGATCTTTTTCGTCGGGAGATGGATCGCCCGCCTGATCTCGCGCTTTGTCGAGACTCTGATGCAGAAGTCCCATATTGATAAAACGCTGGCGACATTTGTGAAAGACCTGGTCTATTTCGGCATTATGGTCTTTGTGATCATCGCGGCCGTCAACAAACTTGGCGTTGAGACGACTTCATTGGTGGCGATCATCGGTGCCGCCGGTTTGGCGGTCGGTCTGGCTTTGCAGGGGTCGCTCGCGAATTTCGCGGCGGGTGTTATTCTGATCATTTTGAAACCTTTTCGTGTCGGGGATTTTGTTGATGTGGCAGGTGTGATGGGAACAGTGGACCAGGTCAAGATCTTTAACACCTTCCTTCAAACCCCTGACAATAAAGCTGTGATCATTCCGAATTCCAGTATCACAGGCGCGAATATCATCAATTTCAGCGCGGTCGACAAGAGGCGCGTTGATCTGGTGTTTGGTATTTCGTATGGGGATGATATGCGAGCCGCCAAAAACGCACTTCAATCCGTGGTTGAAAAGCATCCTAAAGTTCTGAAAGATCCGGCCCCGACGATCGCGGTCAGCGAGCTGGCGGACAGCAGTGTGAACATTGTGTGCCGTCCATGGTGTAAGCCGGAAGATTATTGGGATGTCCGTTTTGATATCGTTGAGCAGGGCAAAGTGGCGCTTGAAGCGGCAGGGATCACGATCCCGTTCCCGCAGCGCGACGTGCATTTATATCAGGAAAAATAACCCTTTAAAAGAGTTGCGTCCAGAGTGAGGCGATATGAACTATGATTATGATCTGATCACGATCGGGTTAGGACCGGCGGGCATGGCGGTTTCCGTCATGGGTTCGGCCATGGGTTTGAAAGTCTGCGCCATTGAAAAGAACAAGATCGGCGGCGAGTGCATGAACGTCGGCTGTATCCCGAGCAAATCGCTTTTGCGTATGGCAAAGGCAAGAGCGATGTTCGATAAGCTGGCGAACATGGAACTGGAATCCATGCCGAAACCCGGCGTCAAGGCGCCGTTTAAGCGGATCGGTGGATATATTCAGTTCATTAATGATCAGAAGACCCGCCGGATGTTCGATCAGGTCGATCTGGTTTTGGGCCAGGGCAGCGCCAGCTTCCTTGACAGCCACACGGTCGCGGTCGGAGACAAACAATACACGGCGCGCAAGATCTTTATCGCGACCGGGACAGAACCGATGGTCCCGCCGATCCCGGGGATCGAAGGGATCGATATTTTGACGAACCTTAATATTTTTAACCTGGAAAAAATCCCCGAAAGCGTCACGATCATAGGGGGAGGGGCGATCGGTTCGGAAATGGCGCAGGCTTTAACGCGCCTGGGCGCCAAATGCACGATCGTTCAAATGGACCCGTATCTGGTCCCTGTCGGGGACCCGGAGGCGGGAGCTCTTTTGGAAGAGGTTTTCCGTAAAGAAGGCATTACGGTCCATAATCAGAAAAAGATCACCCGTCTTGTCAAAGAGAGCGACGGGGTCGCGTTATACACGGAGGATGGGATCGTTGTCCGTTCCCAGCGGTTTTTGGTTGCCGCCGGCCGCCGCATTGTTTTGGAAGGGCTTGGCCTTGAACAGGCGGGTGTTGTTTACGGAAAACGCGGAATCGTGGTCAACTCGCACCTTCAAACAAATCAAAAACATATTTTCGCGGTCGGTGATTGCAACGGACATTTTCTTTTAACGCACGCGGCAATGCATCAGGGCATGATCGCGTTGATGAACAGCATGATGCCCTGGCCTTTCAAGATGAAGTTTCAAAAGTTCGCCGTGCCGTGGACGGTGTTTACGGAACCGCAGAACTCTCATGTGGGCCTGCGGGAAAAGGACCTGAAAGAACGCGGGCTTCGCTATGAAGTCGTGAAAGTCAAATATGAGGATTACGGCGCGGCCATCGCCGAGGACATCGGGACAGGTTTTCTTAAAGCCTTTATTTCACCCACCGGCCGGATCTATGGGGTCACGATCATTGGAGAGGGCTCTGGTGAAATGATCAATGAATGGGCCCTGGCTATTCAAAAAAAGGCGCGCATTACGGATATCATGATGCTGCAGCATTCATTCCCGACCATGGGTTTTTTGACCAAACGGGTTTCGGAGGTCTGGATGATGAACAAAATGAAAAGCCGTTTTCTGCAGAATATTTGCCGGAGTTGTTTTCGGATATTTCCATAAACCGTTCACTTTCCAAGAGTTGGGCGTTTTGGGATCGCCCGTCCACGCTTCCTGGGTGTGTAATTCTCCACTTCTTTTTACGACAAAATAAAGAGAATCTTGAGCATTTTTTCTGTGTTTGGGATTTCAGCCGCGGCTGAAAATCCTCCGCGGGGGATGTTCTACGAAAGGGGTATCCATGCCTGTTTATGATTATGATCTGGTCGTTATCGGCGGCGGAGCTGCCGGACTGACATGCGCGACCGGTGCTTCAAAGCTGGGAGCCAGGACGCTTCTGGTGGAAAAAGAGGACCGCCTGGGAGGGGGGTTTTTGCACTTTGGCTGTATTCCTTCTAAAACGCTCATCAAGACAGCCGCTGTTTATCAATCGATGAAAAACAGTGAACGTTTTGGACTGCCCCGGGTCGAGGTCCCGCCGGTTGACTTTAAGGCTGTTTCCGCACGTATCCGCAAGGTCCAGGCGCTTATCCAGCGGCACCATTCGCCGCAGTGGATCAAGGATCATTATGGGGCCGTGACCCGCTTTGGGCAGGCCCGTTTTGTGGACAGCCATACCATTGAGATCGACGGGAAGCCCGTAAGCTCAAGAAATTTTGTTCTGGCTACGGGCGCGCATTCTGATATTCCCGGGATCGATGGCTTGGAGGAGATCGATTATTTTACAAGTGAGAACATCTTCTCGCTTGAAAGGCTGCCGGCTTCCATGATCGTTCTGGGAGGCGGCACGATCGGTTCAGAAATCGCGCAGGCCTTTTCCCGTTTGGGCACGAGGGTCACGATCGTTGAATCCGGGGATCATCTGCTTCCCAGGGAAGACTCGGACGTCGCGGAGTTCGTTCAGCAGGTCCTTTTGCAGGAGAACGTGAAGGTGCTTACAGTTCATGAGGCTGTGGGAGTGCGGCGTGATGGCAAAAAGATCAGGATGCGTTTTTTGAACCGGCAAACATCCGAGGAATCGGAGATCTCGGCGGAGGCTCTTTTTATAGCGACAGGGCGAAGACCGAATGTGGAAACCCTGGCGCTTGATTGGGCGGGGGTTAAGGTCGGCAAATGGGGGGTCCCGGTCAACAGCAGGCTCCAGACGAACATCAAACATATCTACGCCTGCGGCGATGTTAACGGGGGCCTTCAGTTTACGCAT
>ERZ795055.1334-NODE-1334-length-20050-cov-8.389847_pt1 | contig 20050 bp, 22 predicted proteins | sample MGYA00375139_ERZ795055 | MGnify/ENA primary metagenome ERZ795055 (study PRJEB30184, sample SAMN05720283) | anaerobic digester metagenome | isolation source: active sludge of municipal wastewater-treating anaerobic digesters | place: USA | collected 2015-01-23 ... | reverse complement strand
TCGCACAGCAGCTCAACTTCAGCGGCAAGGCGCTCCATCCGCTTCCTCGCTTTCCGCGGGAGGTGAATGGCTGAACTGAGCGACTCGTGAATGGTTACCCGTTTTTTCCCGGCGATCAGGTTGTCCGCGTGCGTGACGATCTTCTCTTCCGTTGTCCGGGGCATACAGTCGCGGGGAGAAAGACCCAGGAGAGTGCATTCGTCCGCACTCAGGCCGGCCCCGGTGTGACATTCCACGATCCGGGCGATCTCCTCGCAAAGACCCATGGTCCGAATGATGTCAGCCCCGCACTGGGCATGCCGGATATCGTGGATCCGGCTCCGGCCAATATCATGGAGCATGGCGCCCTCTTCCACGAGATGGTGATCACAAGCCGGATTATGGGCAGCATAATCGCAGGCACAGTCCCGTACTGCCTGGCAGTGGGCAATGACTTTTGTGCTGCACCCGGCTTTGTGCAGCAGGTCCCCGCAGGTTATTCTCTTTGGATCAGGCATGACCAAGCGACTTTTTTATCGCTTCGATGCGGAACTTCAGGGAGCGGAGCAGCATATCGTTGTCAAAGTGCCCGAGCGGTTTTTTGCATTCGGGGCAGGTGAAATCGCTGTTCATGGCATGGGGGAAGGTGAAGAGGATCTGGCAGTCCTTGCAGATATAGAAATCATTCTCCTCCTCGTATTTTTCCCTGCGGGAGAGCTTCTCGAATACCACGGTCATGTCGTCGCGGATGGCATCATAGGTATGATCGATACGCAGCTGCCAGAGATAGGTGAGCCAGCCGGTCTCATTGTTCTTAATCCGGTGATACTCGGCAAGCCGCCTCTCGTACAGGGTGTAGAGCGTGTGCCGGACCGAGTTCAGGTTGATCCCGGTTTTTGCCGCAAGATCTTCATCGCTGTGCTCCCCTTCCCGCGGGAACCGTTCAAGGAGGTTGAGTCCCTCGTCCCCTACCAGGCGGTGGAGGTAGGCGCGGATTGCCGGATCGTTCAGCGTCTCTTCGGTTGCATCCATCAGCGCATATATTGTCGGACAGTGCTAATATGCTTATCCAGCATTGCGAGTGCTGCATCGCGGGTCGGTCCGCGCCCGTACACGCTGACGAGTGCCCGGTCCTTTTCAAAAACCGTGCCCGGCCAGGGAATGTCGGCTACAAACTCCCGGAATTTACTCAGGTCCGCGCTCACCTTCCTATCCCGGTCGGCAAACAGGATGCTCCGAACCGCAACCTCCCGGGGCTCCGGGCGCTGTTCCGGCATCTGCCCAAAACAGGCTCCGGCATGGAGATCGAAGAGACTGCACCCACAGGCCATCTCCACGGTATCGACCGTTCCCTGGAAGCGGGGGTTCACCTCAATGGCCACCGGTCCGCTCTTCCCGACCACGAAATCGATCCCGATCGTCCCGCGGCACCCGCTGCCGGCAGCGATACGTTCGGCAAGGGCGATCATCTCCCGGCCTCCCGGGTGGACAAACGGGGTGACAGAGCCAGAAAACCCGTAGGCGGATTCCCCGCTGCCCCGGAGGATCTGCTCGTTCGAGGTTATCGCCATGGCGTTTGAACCGTCGGCAATACAGCAGACACTTGCCGGGATCCCGTCGATGACCTCCTGCCGGATGTGCGGGACATCCCCGTACAGCTCCTTCCAGGCTGCCATCTCTGCATCGGAACGGATCATGGCATTCCGCCATCCCCCGGCACCACACCGGGGCTTCACCATGGCCGGGTACTCCCCGGCCGGCAGCAGCCGGGGTACCGGCACCTCAAGGGATTCAAAGAAGTGCTGGGTGTCGAGCTTGTCGAGGAACCGTGCGCTATCGTGAGCGGGAGTCCCCAGGAGCGGCACGGGCGGGGGGAGGGTCTCGGCACCGGACGTGGGAACAAAGTAGTCGAAGTGGTGCCGGCTGCAGATCCGGTCGATGGCACCGGGCAGGTCTTCGAGAGACAGGAATTTTTCTCGGTCTTTGGTGCACCAGACCAGGTCCTGGTCGCAGAAATGGTCCACCGCACAGACTTCGTACCCGGCCCGCGCTGCCGACTGCGCCACGTGGCGGGTGGCAAATCCGGCAACCAGCACCCGGCCCTTCACAGCTCCTCCGTCTGCTTGCCGGCTTTTGACGGGATGATGCGGATCTGCGCCCCGGGGAACTTGTTGTTCAGTTCGGTGCCATTGGAGAGGTGGTCGAGGAAGAGGGCCAGGCTCGAGATCTCGGAATGGGGCTGGCCGGTGACCGCAACATTGTAGTCTGCAAGGCCGTAAATATCACCGGGCACCTTCTCCGCCCCGACAATCACGAGGATCTTATCGTGGAGCCGGACATCACCGATCACATCCGGCAGGTTGAGCCCGTACATGGTGAGGTGGACGACAACCCCGCCGTGTGCTTTCCAGTCCCTGATGCAGGACCGCCACTTCACGTTATCCTCGCAGAAGAAGCTCCCGCCCCAGCGCGAGGCGACATCGGCGATACTCTCCACAACACCCTTGTCGGCTGCTGCAAGGTACATCCCCTGTGCGCCAAGGGCCCGGGCTGTCAGCCCCACGTGGGTGGTCACCCGCTGGTCCCGCTCCGGGCGGTGCCCTATCCGGAGAATAACGACTTCCCTTCCGGTCATGGGCTCTTTTTCTTCTCCTTTATCACGCCGTTTTCTATGGTGAACGGGAGATCCTCTTCGTATTTGCACTGGTTTCGGATGAGAGCCTCGCCAAACGAGAGCGTGCGCACCGAACTGCCGCTCTGCTCCACAAGACAGGACCGTTCAAGGCGCGTGAGGGATGCCTGCACTTCGGGTATCCCGAGATCGCATCCGGCTGCAAGGGTGTCGATACTGACAGATGATCCTTCCGGTATCCGGTGGTAAATCAGCCAGTCCACATCCGCTTCTTTCACCTGTATTCATCTCCCGTTTATGGGAATAAGGATTGTTGTTCTTTCGAATCCAGTCCAAAAACGAAGTTCATCAATTTTTTTAACCCGGGCAACCAATGAGTGCCCATGAGTCCTGACAGGTCAGCAATCCCGTTTCCTGAACTGGCCGCCCTTGCCGACAACCTCCTTGAAGAGAGCGATGACGATGTTGAACGGCTTGCTGCACGGATCGGGTCTCTTGATGCGGACATGCGCAATGAACTGGTGGTGTCCGACCTCCTGAATGCCTGGCAGGTCTTTTATTATTATTTCCGTACCATGCCCGACGAACTGGTAAAAGAGCGGCTGGAACTGGAGCCGGCGTCTTCCCTTCCCCGCGGCCTGAAGATCGTTGAGGTGGAATTTCTTGAACTCTTCTTTGTCATGAACGATCATAAGCCGCTGATTGTTGTCAGTGACGGGGAGAAGGCGGTTGCCACGTTCTTTGGCAGAACCGCATATGCAAACGGGATGAAGTACCTGGAGAACCCGGAATATTCGGAATAGGGTATTGGCCGATCCGGACTCAATACCACGATGCGGTAATCTCCTGTTTTCTGGTCCGGCGGGATCGCAGGACATCCTGCGGCCTGAAAGGGGCGAAGACGGCATTCCGTTCTGATACCTTTGGCAGGTCAGAAAACCCGCCGGGTTCTTCGCCAAATCCGCGCCAGTTGTCCCTCAACACCAACAAAGATATAAATCACCATGAATAATCACATAGAAATATGTCCGCCCGGACCACCCGGCCGGCAGCCTGAATACCTGAACGCTGCTGCCATCCGGGCAACAAAGAACAGCGGCGAAAACGAGGGAAGGATCGTTATGCATTACCATGCGCGAGCGGAAGCTTCCGGAAAAAAGGATGGGGGGATCGCATGAGCCGCGGGCCCCGGTCGCTCAGGGCAAAGGTCGAGTCGCTGCCGATAGCCGAGAAACGCGGTCTTGTTATGCGGTACCAGCACCGGCGGGGAAATGTCTGCGACTTTTCCCTCATGAGCCCCGGGCTTGTCAGCTTTGTCTGCGTGATGCGACTGATCCGGCTCAGCAGCACACCGGAGGATATTCTCCATGATTTCTCATCCGTGATTGGCCAGCTCCGCTTCATCGCATCGTCCCCGGCCATCTCGCGCGAGCTCTGGCTCCGCACCCCCCGGGGCGCGTGGCGGTTCTTCCGGGTTCTGGATGATACGCTCCTGGAACTGGACCGGGGCGGGATGCCGCTCGCGAACGGGACAGGGCCGGCCACTTTGCCGGCAGCGGTCACGGAACGGATACAAAAGCCGGAACCCTTTGGGAAGAATGGTAGAAAGACTGGAACAGATTCACAGCAATCGGCCGAGAAAGATGCTGACCAGGTAAAAATTTCTGCTCCGGATACTCCAAAAGATCCGGGACAGCCAGAAAAATCCGGGCCCGATTTACGTGAGGCTCAAGAACCGGAACCAGAAAAAGATCTGAAACCCGCCGCGATTTCGGAGAAAATGTCTGAGCCGGTACAAGGTCCGGGCACGGCACAGGATCGTATGACCGGGCCGGAGGTGGAAGAAATCCCGGAACATATCAGAAAATTCCTGAAGCGGAGGATGAAAGGACGGGAGAGCGATCCCGAACCGGACTAAACCGGCCATAGTACGGCACCTGGCTTCCTAAGAGACCTCCCGGAAGACCCCAATTCTCCGACGGAAAAACCCCTTTTTTGATCACCCCCCTGACAGTATCTTCCGGGTAAAGACGGTCTTTCAAATAGGGCGTATTCTGGCAAACAGAGGCTAAAATGACCGTATCCGATCATGCCGTTTTGCAGATCCCGGAACTATGTACCAGATTCGCGAAAAACGGTACCAGTTATTTTTCGATCTTCCCGTTTTGACCATGGATTGCCATAGATATGCCTATTCCGTGCATTCCGGTGATCGTATTTGTTCGCATTTGGAAAGGGAAACGGGGACTATGTCCACCTACAGGACGGCTTCGGGCCGGAGGGGGTTTTTGGGATCGGGGTTTTCCGACAGGTTCATGCCGGTGATAAGGATAAGGGGATTTCCGGATATCCGGGGACGGGTCAGGAGTACCGGGTGGGTAAACGAAAAGAGCGATACCGGTTTTCTTGTCGAACTGGAGCCGGGACGAACGCTCTTTGATCTTGGCGGGTTTGCGTACGATCTCGAAAAACTGCTGGGAAGGCCGGTGGATGTCTGCACCGTTCCCATCCTGCGTGAACCGGTCCGCAGCCGGGTAGTTGCGGAAGCGATTCCCTTATGAGAGATGATGGTGTAAAGGCTTTCTCGAAGGTCCTGCCCGGACGCATGCATGTGATATCACCAGGTAAAAAGTACATAACCTTTAAGCACCCAATTAGGAAAACAAGAGTATTATCATACAAGAAAAACTTCTCCTAAACCCGAACATCAATGCACGAGGAACAAAAGGGTGATATCACGTGATAAAGATGAATTTTGATATGATTGTCTTTTTAGAGGGCGAAACCTATGTTGCCTATTGCCCGGAACTGGATCTCTCAAGCTGCGGCAGTTCCGTCAGGCATGCAAAAGAGATGCTGCGAACCGCCATCCGCTTGTTTCTCGAAGAGGCTGAGAAGATGGGTACCCTCAAGGACATCCTTTCGGAAATATCGTATACCGTGAACCACGACGGGCGATATGTTCCCCCAAAGATTGTCGCGGCAGAAGAAGTCAGCCTCTAACCAGCGCCGGGCCTGTTGTAACCGATGCCAAGAATTGTTCCTGTTCCCGCAAGGAAGCTCCGCAGGGTATTCGAGCTCGCCGGGTTTACCTGCACAAGAACCGAGGGCGATCACGCTGTTTTTACAAAAGATGGTGTGAAACGGCCCATTGTGATCCCCGAATGGGATCCTGTTCCCGTTTTTATCATAAAAAACAACCTGAAATCGGCCGGAATCTCCCGGGAAGAATATTTCTCGCTTCTCGATGATATCTGATTTCTTCCGGGTAGCGGTTCACCCATGTGATCATGGATTCTTTTCCCGGTGAAGATTATCCTAGGGAAATCCCTTTGATATCTGCATTTCCCCTACATGCATATCGCCATGATCCGGCTCATCAGGAAGAAGCCCTTGCTCCGGATCGTACTGTCAGTTCACGATGAGACCGTGATCCGTTTACGTATTCCGGTTCCGGCGCTTCAGTTTCTGGTACCGGCCAGGGGACTGCCAGAGGAGTACTTCATTGCGTCGCAGATCCCGCCGTTATCGTGGCACTGCCGGAACGGATTTGCAGAGCAGCCCAACACAGCCGCGATCGAGCGGAATATCCATTGGTATCGTACGCATCATCGAGAGACGGCACAGCCCTCACCGGTCCCCGGCACTAATCAGTCCCTCATCCACCACGGCCGGCACCAGCGGGGGCAACTCCCCCCACCGTACTGTGACATCCCCCATGATCGCAAAGATCCCGTCAACCTCCGAAGGATCCACCCGTTCAAGAACGGAATGATCTGAAGGCCGGATCTGGTTACAGACCGACGTTGCCCACGCATCGGACAACGCCACGTTGCGGGAGAAGATGGTGACGGCATCGGCAATACCAAACGAGACGGAGGGGCCGACCGTTGCCGATGATGTGCAGATCCCCAGGATCTTTTCCTGTGGGGGGACGACAAATGCGACCCGGTCCGAGAGCGCTGCACCGCCGGCATGCACCCCAACCCGGACCGGACGGTCGGCAAAAAGGGCAATATCCCCGCCATTGTCGATCACCCCGAACACGGCACCGGCATCCTGCATCGCCTCAATCCCCGCCCATGCAATGGTCCCGGCAACGGCTGCCATCGGGCCGACGCCGGCCTTCCGGGCTGCATCCGCCATGCGGGTGATGACCCGTTCGTCTGAATCCGGCTCGTACGGGTCAAACGTAGCTGCAAAAAAAGGGTCGCGGGCGATATACGCCTCCAGCACCTGCCGGGCTGCCATCATGCCGGCTTTTGCTGCCGCGATATGCGCGGGATCGTCTGCAAGGATCGTAGCGAAGGTTTCCCGGAAATGGAACGGCTCCCGGATCATAGCGGCAGGGTGAGCGCCCGGTGCGGGCAGGCCCCGATGCACTTGCCGCAGAGGATGCACTTCTCCTCCTCGAGCCGGAGTTTCCATTCGGCATCGAAGGAAAAGACCTCGCGGGGGCAGATGCTGATGCAGGCGCCGCAGTCCACGCACTCGGTCTCGTCATAGCTGATGCCATGGTCCAGGATCCGCACGTGGGCCCCGAGCGTGGTCATCTTGTCGCTGACCAGCCGGCACTGGTCGTCCGGGACCTCGATGAGGGCTTCCCCTTCGGAAGAATCGATCAACGCACGTTCCACGTTGATCAGTACGCCGGTATCGCGTACCGCCTGGGCAATGATCGGCTTCCTGCCCCGGCCGCGGGAGAACGTGACCAGCAGTTTCATTTCAGCCACCTCCCGCCCACCAGCTTGCCAAGGTTCATCGCCGTAAGGATCCCGGCAACGTGCGATCCCTTATCAATCACCGGCAGGGCACTGATGTTGTTCTTCTCCAGTTTCTGGATGGCGATATCGACCGACTCGTCCGGCGTTGTCGTGACCACTTTCTTCTTCATGATATCCCGGACAAGATGTGCCTTGCCGGGGTTTGCAACCGCCTTGGAGATATCGAACGTGGTGACGATCCCGACCAGCACCTTCTCGCTGTTGATGACCGGCAGGTGGTTGGTCTCGCCTTTCAGGAGTTTCTTGGCCGCCGTGGTGATCTCCTCGTCCTCGCCGATGCTCGTCACTTTCCGGTCCATGATCTCCAGCACCCGGGGGCTTTTTTTGCTCTGGTACATGGGTTTTGCCTGTTTTTTGGGATCGATTGGGCGGGTCGGCAGGGAGAGCGTCATCTTCCCGTTCTCCACCCACCGCTTCAGCTCGCCCGCAACCTGCCGGGCCCTGCGGAAGCTCGAAAGCGATGAGGTCCGGACTTCCTCGCCGTTCAGTTCAACACTCCCGCTGCGCAGTTCCGCGTACGAGACCCTGCGCAGGGCAGGGCGGTTCCTGCTCGGTATCCCGTAATCCATGATCTCGACGCTGATGTCCTCGTCCCGGACCGCGGTTGCCCGCACGACATCGAGATCGAGCACCGGCAGGGGGATGCCAAGCCCGACGTACATCGTGACCCCGTAGCCGGACATGGTCGCTGCCCGCAGGTAGTCCTGTGACATCTGCTTTAAGTCGCCCGTCACCATCAGCGTGCCGAATCCCCCGGCGGGGGAGTGCTGGGTTCCCTCCCCGATAACGATACCGGGTGCTCCGCAGAGGAATATCGGGGCACCGCTGCCGATCAGCCGGAATCCCGGGTCATTGGAGATCGGGTTGAGGAGCCCGGACCCGGAGTAGGAGATATTGCCGGAGTTCGGCAGGAGCGTTCCCATGTACGTGTTCAGGACCCGGTCGGTGGAATTTGTCGCGGCATTGTAGCGCTGGTACGCATTGCGCGGGTTGCACATGATCGCCTGGTTGAGGTTTTCCAGGGCAAGTTCCGTGGTAAGAGTCCGCCGCGGGTAGCAGTCGGTGCCATGGGAACTGGCCCGCAGTTCCACGGTCTTTCCAGCCACGAGGTCCTCGATGACATGCGCCCCGCCATACTCTGCTTCAAGGGTATCGGACTGCTGGGTAGCGCCGATGAACGTGTCAACGGCGGCAAGGCCGCCGTACGCCTCGACATTGTTCAGCCAGATCCGTTCCATGCGGATGGGCGGCTCGGCATGGCCGAAGTTCAGGAACGCACCGGACGAACACATGGCGCCGAAGGTCCCGGTCGTGACAACATCAACCTCTTGTAATGCTCCTTCCTCGCCCAGATCGGCAACGATGACAGGCATCTCCTCGGCAGTAACGACCCGTGCCGACCCGTCACGGATACGTTCATTGATCTGCCCGATGGTCTTGTGCATACCGGATATTCCGTTTTCCGAATATTTAAGATAATTGTTATTACCTTTAGTAATAAATGCGATTTTAACCACCGGCATCCATGATCCTGTATGCATGTGCGTGCCTTCATAGAGGAGATGGAGCGGCTCGCCCCTCCCCACCTTGCCGAGGATTTCGATGCCGGAAGGATTGGCCTCATTGTGGAAGGGAAGAACACGATAGCCTCGGTCTCCTGTGCGCTGGATGCAACGCCGCGTGTGGTGAAACGTGCGGTTGCAGCACACGCCGATATGCTTCTTGTCCACCATACCCCGCTCTGGACACCGCTGACCTCCCTCACCGGCCCGACCGCAGCCCTCATGCGCGACATCCTCGGGTCCGGCCTGAACATCTATGTCATGCACACCAACTTCGATCACGCGGAGAGCGGCGTGAACGATGCCCTTGCAGAACTCCTCTCGCTTGCACATACCGAACCCATGACGCTGGGGCTGGTGGGCGACTGCCCGCTTTCCTTTCAAGAGATCGCGGGACGGCTTGACTGCCCGCTCCGGGTCTGGGGCAGGATCCGGCACCTGGATCGGCTGGCAGTAGTCGGAGGGAGCGGGTTTGATCCGGCGCTCATGGCCGAAGCAAAAGAACTGAAAGCCGACGCCTTTCTCTCCAGCGAACTGAAACATTCCGTGTACCGTGCCGCACCGCTCCCCTGCATCGAGGCAACCCACTATGCGCTCGAGGCCCCGGCCATGAAGCGGCTCGCCGCCCGGAGAGGCTGGCAGTTTATCGAAGACCGCCCGGTCCTGCATCCCGTACCATGACCGGCATCTGGCAGCGGCTCCGAAAGCAGCATGAACTGGATGCAGAGGCACGCGAAGAGATTACCACGGCATTCGGCCGGAAGGGAGCCTCCGCCCTTGACGCTATCGATACCGGGCGGGTGAAAAAGTACCTGGACTTCTTTGTTGTCGAGGGCCGGACCGCGTCCTATATCGTGGAAGACGACTTCTGCACCTGCGGGGATTTCCTGTACCGGGGCCGGGACTGCTGGCACCTGCTCGCGGTGCGGATCGCACGGGAGACCGGCCATTTTGAGACCGTGGACCGCTGGTACCAGGAAACACTGAAAAACGACCACCGGTAAACCGTCTGCGGGTCATGGATACCATGGGTATAATTTTTGGGGAAAGCATCAACGTAGCCCTTAACCTATCACGGTTCCAATCGTCCATCCCTCCTTGCACCACCCCTGCCCCCATCATGGGCGTGGGCGGAAATGTAGGAAGGCTGTCTTTTTCTCGTACGGAAATTAAAAAAAAAAACCTTCCTGGGTGATTATCTCGATGCGGGGACTGCCATCGTGGCGGGGGCAGAGCGTGAGCGAAAGCCCCCGGCTGAGTCTATGCGATGATTTCTCCAGGAGCTCGAAATTCTGAAGGTATGAACAATGGTAATGCGACAGAACCCGCACGGGGGATGCCCTGGCAGCGGGGGTGGAGCACCCGTTAGCGTGGGAAGTTCTGCAGGGTTTCTGCAGAGCACCATTTTCAGAAGAGCAACGATGGCATCCCGGCCAGCCGCAGGATGGGAACGGGACCCGACAAACCAGCCCTGCGCTGCAGTTAAAGGAGAAAAGATGACAGGAAAAGGATTATTTCCGGGTAGCGTCCCAGACTCCTTCCCATTTCCCGGTTCCCGACCCATATCTCCAGTTGCCACTGAATGAATTCCCGTCAGCAGCCAGGGTGAAGACGACATCCCCCGCATCGTTTGGTGGACCATAGGAGGGTGCCTCGGACCATGTCCCGGTCAGGGTATTTCCCGAGACCGTTCCCTGGATCTTTCCATTGTCATGGGGGTACGTACCGGTAACCTGGTCGCCATTCTGGGTAAACACCATAACACCCCAGTCAGAATCCCATGAACCAGACCAGGGTGTCGGCGCAGTGGTGGTGACGGTTGTCGCTGTTTTTGCAGGCCCCCCGGTTCCCGGGACGGTACACCCGGCAACAAACACAGCCATCATAATTGCGACAACCAGCAGCACTACCCCGTATCGTGAAGCTGTATACGGGGATACCAGAAACCTCATGCAGGATTTATTCATATTTTTCGTACATGCCGACAACTCATATATGCGTTGTGATGTGGGATTGAGAAAGATGGCAGGGGGGATGAACGGAAATTCCCCGGATACATCCAGGGATTTTAAAAAAAAGGAACCAGCTGTCAATCCCATACCGCTTCATGAGGGTCCGCAGGGGGAATCGGAAAGTCTGTTCAGAGGCTAAAAAGAAGATCGGGGTTGAGTTGTACCGTGCGGGGTGAACGAAAAACCCTCCTCACGTTTACCACATCATGCTCCCTTTGTCCACACAACAAACTTATGAGCGTTCGTACTAAACTGTACTGACGATTGTGATTCTCCATGCTTGAAGAGGAATACCAGCTCGATTATTTTAAAACGCAGGGATTTACCCGCAGGATTTGTAAAAGCTGCGGGTCGGCATTCTGGACCCGGGACGCTTCAAGGGAGATCTGCGGGGACGCTCCCTGCGAGCCCTATAATTTCATAGGAAATCCGGTCTTCAGGCCCCACAGCCTGGACTCCATGCGCGAAGCCTATCTCTCCTTTTTTGAGAAGAACGGCCACACGCGGGTGGAGCGGTACCCGGTGGTTGCACGCTGGCGGGATGACATATACCTGACCATCGCTTCGATTGCTGACTTCCAGCCGTACGTGACCAGCGGCATTGTGCCCCCGCCGGCAAACCCGCTGACCATCTCGCAGCCCTGCATCCGGCTCAATGACCTCGATTCCGTGGGCAGGTCCGGGCGGCACCTCACCATGTTCGAGATGATGGCACACCATGCCTTCAACACCCCCGCCGAGGAGATCTACTGGAAGGACCGGACGGTCGAACTCTGCGATCAGTTCATCGCTTCCATCGGCGGGGATATGCACCGGGTTACCTACAAGGAGAACCCGTGGATGGGCGGCGGCAATGCCGGGCCAAGCGTCGAGGTCCTGATCGGGGGCCTCGAGGTTGCAACCCTTGTCTTCATGAGCCTTGGCAGGCAGAAAGCCGAGGGCCCGGCGTACGAGCTGAAGGGCGATATGTATTACCCGATGAAACTCCGGATCGTGGACACCGGCTACGGGCTCGAACGGCTGGTCTGGGCATCGAAAGGCTCGCCCACCATCTACGATGCGGTCTTCCCGGAGATGGTGAGCCGGGTGATGGGTGCTGCCGGCCTCTCCCACATGCTGGACAACAAGGAATACACCAAGCTCCTCGCCCTGAACGCAAAGTTCGCCGGCCTCATGGACATCTCGGGGACAAACCTCTTCAACCTGCGCAAGAAAGTTGCCGCGGCAATCGATGTATCCCCCGAGAAACTGGACAGGATGATCACCCCCATCGAGAGGGTGTACGCAATCGTCGACCACACCCGCTGCCTCGCTTACATGCTCGGCGACTGTATCGTCCCCTCCAATGTGCGGGAGGGTTACCTTGCCCGGCTCGTGATCCGCCGGACCCTCCGGATGATGAACGAGCTGAACATCAAAGAGCCCCTTGCGGACCTGATCGAACAGCAGACTGCCATCATCGGTTCCGGAAAATTCGAGCAGGATAGTGCGGTCGTCCGGGAGATCGTTGAGCGGGAGACCGAGAAATATGCATCAACGCTCGAACGGGGTACCCGCATCGTCCAGAAGGTTGCAAAGACCTACAAGGCAAAGAGCCAGCGGGTCCCGCTTTCCGAGATCATGGTCCTGTATGATTCCCACGGCATCCAGCCCGAGATGATCCGGGAGATTGCAGCAAAGGAAGGAGCGGTTGTTGACCTGCCGGACAACTTCTATTCCATGGTCGCCGACATGCATTCCGAGTCAAAAAGGGACGCAGAGGAAGACCATACCGCGAAATACATCGATCGGCTGCGGGCCCTTCCCCCGACAAAGAAACTCTACTATGACCAGCCGTCCGACACCGAATTCGAGGCAGTAGTCCTGGATTTCGTTGACGGGTACACGGTCATGGACCAGACACTCTTTTACCCGGAGGGCGGCGGCCAGCCTGCCGACACCGGGACGCTCATTGGTTCCGAAAGCATGGCACAGGTTGACGGGGTCGTCAAGGTCGGCGAGGTGATCCTCCACCATATCGCCGGCGGGGTCTTCCGGCGCGGGGAGCGGATCAAGGGAATTGTGGACGAGGAGCGGCGCCGGTCGCTGATGCGCCACCACACCGCCACGCATGTCCTCCTCCATGCGACAAAAGAAGTGCTCGGCGCCCACATCCACCAGGCCGGGGCCCAGAAAGGCAGCGAGAGCTCGCGGGTCGATATCCGGCACTTCAAGCATATCACCCCCGACGAGCTTCACCGGATAGAGGTCGTGGCAAACCGAATGGTCATGGCAAGCCAGCCGGTCGAGATAGAGGTCGAGGACCGGACCAGGGCCGAGCAGAAGTACGGGTTCTCGCTGTACCAGGGTGGTGTGCCCCCGGGCAGGGATATCCGGATCGTGAAGGTTGCCGGGGATATCGAGGCCTGCGCCGGTACCCACTGCCAGAGCACCGGTGAAGTCGGGATGATCAAGATCATCCGCGTGGAACATATCCAGGACGGGATCGAGCGGATCGAGTTTGCCGCCGGCATTGCAGCAATCTATTACATGCAGCGCCTGGAAGGGATCGTGACATCCTCTGCTGCAGTCCTGTCCGTGCAGGAGGACAACCTGCCGGCAACGGTCACCCGCTTCTTTAACGAGTGGAAGGACCAGAAGAAGGAGATCGAAAAGATGAGCCAGAAGCTCGTCGATCTCGAGATGCAGACCCTGGTAGCAGAGACGGTGTGTGGTATTCCTGTTGTTGTCAAACATATTGCTCTCCCGCCAAAAGAACTCGCCCTGCTGGCTGCTTCCGTCTCCGAAAAAGGCGGGATCGCCCTGCTGGCCGGATCCGGCGAGTCTGTCCGGGTCGTGCTCGCCTCCGGGGACAGCCGGGTGAATGCCGGGGAGATCATCGGCCAGGTCTGCAGCATACTGGGCGGCAAGGGCGGGGGAAAACCCGGCATGGCACAGGGCGGCGGGCCGGATGCGGCGCAGCTGGCCCTTGCCCTGAACGTCGGGCGCGAGCGGATCGTTGCCGCACTGAAGGGATAAAACAAATATGGCAGACAATGTCGTGTTTCTCGAACCGGGCGATGAGCGGGCCCAGAAGATCGCAAAGGCGATGGGGAGCCAGACCGCAAGCGATATCCTGCAGATCCTTGGCGACGGCCCACGGAGCCTGACGGATATCACCGAAAGGCTGAACATCCCCATGAATACGGCAAAGTACCATATCGAGAACCTGCTCGATGCCGGCCTCATCGCGGTAGCGCAGACCAGATACAGCATCAAGGGGCGCGAGGTCAAGATTTACACGTTAACGAACCAGCTGCTGGTGGTTGCGCCACGCCAGTCCAATGTCCGTTCGCTCCTGTTGAAATATGCGTCCCTGTTCGGGATTGTAGCACTAAGTTCGCTCCTGATCCCGGCCTTTTCTTCCCTGTTCGGGCCGGGAAGTATGATCCGGGGCAGTGCAAACACGGTGAATGTTGCCCCGGAGATAACCCTCCGCCAGGAAGGCGGTACCCTGGCCAAGGCAGTTGCCGAAGGTGTAGCAGGGAACGGTACGAACACCCCGGACGTCATGCTTGCGGGGACAAAGGGGATGGCGGATACCTGGGCAGCGAATCTTTCACCATCACTCGTATCCTCCCCTGAACCCTCCTTGGTACCGATCCCGCCAACCATCCCGCCGGGTTCCCTGGGGAGCGGCGCCGGGGCTGTGCTCCCGTGGCCGGACCCGGCCCTTGCATTCTTCCTGGGGGGGGTGCTGGTCATCTTCATCCTCGCGTGCTACGAGGCATGGACCTGGAAGCGCCAGTACCAGTAACATTTTTCTGCTCAAGGGAACTGGTCCGTTCTTTGACAGGGTCCCTTCGTTGCGCCATCCCTGCCCCGTCATGAGCTCATGGCGCGTGGCGATACTCTCTCATTCCCTGTTCAGGAAAATCCGGCACGGTATCATACCGGTATTACGGAACTATCCTCCGGGGGGTGCTCCGGTGGCCGGGGCAAAGCCCCCGGCAGCGTTGAGATTTTTTAGCTCTGGAGAAATTCTCGTCTTATGGTTTCAATAACCCTCTGTGGTAATTATGAGAGTGACCCCCTCTCCCCCCGAGGGGGAGGCAGTCCGGGGGGGCAGGCCCCCTTGCCCTCCCCTTATACGGCCATGCCCCACGGGGCGAGCCCCGACGAGGCGGCGAGCACCCGTCCCCCTATCGCTCATCAATATAATTTCTCATAGAGGATTTCTCCAAAGCCGAAAAATCAACACCAGAAAAGACAGGTACTGCTGTCTCATCGAAACCAGGCTCCACAGCGGCGGAGCGATACCCAAAAAAAAAGCGTCCTGACAGAAAAAATGAAGGGTATTGTCACATTTTGGCGACTAATTTCTTGATTTGATGGATGCCCCCCTTGCGCCAGCCCTGCCCCCGTTGGGGGCGGGGGCGCCTGCGATTCTTCTGTATTACCTTGTTGCCTGATCCTGGTAATACAACATCATCGCAATCGGGGCGCCGTAGCGGCGGGGCGAAGCCCCGGGAGCGTCAATTTTTTATCCATTTTCAGGAACACTTTTTTGATCTGAAATTTGGAACAATACTCTGGCTGTATTTTTATCTCGTAAATTCCTTAAAGAGTTGGTAGTTAAAATGGCACTATACCCAAAATGCATTCTCCAGGGTGAACGATATTATCACTTTTTCATTGCTGCTGTTGCAAGGAGCCCGGCCACTAAAACAGCCCCGAATATCACCAGCGGTGAGAGCGGTGATTGTGTCGTGGTCGGCAGGGGTGTCGGGAGTGTTGTCGGGGGCCGGGTCGTGGTGGGCGGGACAGTTGTTGCAATCGTTGTCGGTGAAGTTGTCGGGGGTGCTGCTACCTCAAACTTCTTGATGCCAATGTATCCCTTGCGATCGCTGAAGGAGACTTCGTAGGTACCCGGGGTGGTGACGGCGATTTTTTTCGTAAAGACACCGGAGCCGTACTGGATATTGGTCTTCGTGCCGATCCACTCCGGGCCGAAGATCCTGCCTTCAGGCCCGCGGACCTCGATCTGGACCCCCTCGTTTTCCAGTTTATCCACCGAACCCTCTATCCTGAGCGCCTCCTCAAGGGCCTGGCTACCGGGTGACGTGATCGTAATCTCGCCGGATCGGTCAAGGAGCTGGACGATCTTGTAGGTCACGGAATCCCACCGGAGCGACTCTTCCCCCCCGGTTGTCTTCAGTTGCATCTCTACCTTGTACGTTCCCCCCGGGAGCCCCTCGGTCTCAAACAGCCGGTACTGGGTGTTCTTGTCCGCCTGGATGGTCACGGACTGCCGGCTTAACTCGGTCGAGGTGTACTGGGATCGGTACAGCACGAGGTCAAAGGTATAGCCGGCAGGGATAAGATCGCTTTCAATCGAGCATTTCAGCGGGAGACCTGCCTGGATGGACGCGGGACAGTCAAGATATAATCCACCGGCAGAGGCAGTACCCACGATACCCGCGATACATATCGCAATCAGCAGGATCTGTTTCATGACAACAGCATCGAATGGCTGAAAATAATAGGTTTCTGATCGACCGTGCTGGGCGGATTATACGGTTTTCTCAGGACACATCGGGCAGGTTGGAAAAAAAAGGATCATGCATACCACTATGTTCCACATAAAAAATGCAGCCCCCTTGTTGCGTCACTACGACCCCCAGGGGGGGGACGGAGTGCAATAAAAAAACGATTTTTTGCTTTGGAGAGATCATCTGCCCTTTGCTCAGGGGAACATCAGAGGGTGCCCCATCTCCTGAAAAACGGGGAGGCATCCTGCGGGGGCAAGCCCCCCTGACCCCCGATCCAGACAACATTTTTCACACGATTTCCGGACACCTTCGTGCTCCACGGTGCGAGCCATGGCGAGGCGGTGAGCACCCGGGGTCCCATCGTAATTCCCGTGGAAATTTGTTTTTTTTAGCTTTTCCCTGATCAGATTTTTTTAAAAACCAAATCCGGGCTCAGGGGAAATGTTGTTTTCTCTCCATGATCGAACCCCTTTTTTCCATCCCTGCCCCCCTAGGGGGCTCGTGGCCAATTACGACAGGATTGTCCGCTTCTCTTAAGGTATAGGGTAAAAAAATGGTTACGTGATCATCGCAATGCAGGGAGCGGCCACAGCGGCGTGGTCAGATCGTGGGAAAAAGCCCCCTCAAGGGTCTGCCGGTGATTTCTCCGAAAGCGAACCATTGGGATTTCATGCAGGCAGTACGCGACAATCCCAAAGGCTGCATCCCATCCATGAGCTATTACCCTCGGGGGCGCCAGAGGTTTGTGGAGGTCTTCTCACGGTGCATAGGGTATGAAAAAGATCATACAATGCCAATGAAATTTTTCAGCAGGCGGAGGCCCGCTGCCCCGCTCTTTTCCGGGTGGAACTGGACGCCGAACGTCAGGTCATGGCAGACTGAGGATGCGAACGGGCAGATGTACTGCGTTGTCGAGAGCGTGAACTCCGGCAGGGTATCGGCGTAATACGAGTGGACAAAGTACAGGTACTCGTCAGGCCCGAACCCGGCAAAGAGCGGATTTTCGGGTTTCTCAAGAGCCAGGGAGTTCCAGCCCATGTGGGGGACTTTCTGGCCGGAACCGCGGGGGAAACGTCTGACGCAGCCGGGAATGAGGCCGAGCCCCTGGTGGATCCCGTGCTCCTCGCTCGTCTCCATAAGCATCTGCATGCCAAGGCAGATCCCGAGGAGCGGGACCTCCCGTGCTGCCCGGATAACGATCTCCTGCAGGGGCCCGAGCTGGTCCATACCCTCGTGGAATGCCCCGACGCCCGGCAGCACGAGCCCGTCAGCAGATGCGATCTCGGCGGCATTGCTGGTAATGAAGGCATTCGCTCCTGCCTTCTCAAGCCCCCGATTCACGCTCCGGAGGTTTCCCAGACCGTAATCAATAATGGCTATCTTCTTCATCGTTTCCTCCCTCCACTAACCGCCATCTTCCTTCCGTTACCCATTCTGCAGGAAACCCGTGGGTCTTCCGGTACTCTTCGAGCCGGTCCTGCCAGCCTTTCCAGAGAAGGGGATAATCCGCCTCGATCCGGTGGATCAATGCCATATCACTGGACGGGCACATGAAACATCCGATCCGGTCCAGGTGCCGTTCATAGAGTGTATTATAGGGCGCCTTCTCCCGCATCAGGTACAGCCATACATGGAGGGCAGTCCAGTTGTGGATGGGTGCTGCCGAGAGCTGGGTCCGCACGTTCCTGTTCCGCCAGACCCGTTCGCTCCGGGCGCGGGCAGCCGACTCATAGCGCCGCTGGCCGATGAACGAGAGGCACTCCCCCCAGTTCTCCCGGATCAGGTCGCCGACCGGGCTCAGCTTGCAGACCCTGCAGCACCACCGGGCGTTCACGGCCGGCGGTCCCTGCTCCTCAAAGGTCTTCCAGAATGTGGTGTTCCCGTCCGTCCGGATCACCTCGAGACCGTACCGCCGGGACGTTACGGCGATGTTCTCGTAGGTCTCGGGAAACTCAAGGCCGGTATCGGCAAAGAGCATCGGCACCTTCCCGATCGCCTTTATCACGACGAGCAGGGTCGCAAGGCTGTCCTTTCCCCCGGAGTAGGAGATATTGCGGGCAAGGTGCGGATTCCTGTCCGCTACCTCCTGCACGAACAGGACCGATGATCCTTCTGCCCGCTCGAGCACGTCCGCGTTCGCCTTCACGGCATCGTCCCAGCTGGCCCTGCCGGGGATGACCTGCGATGCAATGTTCCGCCGGGTCCGGACAACCGACCCCTTCTCCATTGCCCGGGCGGTGGCAGCGTCAGCCTTCGCCCGCCCGACACCGATACAGGAGCCGTTCCGGGTGAGGATAAAGACCTCGTCTCCTGCCTGGACGCTGTCGTCGATGGAGAGCATGCCGGGCCGGAGCACGGACATGCCCTGGTCGCGGATGAACGGTACGGCATCGTCGCTGATAACGACCCATCGTTTTTTCGGCGAGAAGAGCCGGCAGGCCTCCGGCCGCGGGACCGGCTCCCACCGCCGCTTTTCCGGTATATAACGGATGATCCCGGCAATGCCGCCCCCCACCACGATCTCTTCCATCCGGTCCTTGTCCGGTACCTTGTTCAGGAGCGCAAGCTGCCCTTCCGGGATGAGCGGGGCACCGAAATGCTCATGGTAGGTATGGTTGATGAGGGAGATATCGGCAGGAAAGGCCGGCCGTGCATCGCCGGGCGGCGTGACCGGCACCGGCCGGGTCGCGGCACCGCAGGAACAGTGCTCCGCAAGCACCGGTGTATGACACGTGTCGCACCAGCGCAGCAGGATCTTCCCCAGATAAGACGGACGCATCTGTCGTACCATTCGCGCTGGAGAGATAAAAATGAGCAGCAGGCGCGGGTCCTTTGGCTGGACCTGCCCGGCGGTTTCCTGTCCCGGCAGCCCCGCTTCAGGAGAAGGGACATCGATAAATACGATTCTTTCACAAAGGTACTATACCTATGATTGATACCTGGCTTGTTTCCGCACTGGTCCTGGGAGTCCTTGCCCTGGGTGTTGTTCTCCGGAGCGCCCTTGCCAGGTTTCCTGAAGACCGGCTTGTTGCGGGTACGGTGGCAGTCGCCCTTGTTTCGATGACGGCTCTCACCATCAGCATTGCATACGGGACCCTTGTGATCCTCGATCTGGTCATCATCATTTCCCTGATCGGTTTTGCCCTTATGATCCGGGCAGCAAAGCAGGTAGGAGCTGACCGGACATGAGTTCGCTTCCCGCTGACCTGGGGATCTGGGCACTGCTCTTTATCGGGACCGTGTTCTGCGGGATCGGCCTGATGGGACTGCTGATCTTTCCCGACACGAAGAGCCGGATGTTTACGGCATTCCGGGCAACGGTCATCGGTTGTTGTGCGGTTATGCTTGCGGCCCTTATCTATGGATTTTCATTGCTCCTGACCACCGGCGGGGACCAGTATACGGCCCTGATCCTCCGTACGCTGGTCCTTGGTGCGGTGCTGGCAGCAGGAACCGGGGTGATGTCCCGGCTCATACAAGAAAGGATACGGCAGGACAACCCGAATCCCACCTGCCTGCCACCAGCAGGGTCCGGTTCTGACACAAAAGA
>ERZ795055.1328-NODE-1328-length-20106-cov-5.702858_pt1 | contig 20106 bp, 9 predicted proteins | sample MGYA00375139_ERZ795055 | MGnify/ENA primary metagenome ERZ795055 (study PRJEB30184, sample SAMN05720283) | anaerobic digester metagenome | isolation source: active sludge of municipal wastewater-treating anaerobic digesters | place: USA | collected 2015-01-23 ... | reverse complement strand
CAATTACTACTGCAATGATAGCGGCAAGAGTAAAAATCCACCAGCTGAGTTGAATCCTGTATGCATAATTTTCAAGCCATCTGTTCATCACATACCAGGCAACCGGAACTGCCAGAATAATTGCGACCAGAACCCATTTCAGGAAATCCACATTCAGTAAAAACAACACCTGTACGGTTTCTGCCCCATTTGTCTTACGTATTCCGATTTCCTTGGTTCGCTTTGAAATAGCATATGCAGATAAGCCCAAAAGACCAAGACATGCAATAAATATTGCCAGAAGTGAACTTACAAGGAATATCTTGCTGAATCGCTTGTCGGCGTTATATTGTTCATCATAAAAATCGTCAAGAAAGAAATAATTGAAAGGATTGCCAGGGTAATGTGAATACCATATTTTCTCCAGAGCAGGTATAACCTTTTCTACGCTGGTCAGACTGACTTTTATTGTATAGAACACATTCGCCGGCTGAAAGATAAATGCAACAGGCTTTGGAAGCTCTTTCAATGATTGCTGGTTAAAATCCTTAATAACAGCTTTAATATTGACCAACTGGTTGCCCCCTCTCAGGTTCTTGCTGACAGTGCTGACAGGATCTCTGAAATCATAATAATCCAGAGCCGCCTCATTAATGATTAATTTGTTTGTTTCCTCCTTTATGGATTCAGCAAAATTCTCACCTGCCAGCAGGTTCATGCCATAAACATCAAAAAAATAATTATCAATATAGTATACATCAATCCTTTTTTCAGTATTACGTCCTTCAACCGGGATACCGAATACGCGTGAATTTTTAATCTCTGTACCCGGCACACTGGATGACCCTGTTATACCACTGACAGCGGACAGAGCCATGATCTCATTCCTGAAGGATTCAAAATTGCTCATATAAGATTCAAATGTTTTTGCTGTTATTATACGCGGACCATCCAATACTACAAGTCCTTCTTTATTAAAGCCCAGGTCATGATTACGCATGAAACTTACCTGGAGATAAAGAGTTATTGTGGCGATTATCAGAACAATCGAAACAGTGAACTGAAAAACGACGAGATAATTTTTAAGCCTGCCTATCCAAACAGCCCCGGTTGGATTCTTCCCTTTCAGTACAAGGTTCGGAGGAAACTTCGAAATATAAACAGAAGGAAGCAGCCCGGTAATAACAGATCCTGAAATAATCAATACCAGCAGAGCTACAATCCCGAGTGTCACCACATTTTTGTAATTGCCATTCACATCCAGCTCGTTGCTTATTGAGGAATGCAGATGAATATCTGTCAGTTTCACCAGCCTGTACTCAAGAAGGAAGAAAGCTTCCTTCATAAATTTACCTATAAATTTTTCGGGCAACTGAGCCAGTTTTGACTCCAATTCCCCGGGATCTGCACCCGGCGTAAGAAGAATGTAGGAATAAACTCTTTCGCTCACCCAAGAATTGTCCCACGATCTCGAGTTCCTGATCAGGTTTTCGTATGACAGTAAAATATCAAATTTGAAATGAGAATTACCGGGAATGGATCTTGCTACTCCCGCAACTTCAAAATCGCTGACTCCGTCGACAGTAATCATTTTTCCAATCGGGTCCTCATCACCAAAATATTTTCTGGCAGTTTCCTCAGTTAACACAGCATGATTTACAGTAAGGATGCTGGAATCCGGATTTCCAGACACAATTGGAAATGAAAAAACAGTAAAAAATGATGACTGTGCATAAAGGATCTTTTTCTCTTTAAATATTTTATCTCCATATTTCACGAGGCTTTCCGTTCGTGAAAATCTTGTATAGTCTATAACCTCAGGGAAGGCGTTTTTTATCTCTTTTCCAACGGCACCCGATCCGGAAGCTGAATGTTGTTCAAGGATGCCTTCTTCATATAAAAGATAATCGACTCTGTATATGTTTCCGGCATTAGCATGAAACTTGTCGTAAGAAGTTTCTGCCTTTATCCACAGAATAATAAGAATAAATGAGGAAATTCCAATGGTTAATCCAAGAAGGTTAATGAAAAAATATCCCTTGTTTGACCTGAGATTTCTGATGGTAAGTGCCAGGTAGTTCTTTATCATTCAGAATAATTTCACTAAAAATAACGTATTATGGAATTGGATATTAATATTCAGAGGTTTCAAGTCTCACTATTCATAACGGAGTGCCTCTACCGGATTTGTGCGTGAAGCCTTATATGAGTGGAAAAATACAGTAGCTGTTACGACGAGGGCTGAAATAACAAAGGAAATAATGAATACCCATGGTGAAATGGAAGTCCTGAACGAAAAATTATTTAACCATCTGCTCATGAAATAGATTGTAACAGGAATTGAAATCAATGAAGATATCAGTACAAGAATCAGGTTTGATTTCAGAAATGATCTGATTATTGACTTTCCTGAGCTTCCGAATACTTTTTTTATACCTATTTCCTTTGTCCGTGATTTGCTGACAAAGAGAACAAGTCCGAACAATCCGAAAGCTGCGATCAACAATGTGAACAAAGCAAAGATTGATACAATCGTACTTAAATTTTTCTCAGACGAATAGAGACTGGCAATAAGTGATTCAATAGTTGAGTACATGAAAGGTCTGTCGGGTGCAGCTTTTTTCCACTCAGCTTCAATAAACGTTAATACGGCGTTCATCATACCGGGCCTGTAATGAACTGCCACCTGCTGGATATACTTGTCAGTCATATGGATCGAAAGTGGCGGTATATCAGTGTGGATGGAGTGAAGATTAAAATCTTTTACAACACCTATAATATTACTTTCTCCAAGTTTTTGCCCTATGGGATCGGAAATTCCAAGAGCTTTCACCGCTGTTTCATTCAGAATTACAGACTGAGTCAGATCGCTTCCGAACTCTTCCGAGAATTCACGGCCTTTTATGACCGGTATTCCCATTGTCTTTAAGAAATTATAATCGACTGCCAGACCCTCAACCTTGATCTTTGTCTCCGGATTCTGGAAATTACTCTGCATTGTTGACATCGATCCCTGCATAGGAAGTCCGGTCATAACCCCTGCAGCCATAATTATATTCGGATTCGATTTTATACTGTTAATAAATGATGAATACCCCCTGAAGTTCCTGCCAAGCTCCACCATCAGGATATCTTTGGTATAGTGGCCGGTATCCTTATTAAGTGCATAATTATACTGCGAACGGATTATCAGCGTGCTGGAAATGAAAGTACAGAAGATAACGAGCTGAAGTATCATCAGGGCTGATCTGACAAGCTGCCGTTTTTTGCCTGTCTGTACAGGATTTTTCAGAATATTCAGTACTTCCAGGCGCGACAGGTAGGACGATGTATATAGTCCTGAAAAAAAGCCTATTAATATTGTAACACCCAGGTATACCATGACATAGATCCATATATTTGAAGGAATAATATACAGATCTTTCTGGAAAAGTTTTCCGGCTGCAGGGAGAGCAATTCCGGCAAGAACAAGAGCAACGGGGAGGACGAGCAATACGAGCAGGATTGATTCGCTGAGCAGTTGTTTTTTAATATTGTTGTTATAGGCTCCAAAGGTTTTTCTGATCCCAATTTCCCTGCCTCTTGATGATGAGACTGCAGTGGCCAGAATTATATAATTCATTGCGGCGACCAGAACAATCAGGAAAGCAATTAAAGAGAACAACCTCACATTCTTAATATTTCCTTTCAATCCGGTGTTTGCCACATTCTCAGAATCAAGGTAGACATCTGAGAGGTTTTGTAGTGAATATTCCACGGTAGGATTTTCGCTTATATTTTTTTTCTCAAATGCCCTGAACTGTTTTTCGAATTCATCCGGATCAGTACCATCAGTAAGAAGGATCCAGGTGTTCCAGAAGTCAAACGTCCAGTTCACATCTGCATTTGAAACTTTGAATGTTTCATTGATCGGTGCAAGTGTCCACCAGCTGCTGATAAAACATTGAGCCTTTAATATTGAATTGACTTGTATATCTTCGAAAACACCTTTTACTATGAACAGGTTTTCCTTGTTGTTAATGATCCCTGCCATTTCTTTACCAACCGGATTCTCCCCGGGAAAAAATCTTTCAGCAAGTTCCCTGGAAAGTACTACAGAATTTTTCTCCTCAAGCAGGTTCTGACCCGGTGCTCCTTCAATAAGCGGGATTGTAAAAATGTCAAAGATGTCAGGGCTTGCCGCCATAGCCGGCCTTACAGCAACCGACTTCTCCTTAATTTTAAATATTAAACTGACTGGCCGGACTGTGCAGGCTTTCTTAACCTGGGGATACTCATCCTTAAGAGTCGAGGCAAGAACATAAGGGGTCCCTGCCATAATCTGCTTGAATTCCTTATAATAATTGAGTACCCTGTATACATTTTTCCTGTTTTTATGACATGATTCATAGCTGAGTTCATTGATCACATATAGTAAAATTATGAACGAAGCAGCCAATGCTATTGAAAGTCCCATTATGTTGATCCCTGCAAATACCTTATTATATTTCAGGAACCGGAGAGCTGTTTTCAGGTAGTTTCTTACCATTTAATCTGTTTTGACTATAAATTTAGGTAAAAAAATTATTCATACCGCAATGCCTCGACAGGATTTCTTGTCGCCGCCCGCCAGCTCTGGAGGCTGACCGTGACAGCAGCTATTATCAGGGCAAGCAATCCCGATAATAAAAATACCCACCAGCTTAATTCCGTCCTGTATGCAAAATTCTGAAGCCATTTATTAATTGCAAACCAGGCAACCGGAAGTGCAATCAGATATGCAATAATGACCCATTTAATAAAATCCCTGTTGAGTAACCCGATAATCTCATATACAGTGGCTCCGTTTACTTTGCGAAGTCCGATTTCTTTGGTCCTCCTTTCATTCATGCTTAATGAAAGCCCAAGGATGCCCAGAATGCAGAGAAAGATAGTAATAGCTGCAAAAAGCAGAAACAGGTTAAGAGCTTTCTGATCCGATTTGTAATAACCGGCTATTCTTTCGTTCAGGAACATATAAGGGAAAGGCTCACCGGGAAAGATCTTTTCCCATATGTCATTGATCCTGCTGATATCTCCGGAAATAATATTTCCCCTTTTTTCACCATTATCCTCAGGATACGACAGCCTGATATTTACAGTCCTGAAACTGACAGGGCTGCTGGTAAAAACACATGGGCGGATCTCATCATGCAAGGAGCCTGAATGAAAATCTTCAACCACACCTTTTATTATCATACGGTTTCCTGCCGGTCCCCTGATAACAAGACCGACAGCTTCTTCAGCAGTTTTTATACCTGTTTCTCTCAGGAACTCCCTGTTCACCAGGATTGTATTTGCCGTATCTGTTGAAGAGAAATTATTTCCGGCAAGCAGGGTAAAAGAATAAATATCAATATATGAAGTATCAACAGATTTAATTTCAGCATCAATCGGTTTCACCTCATCACCGGCAAGAACTCCGAAAGAGGTCCACGACTGCGCTTCAGCCGGTAAAACTGAACTGAAACTCACCCCTGCTGTTGAAGGAAGGGAAAGCAATTCACTTTTAAGAGCAGTAAGCCTGACAGCCGAATTCCCGGGCAATCTCGCGAAAATGACATTTTCGGTATCGTAACCCAGTTCCTTATGGTTAATGAAATATATCTGTTTAATAATAAAGAATGTGGCGATAATAACCGATTGTGCAACAATGAACTGAAGAATGATACTTCCCTTTCCGAACAAATTTCTTCCGCCGGAATAGCCTGAGTCACTTCCTTTAAGCATGGAAGATAGGGATTTTAATTTCAGGTTAAGTACCGGGAAAACGACCGAAATTGCGCTTCCTGCAATAAGTAGAAATAGAATAAAGAAAAGAGCGGTAATGCCTGTGCCCGGAGTGTAATCGCCGGGAATATCTATGAAAGCATTAAAATTTCTTATAAATGAATAGGCTAGCTGAAGACTGATCAGAAGTGCAAACATATTAACAAGCAAAGATTCTGTAAAAAACTGAAAAAAGACATTTATAGGTTTTGTGCCCAGGATCAGGTTCAGTGCAATCTGTTTCTTCTGTCTGACCGATTCTGCAAGGAAAAAGTTACTGTAATTAAAGCAGGCTATGAGAAAAATAAAAATCCCGACAATTGTAATCGCGTAAAGTAACCCATTACTTACTGTTCTGTTATTATAATTACCGAATTTGCCGTCCTTGTGTACCTGTGAAAGTTGCTGTAATTTAAATTGCCTCCGTTCAGCATAATCTCCGTCTGCGTGAGGGCTATAGATTTCTTTGAATTTCTTCTCAACAGTCGCAACCTGGCTCCTGTTGTTCAAAACAATATAACATTGATAATTATCAGACAAACTCCCCCAGTCATTTTCAGCTCCCGGATTCATCTTTTCGGTAAAGGTGGGTAATGACAGAATTACTTTAAAGGGGAAATCGGAGTTTTCCGGGAGATCCCCGATGACACCTTCAATTCTGAATTTTGAACCGAAGAGTATAAAATCCTGACCAAGGGGATCCTGATCAGCAAAAAGTTTATGTGCGATTTCCTCTGTAATAATTGAAGTAAACGGTTCATTAAGTACCTGTTTGCCGCTTCCGGAAATCCATTTTATCCCTTTATCTCCAAAATCAAATATTTCGAAAAACGATGGCTCGGTAAAAACAACTCCATCATCGATATCAAATGCTTTTTCTTTCTCATTTTCTTTCGCCGGAAGGATTATTTTCTGGCCATACAGATAAAAAACCGAAACCACATTGCTGATTTCAGGGACACTTTTCCTCACTTCTCCTGGGAGTCCGAAATATACACCGGTTCTGTACTCCAGGCCGCCATCAGTATACTCCAGACCGGAGGTAACCCTGACGATCCTGTAAGTGTTCCTGCTTTGGGTATGCGAACTGTCAAAGCTTAGTTCATAAGTAATTTTAGTATAGATTATTAAGCAGCTTGTAAATCCCAGTATCAGTCCGATAAATATCAGTAAATTAGATTTGTAGTTTCTGATAATCCTTCGGATGGCTATTTTTAAATATTGTCCATTCATATCATTTATAATTAATGATTTTCAATCAATTTTACAGTATGGTCGTTTCCAGCCAGCTGAAATCCGCCCATAAATCCTACCTTTCCGTTACCCGACCTCACCTCCTGAATACGACCTATCCCGTTATCGGCCTCTCCTCCTACATCCCCTCTCCTGTCATTCATACCTCAGTGCCTCTACCGGATTTCTGGTTGCTGCCCTCCAGCTCTGCCAGCTGACAGTCAGTAATGCAATTCCGTAAGCGCACAAACCTGCTGCAAGAAATATCCATAAGGTGATGTCAGTTCTGTATGCAAAAGACTCCAGCCATTTGTGTATTGCATACCAGATAACCGGAATCGCAACCAGAAAAGCGCTTGTCACAATGAAAATAATTTCCTTGTTCAGCATATAAAGTATCTCATGCACTTTTGCACCATTAAGTTTCCTGATCCCGATTTCTTTGGTCCTTGATACAGCGGCTTGCATTACAAGGGCAAAAAGAGACAAAACCGTAATGACAACAGCCATAAGGCTGAAAAGAATAAATGATCTGAAAAGCTGCACATGAGATTTATATTGTGAATTGAAGAAATCATCAAGGAAATAATACTCGAAGTACTGGTCCCTGAAATGCGATTTGAATTCAGCAGTTACTTTCTGTAAAATATCTGAAATGTCTGCATCCCTGATCCTTATGAAGATATAGGATCCTCTGAGGTCGCAATTGAAAACAGTAGGCTTTATTTCCTGGTCCAGTGAATTCTGAAAATAACCATCGATTACGCCCACTATTTCACCGATATCTTCCTTCATATCAGTATCGTAGAGCGTCTGACCAAGAATTTCTTTCAGATTTTCAGCTCCAAGAGCCCGGACTGCTTCCTTATTCAGGATAAGATGCCGGGTTCCTCCGTCCCAATTGGTTTCATCATAATAAAAGTTTCTCCCTTCCAATAATTTCACACCAAAGAATCCGAAGAAATCAGGTGCCACATCAGCCTGAAAAATCTGGATTCCCGGATTTTCTTTTCCCTTGAGGCAGATGCCACCTTTCACCCAGGTGTTCTTTTCGCCTGGTGATATTGTTGAAAAGGTTATTTCAGATATACCAGGATATTTGAGAAGAGTTTCCTGGAATGATTTCTGGGCTTCATTGAATTCCCCGGTAACAGGTCTTTTTACCACCAGCGTCCGGTCCATATCCATTGTAAAAGCATCCTTTTTCATATAGCTGATCTGCTTCAGGGCACCGATGGTGCATCCTGTCAGGATTATAGCTATTATGTATTGGGCAACCAGCAAAATCCTCCGGGATGCTTTCCTGCCGGGCATCAGAAAATCCTTTCGGATAAATGATAAGGGAGCAATATTATAAATCCTGATTCCCAGGAACCAGCCTGTAATAATGCCAAGTAAAATTATGACCATTCCGGGTATAATCCAGGTCCTGATATTAAAAACAGTGGAATTGGTAAAGTCAAGGTCAAGAAAATCCCTGAAAACCGGAAACAGCATAAAAAGAAGAAGAAAGGCAAGAATAAAACTTATAAGTCCTGTAAGCAGTGCCTCAGCAGTGAATTCAGCAACAATATCCTGTGATGAGGCTCCGTTGACAATCCTGATGCCAATTCCCCTTATCTTTCTGCTTATTATAGAGGAAAAAAGATTGATATAATTCAGACCTGCGCTTATAAGGATGAGGAATGCAATGGCACTAAGGATTATCATGTATTTATTATTGCCATTGGCTTCATATTCAAACCGGTAATTTGAATGTAAATGAATATCCAAAACCGGCTGGAGGTGATATTCTATGGGGAAATCAACCGGAATTTTTCTTTCCGCCATAAACTCTTTAGCCAGTGTTGTTATTTCATCAGCTACTTTTCCCACATCCGATTCCTCCCTGAGCTGAAAATAAGTATTTGTGTTGTTGCATGTATAACAGTATGAAGGATTTAAAAGTGTGGATAAAGATATTACCAGGTCGAACTTAAGGTGTGAATTCTGCGGTGTATCCTTAATCACTCCCTGGATAGTGACTGGTTTCTTACCCGGATTCACACCATAGATGATCTTCCCTACCGGATTTTCATTTCCGAAATATTTTCTGGCGGTCGACTCAGTGACTATTGCTACGCCGGGACTCCTTAAAAATTTCGATTTATCACCTGACAGAACGATATGGGAAAATATATCAAAGAATGAACTGTCTGCGAATAGTGTCCTGTCTTCCTTAAAGATCTGCTCGCCTGCAAGAACATATTGTGTTTCTCTTTTACATCTGCAGAAGTTTTCAATTTCGGGGATATTTTTACTGGCTATTTCTCCGGCAAAATAATTATTGCCCACACTTTTATCGAGGCCTGTCTCATAGAACCGGTAAAAAACAAGCCGGTAAAGACGATCTGAGTTTTCGAATTGCCTGTCGTAGCTCTTTTCAAAGCTAATATACTGAAATATCAGCAAAACTGCCATTAATCCTATTGCCAGACCGATAATATTGATACTGTTCAGTCCGATATTATTCAGGATATTTCTATATGCAAGCTTTAAATATTTCCTAAGCATTGGAAAGGATTATTTAATTGTATCAATTTGTAATTACATACTGCCAGCAAAATACCGTAGTGTATTTGCACCGTTGAGCTCCTTTGCCGTTAATTTCATTCATTCCTCAACGCCTCCACCGGATTCCTTGTCGCCGCCCGCCAGCTTTGCCAGCTGACAGTCAGCAGGGAGACAGCAAGCACCATTAAGCCGGACAGAGCAAAAATCCACCAGCTTAAATCTGTTTTATAAGCATAGCCTTCAAGCCATTTATACATCCCATAAAAGGCAGCAGGGACAGCTATGAAAAACGCAATTATTGTCCATCTGAAGAAATCTGAATTGATCATTTTCAGAATATCAGAGATTTTTGCACCATTTATTTTTCTTATACCTATTTCTTTTGTTCGTGATCGTGTCTTCTGGTATGAGACAGCAAAGAGTCCGATCATTGAAAGGAAGAGACTAATAATTGAACATGCTGTAATAAGCTTTCTAAAGTTGACATTCTTCCTGTGATACCATTCAAAGCGGTCACCTGTCGATTCAGTATTCTCAGGGTAATCGGGGATAAGCGTCTGCCAGACATCAGAAATCGCCTCTCTTGCCTGAGGGATCTGGTTATCTGATACTTTCACCATAAGATGACCTCCTTTATTATCGAATGAAATAAAAGCCGGTTCCACAAAAGATTTGAGATCTGAATAATGAAAATCTTTAACTATCCCTGAAATGATCTTATCTTCCATCCCGGGCATACCCTTACCCACCAGATCCTGGCCATGGAAAAGATTGGCAAATGATTCATTGATAAGACACTTATCGGTGTTTGAAGAAAGGGTTTCAGAGAAATCATCCCCGGCAATAAGTTCAATTCCAAGCACGGAAAGATAATTTTCATCACCACTGAATCCGGCAGGAGAATATTGTTTTTCGACTCCATTCTCCTGATATTTTAATGCCAGAAGGAAATGTTCCAGAAGTGGAGAAGCCCCAACCACAGATACATTTTTTACGGAACCGTATTTCATCAGCTCATCCTTAAAAACTTTTGCCTTTTCTTTATACTGCGCGGGTATTTTTACCTCTATCACCTCTTTATCCAAGCCGATCTGTTTGTTTGTAATGAAATTCATTTGCCGGATAATGACAATGGAACTAATAATAAGTGCCATTGAGCTGGCCAGTTGAAGGACATTAAAGGCAGGAATCTGAATACTCCTTATTTTATGATCCCGATCTGTCCTTAACAGATTTAATCCGAGAAGGGAACGGGTCAGATATAAGATGAATAAGAGAGTGACCAGTATTAAAAACGCCAGTACTGCTGTCAGAATTGCAATTTGTCCGGGTTTAAAAATGAACGTCCTGGTGATATTACTGCCTGTAAGGTTGTTAAAGAAATGCAACCCGTCATGCATCAGGAACAGGCCCAGGATAAAGGAAAATATAACAATTACCGAACTCTCGAGAAGAAATCTGAAAATCAGGTTTGTCAGAGAACTGCCATTTATTCGCCGCAGATAAAGTTCTTTTGTTTTCCTGCTAAATTTATTTGACAGTATTGTCAGGTAGTTAAATACAGCGACTCCCATGATCATAAGTCCGATAATCGTGGCAATCCACAGATCTCTTCTGTCACGGCTATTCTCAATAGTCATACGACGTGTAGTATCGAAATACGCGAGCCTCATGGGCTCAAGATAATAAGGGCCGGGTACTCCGGTATGAATAACAGGAATAGTTTCCTTCTTTTCCGCAAAAAGTTTTTCCATTTCCACCTGATCAGTATTTTCGGCCAACCTTATATAACAGCGGCTGTCGGCATCACCTATAAGGCGAACCATATCGAAATTGATCTGGGTATTTTCAACAGGCTTTTCGAATATACCGGTTACTGTCATCTCGTCCGGTTTATTCCGGTAAACCAGGGTAATTATCCTTCCGACCGGATCTTGATTACCAAAATATTTTTTTGCGATCTCAGTTGAGATGACCAGGCTGTTATTGGCTTCAAGTGCTGTTCCCGGATTATTTGTCAGAAGCCTGTATGAAAAAAATCTGAAGAAATTCTCTGATGCCCCGATAATCTTCGGATTATCAAAATAATCTTCATTATCTGCAATTATCTTAAGTGCATTGGAATTATTCACCCGGCAAAAATCTTCCACCCCTGCAAAATTGTTCTTCATGTATTCTGCCGATCCGTAACGGCAGTGATACATTTGTTTACCGGGTAACCAGGGATCATCACATTTCAGTGCATATATCCGGTCACTGTTTTTATGAAAATTGTCAGTACCCAGTTCCCGGCCTATGAAAAGAACCACAAGATTAATGCTCACCAATCCTACGGCAAGGCTGATTATAATAACCACCGTATTCACCCTGTCGCTTTGAATGCTTCTGAGGATTTGTTTAAAATTCATATCGGGTTAATTGTCTTTACTCATATCGCAACGCCCCGACAGGGTTCCTTGTCGCTGCTCTCCAACTCTGCAAGCTTACTGTCATTAAAGAAATACCAAGGGCGATCAGACCGGCCAGAGCAAATATCCACCAGCTAATTTCTGTCCTGTAGGCAAAATTCTGAAGCCATTTATTCATGGCAAACAATGACACCGGACAGGCGACAAATAAGGCTATTATTACCCATTTTGTAATATCCCTGGAGAGAAGAACCATTATCTCTGTTGTTCTGGCACCATTCACTTTCCTTATGCCAATTTCCTTTGTACGCTGCTCAATAGTGAATGCCGAAAGACCGAAAAGTCCAATACAGGCTATGAACAAAGCCAACAATGCAAATGCAAAAAGAAGACTTTCAAATTTCCTTTCTGATTTGTACTGCAGATCATAAGTTGTGTCCAGAAATTTATATTCGAAAGAGAATGCCGGACACATTTCTTCCCAAATCCCCCTTATTTTTTCAAGGGCTCCTGGTATATTATTACCACTAAGCTTAATATTAATATAGTTTTTATATTCCGGAGTATAGAAAAGGATCAAAGGTGTCTGTTCATATATCAGGCCTCTGTAGTGAAAATCTTTGAAAATACCTATTATCTGCCCTTTAATACCGTTCCCCGGGACAATTACCTGACCGACAGGATCTTTTAAATCGTAAATTTTAATTGCTGTTTCGTTAATAAGATAAGTTGCTTTATTATCTGCCGGAATTTCCGCGGAAAAATTCCGTCCATCTTTTATTTTGATTCCCAGGGTTTTCAGGTAATCCGGATCTACGTAATTATTAAAGTACTTGTTCTCTTTACCTTCAATATTCACGCAGCACCATGATCCCCAATAGTTGCCAGGGATCCTGCTTGAATATGAAGCACTCATAATTTCCGGATGGTTTAACAATTTTTCTTTAAACAGATCCATGTTTCCTCTTATCTGGGAGTTGAGTTTAAGAAAAATAACATTATTCATATCAAATCCCAGATCTTTCCTGTTCATATACTGAAACTGCTTATTGGCTATCAAAGTACAGATTATCAAAGTAATCGAAATCAGATTCTGGAATACTATCAACCCATTGCGAATCCCGATATGATTTCTGGATCCGGAGATGGCTGACTTGTCTGTAAAACAACTATATGAACTTATATATAAACTCGGATAGATCCCGGAAAATAAAATAAAAATGAATAATCCCGAAATAAGAATCAGAAAATTTCGGAGGGTAGCGAAGTCACCGATACGGACTGAAAATTCTGTCAGTGTTTTCAGAACAGGATTAAAAAACCACAGGAATATGAAAGCTATTATTAAGGAAAGAAAAATAAACATTACCGTTTCAAACAGGAATTGCAGAATCAGGTGTATCCGTGATGCACCCTGAAGCTTTTTCAGGCTAACTTCTTTTGATCTTGCCACAGCACTGGCTATCGTCAGATTAATAAAATTAATTGCTGCCAGCAGAAGTATGAAAACTGAAACCGATATCAGTATCTTGTTATATAATAAATTACCATGTTTTGTACTGCTCTCATTTTCAACTTCAGGTGAATAGTATATCTTATCGAAAGGCCTCAACCGGAACTTCTGATCGTAATGAAATTTCCCCAGAAGTTCTCTAATTTGTGCTTCAACTTCTCCAACACTTGCATTATCAGGCAGCAACAGGTAAGTAGGATAACTCCATCCGTCATATTCCTGCAGGATACCCGGTCTTCTGATTTTTTCCAGACTAACAATAGAAGCTGCAACTTCTATTTTCAGGTGCAGGTAAGGATTATCCTTTATTATGCCAGTGACAGTAAAATCATACTGATTTTCAAATCTTACGATTTTGCCGATTGCATCAGTCGTACCAAACAGTCTTTCAGCCACAGTTTCAGATAAAACCAGTGAATATGGACTGACAAGGGCTTTATCAGGATCTCCTTCCAGGAATTCCATCGGGATAACAGTAAAAAAAGTACTGTCTGCAAAAACAAGGTCCGGCAGATTGAATGGACCATTTTCTACCTGTACCCCGACATCTGTCCAGAAATTCATTCTTGCCGGAACGACCTGATCTGTCAGGTTCTGACCAATAACATGCCCGATAAAAGGGGGCATGCTAGCCCATTGAGCCTCAAGACGATAAATATTGTCGGTACCAGGAATTCCACTGTCATATCTGTTCTCATTTATAACAAATGACCATATAATAATTACTGCAGTAATACTGACAGCCAATCCGAGGATCTTTATTAATGTTGTGATTAAATTGTTCCTGAAATTCCTTAACGTAATCTTAAGAATCCCTTGTAAAAACATACCTTTCGGTTAATAAATTGAAAATCTGTTTTATCATTCATATCTCAGTGCCTCTACCGGATTCCTCGTTGCCGCTCTCCAGCTCTGCCAGCTGATCGTAAGAACTGCGATAATAATGGCCGATAAACCTGCCAGAGCAAAGACCCACCAGCTTATCGCAGTCCTGTAAGCAAATCTTTCCATCCATTTTGAAATGAGCCAGTGTGAAACCGGAACCGAAACAGCAATGCCCAGCAATACCCATTTTACAAAATCTGCATTAAGCATCAGCAATACTGAAGATACCGATGCTCCGTTAACTTTCCTGATACCTATCTCCTTTTCTCTTTTCGATATGCTTATAAGGGATATTCCGAACAACCCCATAACAGATAATATCAATGCCAGGAGAGAAAATGCTTCTATAATATTGAAATGATTTCTTTCACGTGAATAGAAATTTTCTACCTGATCGGTCAGATAACGAGCTTCAAAGATCTCATCCGGGTCAATCTGTGAATAAAGTTCCCTGAACCTTTTGATAATCCTTTCGTCATTCCTGCCGTCAGTCTTGATTGCAATAAGCCCCATCCTGGCAGGATTCTGAGGCAGGATGACCATTGGTTGTATCTCCGAATGCAGGGAATGTGCATGGAAATCCCTTACAACCCCCCGCACTTTAAAAGCAAGAAGGTTACCTCCCGCATTCACATTATGTTCTTTAGCAGCGGATTCATTGATAAGCACTTCAGGCGGACCCTCCTTATACGGACCGAAAGGAGAACCATCGATAACCTCAATTCCAAGCAGTTCAGTCATACCTTCACCCATTATCAGACCATCAAACCTGATCCGGGCTCCCGATACATCTGCAAGATTGATCGGCAAAAATTGTCCAAATGGTGGAATGAATGAACCTCCGGCAACATTAACCACACCGGGTATCTTTTTCATTTCATCACACAAAGTAAGGAAACTGTTCTTCAGCTCGTCAGAATTCAGATCAGCCACCAGGACATTTTCCGGATTTATACCGGTATAACCACTCCTTGAATATTTAAGTTGCTTTGAGATGGCTATCAGACCTGATACAAGAATCATATAGATTGTGAAGTGGAGCAACAGAAATGAATAATTCCATCTTTTTGATCCGTTCATTCCGGGCAACTTGCCAGAGATCATTTTTAAGACAGTAATCCTTGAATAATTCAGTCCTATCATCCAGCCCGACAGCAAGCCTGTCAGGAGAATAAGTATTATAAGCAATAACCATAGCTTTGGTGTCAGGAAAACCTGACCCGTAAGTGTTTTGCCAAGAGTATCGTTGACAAAGGGGATACCGGACTCAATGATAAATATTGCCGGAATGAGGCTTAGTAACACTATAACAAACGATTCCGCAATGACCATCCTCCTTATTATTCCCGGAGAGGCACCATAAACTTTCCTTGTCCCCAGTTCCCTGGTTCTTCCTGATACCCCCGCCCGTGCAAGAAGAATAAAATTTGCCAGCGAGATCACAAGGATCAGCAGCGATATGATTTCATAGTACTTTAACTCATCAGGATTTCCCCGGCGGAGAAAAAAGCTTCCGCTTATTCCGTCGGATCCAAGGTAGATATCAGCAACAGGTTGTAAACTGTATTTCAGTGTATCCTGCCCCGGATCGGCAATCAATTCCTTGTATTTTTCCATTTTTGCCGGCAGAACAGAGGGATCGGCATTTTTATCGAGAACCAGAAAAGAAAGGTATTCAGTATTTCTCCATCCCAGAGGCTGAGTTTCTGAAGTCCCGTAATCACCCAGGGCTCTCTGAAACTGCCGGGACATTTTTTGGGACAATCTTAAATCAGTTATCAGCGCCGGATCGAGTGTTGAATTAGGGGGAAAGGATTTATATACTCCTGAAACGGTAAGCTTTATAAAGCCTTCCGGAAAACGGACTTCAAGTACTGAACCGAGAGGAGAAAGATCTCCAAAATACTTCAGGACCGATTCATCTGAAACAGCTACTTCATTCATTGAAACTGCCGGCGACCCTGATATAAAATCAATTCCCATTATCCTGAAAACCGAGGAATCGGCAAAACCAAAATTCCCTTCACGAACTATCTCGTTTCCTGGAGTCCTGAGCTGGATCGAACCTGCCTGGTAATACCTGAAATAATCCCTTACCTCAGGAAAATCATTTTTCATTGACTCTGCAAGCGGATAATTAACCTGGGAACTGGAACCTGAGATTATACGAAATACATTCCCGTGATCGGGAATAAAAGTATCGAAGGACTTTTCATGGATTACCAGAGCTAACAGAATAATTGTACACCCAAGTCCTATCCCAAGACCAAGAACGCTTATCAAGGAAACAACTTTGTTCCTGAGAATGCTTCTTATTGCTGAGATCAGGTTGTGCTTTATCATATTACTCTTTGTTTAGTTTCAGGGAACTAAAATGATGCCATAATTATATTTTATTGATATACAATTAGTTTTGACTAGAACAACAACCTGCAAGTAAATAATTTTTACATTTTATCGTAAAATATTTTTACGATTGCTTGGCATATATAATTAATTCGTTTAACTTAATCTCCCGGAAAGTACTTGAAAACCTTTGTGTCCTTCGTGTGCCCTTCGTGCTCTTTGTGGTTAAACAAGTAAGTTCCCGTATCATATACTATTGTTCTTTAGTAAATTAATATGTCATAATAAATGTCCATTCAGAAAGCATCAATCTTGGTTATCGACGATAACAAAAGCATTCTTAGTGCTCTTGAGATACTTCTGATCCCCGAGTTCGGCGATGTTACACTGATCTCCAACCCGAATCAGATCCTACAGGAACTCAGGAAGAAGGAGTACAACCTTGTGATCCTTGATATGAATTTTACTGCCGGCATCAAATCAGGAAATGAGGGTATCTACTGGCTGGGAAAGATCAAAGAGGCAAATCCTGATATATCGGTAGTAATGATAACGGCATACGGGGATATAGACATTGCTGTAAAAGCCCTTAAAGCGGGGGCTTCGGATTTTGTTGTCAAACCGTGGGACAATGAAAAACTCCTTGCAACATTAAGACTGGCCTTACAGCTTAATTTCTCAAAAAGGGAGGTGAATAATCTCAGGAAAAGGGAATCTGAGCTGAAAAGAGCTCTGATCCCGGAGGGAAGACATATTATGGGCTCTTCACCACAGATAATGCATGTGATGAATCTTGTAAGAAAAGTAGCTAAGACTGATGCAAATATCCTCATAACCGGAGAGAACGGCACAGGCAAAGAGCTTATAGCACAGGAGATTCACCGTCTTTCAAACCGGTCTAAGGAACTGATGGTCAGTGTGGATATGGGTGCAATTGCTGAAACCCTCTTTGAAAGTGAGTTATTCGGTCATGTAAAAGGTGCTTTCACCGATGCCAGGGAAAGCCGTCAGGGTAAATTTGAGATAGCACAGAAAGGTACCCTCTTCCTTGATGAAATCGGAAATCTGTCCTTCCACCTTCAGGCCAAGCTTCTGGCCGCTCTTGAAAACAGGCAGATAACAAGGATCGGATCAAATGAACCGATACCTGTAGATATAAGACTTATCTGTGCAACAAACAGAAATATTGAATCTATGGTCAGGGATGGCCTTTTCAGGGAAGACCTGTTATACCGGATAAACACAATTCAGATAGAATTACCTCCGTTAAGGGAAAGGGGCAGGGATATTATTCTGCTTTCGGAATTCTTTCTGAGGAAATATTCCCATAAATATAACAAGGGAGAACTGAGGATCAACCAGCAGGGACTTGAAAAAATGATGGATTATGCCTGGCCGGGCAATATCAGGGAATTGCAGAATACAATAGAGAAAGCCGTCATCCTCAGCGACACGGCGGTAATTAAACCCGAAGATCTGTACCTCAGACCCGTATCAAAAAGCATCGGATTCGAATCAATTGCAACACTCGGGAAAATGGAGGAAAAAATGATAACCCTTGCCATTGAAAAAAATAACGGAAATCTTACAGCCGCAGCGGAACAACTCGGGATAACCAGACAGACTTTATACAACAGACTAAAGAAAGATAACAGATGATAAGCAGGAACTTAAATGTAAACATAATAATCAGGGTACTTGTGATCGCGTTCCTCTCGTTACTGCTCGGATATTTTCTTTTTTCCGTCCGTTCCGTCCGCCTGTCGATCATCTGTATACTTGTAATATTCGTGGTCACCGTCGGCCTTATATCATATCTGAACAGCACAAACAGGAATATCAGGTTCTTCTTCGATTCAGTTGTTGATGACGATACCAATCTGCTCTTCCCTGTTGACAACAAGAGCGGAATAGTCAGGGAACTTCACCAGAGCATGAATAATTTCAACAGGCAGCTGCAAAACCTTAAATTCAGTATCAGAAAACAGGAGCACTATTTCAGCAGGATCCTTGAACATCTTGCCACAGGTATCATAACATATAATGACAAAGGCTTCATTCATCATGCCAATTCAGCGGCAAAAAGGCTCCTGTCAACAGAAGTGCTAACACATCTGAGGCAGATTGAAAGGGTCGACAGTAGGCTTTACAGTACAATAATGAACCTCAAGCCCCAGGAGAGAAAACTGGTCCCGATAAATACCAGCCAGGGAGAAGTGCAGCTTCTCCTGAAATCAACATTATCAGGGATTAAAGAAGATGAACTGACAATTCTGTCAATACAGGACATTAAGCATGAACTGGATGAAAAAGAAGTTGACAGCTGGATGAGACTTATCAGGGTACTGATGCATGAAATAATGAATTCAATTACTCCTATAACATCACTTTCCGAATCCCTTACACGGATCTTTATGAAAGGTGATAAGCCTCTTCATGCGGAAGAAGTCACCGACAAGACTGTTTCGACTGTCCTTCAGGGACTTAATGTTATAGTGGAACAGGGAAAAAGCCTTTCGGCATTTGTTGAATCATACAGAAAGCTGACCAGGATACCCAGGCCGGACCTGAAACTGTTCAGAATATCCGACCTTCTTGCACGGGTGAAAATACTGAGCGAGTCCCTCGATAAAGGGCCGGGTACTGTAATTTATTTCGAAAACTTTGATCCTGATCTTGAAATATACGCTGATGAAAATCTTATTTCCCTGGCTCTTATCAATCTTATAAAAAATGCGATTGAAGCCAATGAAAATAATCCACAGGGCAGGATCAGAGTCATATCCCGCCGTGGATATAACATAAACCCCGAAGTCTGTGTGTGTGATAACGGGCCGGGGATAAGTGAAGCTTACCTTGAGGAAATATTCATCCCGTTTTTCACCACAAGAGAAAAAGGATCCGGCATCGGTCTGAGCATCTCAAAACAGATTATGGGTGCTCACGGCGGAAGTCTTAAGGTTGTTTCCAGCCCCGGAAAGGAGACTATATTCTGTATGAGTTTCCAGGATTGATTAATTTTCCGGTAAATAGATATTAAATTTGCAGCCACATTTCTGCAAATGAAAGATAACGAACTCACAGGTCTGTTTAATGATCATCCGGTACTTTCGGGATTAACAGAAGCGGTCCGTAATAATTTAACCGGCAGAATCGCCGTAACAGGTTTGTCCGGATCATCAAAGGCAATCGCCATTGCAAAGGTTTTCCTGCAGACTCCTATGATCCATGTCGCCATAGTCCCTGAAAAGGAAGATGCGGCATACCTGTATAATGATCTTTCCTCGCTCGCGGGTAACGATGTTGTCTTCTTCTTCCCTTCAACATATAAACGCTCGGTTCAGTATGAGCAGACCGAACCTGCAAATATTGTCCTCAGAACGGAAGTGCTTAATTTCCTGT
>ERZ795055.1327-NODE-1327-length-20109-cov-5.811609_pt1 | contig 20109 bp, 15 predicted proteins | sample MGYA00375139_ERZ795055 | MGnify/ENA primary metagenome ERZ795055 (study PRJEB30184, sample SAMN05720283) | anaerobic digester metagenome | isolation source: active sludge of municipal wastewater-treating anaerobic digesters | place: USA | collected 2015-01-23 ... | reverse complement strand
CCCCTCTTCGACCGGGGAGGCCCCGCCGGCGGGAGCCAGGGCCGAGCTGTCCGAGAGCGACATGATGTCGAGCATGCCTCCGGACGAGGCTGCGGGTTTCCTGGTGTCTGCGCCTGCCGCCGCAGCCGATTCATAATACTCGTTGAGGGCGTCCTTCATCACCGCGATCCTGTTTTCGAGGTCCTTTTCCCTGGCGGCCGGGTTCTTCTTCATCTCGAGGATCCCGTCCATAAAGTAACGATTAACAGCGCGCGACGACGACAGGCCCGGGTCCGACAAGACCAGGTTGCGGTAGGCGACCGCATAATCGTCGATCCTCGCGGTAAGGTCCTTCTTCGCCTCGATGGAATCGAGGCTCACCCTGTCCCTCATCTTGATGACGATCGCCATCTGTCCTGTTCCGGTGAGCTTGCTGTCGATGAACTTGCTCGACACGCGCAGTGGATTGTCGTCCCTGAAAAAGTAGGTGATGCTGCTCTCGGTCTTGAGGAACGCCAGCCCCCCCATCGCGATCGCCAGCACAAGCATCGAGATCAGAAACACCGCTTTCGAATGTTCGTAGGTGAATTTTCCGCCGTTCATGACCAGGTTGTCCATGGCCTTCTCGATACGGGTGTCGGGCTTGATCACCGGAAGCGGCATGAGGATGAGCACTGCCGGGACGAATGAAAATGTCAGCACGACGGTCACGACGATACCCAGCGAGGTGAGGAGGCTCAGCATCTTGATGTCAATTATTCCGGTCGAAGGCACGTTCGACATGAAGGCGCTCAGGGTCGTAACAGCGCACAGGAGTATGGCCACATGAATGCTCTCTGTCGCCTTGATTATCGCGTCGCGGACGGTTATGCCCGGATTGTTCTGCACGGTCTCAAAGTAGCGCGACAGGTAATGAATGACGTAGGAGCTGCCCACCGCGATGAGGATCGTGGGAAGCGCAATGGTCCCCGACGAAATTTTCATGCCGCTCAGGAGAAGCGTCGCCATGACCCACACGGTTCCGATTCCGACGCTCGCCAGGGGCAGAATCATGCCCGTGGCGTTCCTGAAGCTCAGAAAGAGGATGGCGATGATGACGATGATGGTCACATTCAGGAAAACCGACATGTCGCCGACGACGAAGCGCTCGATCAGAGCCTGGGCGACCGGCATGCCCGCGATATAGGTGTTGATGTTTTCGGGCTTGTCTTTTTCGACCAGCTCCGTGAGCATATCGTACAGAAGCCCCACATCGACGCCGTCTTTGACGCTGTAAACCCTTTCCTCGAGGTTGTCCCTGCTGAAAGCGTCTATATTTTCAAGCACGAACGAGTACAGCTCGTCGATCATGTCCGCATAGCTGTTTTCATTTGCCTCGGTCTCGTAAAGCCTGTCGGATTCGATCATCTTGAGAAGGGAGTCGACATATTCGGCATTGACCTCGTTTTTCTGCAGAGAGGCGTAAAAATCCGGGAATTGCTTCTTTACGCAGCCGAAAAGGTCCAGCGCGAAGTCCCTGACACTGTCCCTGTTTGCGGCGGCGATTTCCTCGGTGTATTTTTCGTCAACGGTGATCCCGTTGATGGTCCTGTTCAGTATCGCGTGCGGAAAAAAGTAATCGTGTCCCGTGAACCGGCTCCGGAGCTCGCAGGCGCTTATCATCACGTACAGTTCCTTTCGAAGCAGCTCGCCCTTGATGTCGATGTTGCGCTCGATGGGCACGAGTATGGCGCACGCCTTCTCGTCCTCGGAGATGAGGGTCCCGCGGTAAAGGTCGTTGTTGCGCAGCTCTTTCTGTAAAAAGGGGATAAGGCGATCGAGTCCCGCATTGTCCCTCGGGAGCTGCTGGGTCGAAAGCTCGTCTATCTCGGTCATGCCGGCCTTTTTCCTGGCCCTGCTGGTGAGGTTCCCCACCACAAGGGTGTTGGTCGACTTATCCACCGTCATGTCGTCAGCGTTGATGATGCTCATGATGTCGTCGGCATCGATCTCCGAAGGCACCTCGATCGACTCGGTCTTGCCGGTGATCAGGCTGTCATAGGTCTTTCTGATTTTAAGATTTTCCAGCTTGTGGATGACCCTCTCGATGTATCGCAGGGTTTCGATATTGTATACGCCCTCGTCGTTCTCGATGCCGAGGAGAACCATGTCCTTCATTCCGAATTTCTTGAGGGTAAGGTTGTAGAACTTGATGACGTCCAGATCGCGGGAAAAGCTCTTTGAAGGATTTATTTCAATGGCGAAGCGGTCGATGAAAACGCCGACCATGATTACGGTAATGATGCCGACCGCAGCAAGGACTTTCTTGGGGTGCTTTATCGACAATGCTGCAAGATATTTCATATAATGATCGACTCCTTAAAGCGCCTGCTGTTCATCCTGTCATGAACGAAAAGACATAATCCCGGTAAAAAAAGAAAACAGGAAACCATTCTCATCAATCAGGAAACCGTTGGGTTTTTCTGGAAACCTTGCCATAAAAGTGGAAACCTGAAATCGCTCTATCTACTGAAAACAGCATTAAAACAAAAAAAAATGCAATTTTTTCAATGTTTTTTCCCATTCGGGAAACTTATTTCTTGCAAATGGGAACCTGCGCATTTATTTTGGAAACTCCAATGTATTTATTGGAAACCGGAATCAAGTGTCAATATTTTTTTTCTTCGACATAAAAATATTGATGACGAAACCGATATGGAAACTATATTATGATATCTGGTTCCCGCAGGTGGAAATCTTAACCGGGCCTTATCCGGCATATCACGTGCATAAACCGGATTTAACTTTGAAAGAGCGGGAACTTGGAGGCTTTTCCGATGAATCAGGAAGAAGTAAAAGAAAAAATCGTCGAGACTTTCCAGAAACTCATCATCGCCAACGGCATAAAAAAAATGACCATGGAGAAACTGGCCAGGGAATGCGGCATTTCCAAAAAAACAGTATATAAATTCTACGACAGCAAAGACGAGCTTATTGAGCAGTTTATCGAAGGCATAGCCGGAAAAATCCAGCAGGGATTCAGCAGGCTCGACCAGACAAGCGCCGACCCGGAGGAAACCATGTTTCTCTTTTTCGACCTTGTCTTTGAAATAACCAGGAACCTGCCGGCCGCGATCCTCGAAGACGCCGAAAAATATTATCCGAACCTCGGTGAAAAAATCAACCTGCTCAGGGAAGAAATCAGCATCATTTTCGCGAAAACGATAAAAAAAGGGGTGTCCAGAGGATCTTTCAAGAACATCAATCCCGCCTTCGCCGAAAAATTTTATTTCGGCGCCCTGAACAATATATTCAGCCCGGAATTCATGCTTAAAACCGGCCTGGGGGTGAACGAAATCCTCGATTCGTTCAAGAGCATGCTCCTCACCGGCCTTTTAAAGGAAAAAGTCGAGTCTCGCCTGGAGATAAAAGAGCCGGCCGGCGTCTGACGGATGTCATAAAACAGTCACCCGCAGGCCAAAAGTCTGCCCTTCACCGCTATTAATACTTGACTAAATCCGGAACAATAATAATAATCATTACAACCGGGCTTACAAATCCTTCAACCTTTCCAGAGGTAATTCATGATTCTCATAACCGGCTGCACGACATTAATGGGTAAAAAGCTGACTGAACGGCTCCTCAGCGCGGGGAATAAAATCCGATGCCTCGATTTCGAAAAACCTAAAAATTTCACGAAAAACGTCGATTTCATAGAAGGCGACGTTCTCGACATCGTGACAGTGAGAAAGGCGTGCAAGGGAGTCGAGACGATCATCCATATCATGGACCTTCCCTCTCCGGGACATTACTCGCGAAAATACATGAAAAAGCTGAACATAAACGGAACACAGAACCTCCTGACCATAGCCCAGAAAGAAGGCGTTAAGAATTTTTTCTTCATGTCATCCTATGAGGTCTACGGCAGGGCTAAGGCCATTCCGGTGCGCCAGGACGATCCCAAAAAACCGGTGACCCGTTTCGGCAAGGACAAACTCAAGGCCGAAAACATCTGCTGGAAAGAGCTCAAAAAAAACAAGATAGCAATCACCATATTCAGGCCCGCGCTCATAACCGGCCCCGAAACCGACGACCCCACTATGCTCATTACGCTCTTCATGGCCATGGCCATGAGCGAAGCCAACCGCATGTACATTTCAGGCAACGGGGACAACAGGTTCCAGCTCCTCCATCCCGATGATGCGGCGGACGCGGTTTTTGCGGCCTACAAGAGGGGCGGTACGTCGGGGAAAGTGTACAACCTCGGTTCAGACAATGTCCCCACGCAGATGGAGCAGATCATCAAGATCAAGGAGCTGGCCAGGCTCGACTGCGAGATCAGGCACCTTACGCCGGATTTTTCACGGTTCCTGTCCATCGTTTTCAGGCCGTTTAAAATCCGCTATCTCACCCCTGAGCACGTGATGATGCTGACGATCAACATGCTGATGGACTGCCAGATGGCCAAAAAAGACCTGAACTGGGAGCCCAAAAAGGACAATCTCGGCATACTTCTTGAGACGATCGAGTGGTACAAGAAAGAGAAGCTGTAACTGTTCAGAGATTATTCCGGATCATCGCCGCTTTATTTTCAGAAAGGAATCCGCTGTTCAGTACAATCTGGCAAACGAATACCCGTTAACCGAGCCGCTCCAGCATTCCCAGTTCAGACAGGACAACGCGGAAAAATGCGCATCGATATCGAGCCTGCCGTCGACCGGCCCGCCGGCGTTGAGCCTTCCGGTAAAATCATAATCCGAGACCGATCCCAGCGGCCCGGACAGCACGACCGAAATCGTACCGTTGTAAACCGAGCCCGAATCCCCGGTGCAATTGTCGAAGACGATATCGAACCCGGCTTCCCACGAAAAGGCGCCATAAGGGAAAAATCCCCCCCCGCCCAGGCCGATGCATCCCATACTTCCCGAAAGTTCTATGTTGACGCCGGTAGCGCCGGATTCACTATCGGTCGCGTCCAGGCTCACGGTGAAAACGCCGTCGGTCGTATTGATTTCCATGTCGACAATGTCCTCGATACCCTGCCTCGTATCGGCAGCGCTCATGTTCTCGAAGGTGCCCATGTCGTTCACGAGACCGTCGCATCCGGACCCGCAAGCGAGGGACATTAAAATCGCAGCTGTCAGCAATGTCCGTTTCATCGAAGGTTACCCAGCTATGCCAAATATTCGACCGCGCCCATGGCTACATCCAGGAGCGCGGCCTTCATTTTTTCAAGAATTTTTACGGTTTTTTCCATTATTAATCGTGGATTTTCACGCCGTTAACGGCCACCGACCAGTCCACTGAATCCCATTCGCCCATTGCGTCTTCGAGATCGTAAATGATGTCGAGGTCGAACACCTTGTCGGGGATCGAATCCACGGTGAGCTCGCCGGTGACGTGCACCGTGTACACGATGCCGAGTTTCGATCCGGCAATGTCAACCTTGAACTGCCCGGATACCTCGTCGCATTCTTCGAGGTCGACAAGCACCGAAAGGGTCCACCATTTGCCGTTCAGGTAATCCTGGATCGCCTGGGTGACCTGAAGATCGAAATCGACGCCGGTGCTCCATGTCACGCAGCCGTGAGTGCCGTTCAGGGACATCGTATCGAGCAGAGTCCAGGGATTGAGCAGCGCATTTTTGATCAGGTTGAGCAGAGCGTCGATGGACTCGGCGGAGCCCGGGTTGGCGACGAAGGCGTCGAATACGGGTTTGAACGCATCGTTCTCTACCCAGAAGCTGCCGTCCTGCTCGCTCAGGATTTGCAGAATGCTGTCGTTGCTCGCGTCATTGAATTCAGCGGTGACGCTTTCGGCCGAAGGCCTGAACGCCTGATCAAAAGCCTCGACCGCTGCCATGGATTCCGGGTCGGCCCCGCTCGAATCATAGTCGCAGCTTATCAGACCCGGAAGCGCAATCACCAGAAAGGCCAGCATCATTTTTTTTAACATATCGTTACCTCTAATTTTTAGATGATTCAGTAATTACTGCGGGTCTTAACTGTCCCGCATCACAGGTAAGAATGGAAATCCCGCCGGGCGAAGGAAAAAAAACGAAAAAAATCGGAAAATCATTCCGCGTCGAAACGGCAGGTAAGCCCTACATGCACCGTGAGGAAAATCGGGGTGTCGGGGGATTCGAACAGGACCCAGAAAGCGGCCGAAGCCTCGAGAAGGATGTTTTTCACCAGGGGCCGCCCGAAGAGCGCCGCCAGCCTGAGATGAGGATCGATGCCCCAGACAGCGGCGCCTTCTTCCATATCGAAGCCATCGCCCCGGGGATGATGAAACCTGATATACGTGAACCCGAACGCCGCCTGGGGGATGAAATATATCCGCTCGATCACCGGGACCCGGTAACCCAGAAAAAACGAAAAGGGGACGAGCATTCCCGAATCCCGGGAGTTTATGATTCCGGGAGCGTACAGTACGCCAGTGTCGAAGCCCGCAGTGATCCTTCGTAAAGTCTCCGGGCCGCGTGTCGCCATCCCCGAGAGCCTGATACCGCAGGTGAATCCCGCACTTGTCCCGATCAGTCGGCCCAGCCGCTCGAAGGGCTGAAACACCGCCAGGTTCGCGTATATATCGACGATAACCGGCCTGGCCGCGGGCGTTGCGGCGCTGCCGGCCCGGGTACTGGTCCCGGCTGACGCATCGAGCATCCCGAGCATCAGCTTCTTCGCAAGCTCTCCTGCGGCGATTTTAGCGCCGTCTTCCGACTCATAATCCGCCGAGCACGAATAGACGATCTTCTCCATCGCAACCGAGACGACCCTGACCTCGACCGAGTAACCGCGCTTCTTAGCTACGTCCCCCAGGATAACGTAGTCGGCCGAAAGCGCCCTGCCCGCGAGCACCGCGCACGAACTGTCCCAGCATGAATAGCGGTTGGCCTCGCGCACCGTGTATTTCTTCTTTATCTGGCCGCGCTCGAGCAGCACGATCTCTTTCCTCTGCAGCAGTTCCATCTCGAGATAGTTGCCCACAAGGGCGGCGTGAGATGCGGATGCGCCCGAGGTCCTGAACTGGAGAACGGCGACGTGGACCGGCTCGGGCTGCGCGCCCGACGCCTTCGCAGGGGCAAGGGCCGATGCCGTGACAACGATGAGAGCCATGGCCGCGGCGCCGGCGAAACGTTTCAGTTGTTCCCCATGAAAAAGCATGGGGCACTATAGAGGGAATCAGAGATTCATGTCAAGATAAACACGGCGGGTCAGCGGGGGGATTTCGTCTTCCCTTTCCAGCCGGCGAACTTTTTCACGACCCGCCCGGCCGCCGAATCGCAATCACCCTGCGCGGCGCATTTCTCCTCGGTCATGAAAACCGTACGCGATGTACGGGCGTCGACGATCTTCACGATCATGACCGCGGAGCCGGCGCTCTTTTCAACTGCGCCGAAAACGGCCCACCGCGAATTTCCCATGCCCGGCCCGGAGGCGAGGCGGGAAAAACCGCGCCCGTATGTATCGTCAAGCGCCTGCCTCAGCGCCTCGGCGCAGGCAACGCCGGCTTTCGCGTCAAGAGAACGGCTGACGAAGGGTCTTATGGTGACCGTCTGGGCGATTTCCTGCGCCGGAGGCGTAGACATGGGCGCATTCATGGCGATGTACGCCCCGGCGCACACCGAGGCCGTAACGGCCGCAGCAGCGGTCATCTTCGCAAGAGGAACCGGGATGCCGGCTTTCTTCACCAGGAAAAAGATCCATGCCGCCAGCGCTGCGATCAGGGCCGGGCGCACGGTTTTTTCGGATATTTTACGGTAGACGAGGTCGTAATCCCCTGCCATACGCGCACGGATTTCGGGCGACAGCGGCGCATCGAGCCCGTATTGGCCCAGCAGCCCCCCGAGCGATCCGTTCTTTTCTATTTTACTCATAAAAGATCTCCCAGCTCCTTGATGCCCTTTTCGTTGAGACGGGCGAGTATCCGCTTTTCAATCCGGCGATACTTGTATTCCGCCTGCCAGCGGGTCAGGTCAAGGTAACGGCCCGCCTCCTTGTAAGAAAACTGATATATGGCGATCAGATCGAAGAGGATTCTTTCCTTTTCATCCTCATAGTTGGCCGGGTCCTCGATCACGTCGCGGATGATGATCCGGTTTTCGGCGAAGGAATCCTGAGCCGCCAGCCCGGGATCATCCTGGTGGTCATCGATGTCCGCGGCGTCGCTGCGGGCCGTGGCCTTTTTGTTGAAATAATTGGTTATTTCAAAGCGGGCCGCGGTCATGAGCCAGCTCCTTCTGTCCCGGACCTTTTCAAGATTCCCGTATAGCCTGATAAAAACCTCCTGGCAGATGTCCTCGGCGTCGTCGATACTGCCCACTTTCGAGACAAGATACCCCAGCACCGCGGGATAATGCAGGGCGTAACATTCCCTGAATTCCCGCTCTTTTTTCGATCTGATCATGTACCGGGTCATTGTTCCCTACAGTGTATGAATGAAAATATCGGTGGAAAAAGGAAAAAATCTTCCCATACGGGGCCTGAGCGCTTCAATCCGGCTTCTTTTTTCGAAAAGCCGTGAAGGGGAACAGCAGGACTTTCCTGAGAAACTGCAGAAGCTTGATGACCATGAGAAGCAGGAACTGCCCCATGCTCCCCTCGCCCACATCCATGGTGAAAACGACCTTCGCCTTTTTCATCTGCCCGATTGAAAGGCGCTTCTCGTTGAGCTTCATTTCCTTCATCATCTTGCGGGCCTCTTTCTTGGCCAGCTTCATGAGCTTCTTGTCCTCGTCGAGCTCGTTGACCTGAATTACCGTGAACATGAGCTCGGGATCGCTCAACAGCTTCTGCTTGATGAGAAACAGCCTGTCCCGGGCCCCGGCAAGGGCATGGTTTTCGGTGTTTCCGTTGTCGAGAAGCATCTGCACGTACTGGGCCAGAAAATAGACCTGCTTGTAGATACGTTTTTTGGCCTCAATTTCGATCGAGGCGACATTGGCCTCCTCGACCCGGGCGATCCACTTCTCGATATTCTCCATTTCCTTATCGCCTATCTTGAAAAGGCCGCCGGAATCAAGGTCTTTAATCTCTATGAACTTGTTCGCGATGAAGTGCAGGTCCTTGAACATGTTTTCAGAATAATCGTAGATGTACCTCAGCATGCGCTGGCGGGTATAAGACGCGTCCTTGATATCGACCTTCTTGTTCGCGCTCTGGCGATAATCCTGCAGCTCCTTCTTCACGTCCCGCATGTTGATCGAGGTGAAGTCGAAGTTCGGATTCTCGCTCTTCATGTGCTCCTGCATGCTGTAGTAATCGGGCTCGCCCAGCTCGTTCCCGATCTTGAGCACGTTCAGCTTGATCTCGCCGAGCTTGACCTTGAGCATGTTCTTCTCGATCTTGCTAATGCCGTCTGTGACGACGAGAATCTCGGCCTTCGTGGCTTCCTTGTCGTAGTTGATGTCGCTGATCGCCTGAAGGATCGCAGCCTGGAGGTTGGTGCTCTTGCCGCCGGTAGTGGTCAGGAGAATGCGCTCGATGAGAATCGGGTAATCCTCGGGCTTCTCGATCTTCGACAGCTTCCCGGTCTCGGAGTCGAAGGGCCGATAGTAGAGCTTCGACCTGCTGTTCATTTTCCTGCGCAGGAACTCCGCCACGATGCACTTGGCGTAAAAGGACCGCATCTTGAGATCCATCGACGGCGAGCGGTCGAGCAGGATGTAGAACTTCTGTTCGAAGCGCTGCGCGTCCTTTCCGCTTTCGTCCCTCGAAGTGGATACCGGCTTGAAGCTGTCGGCCTCGGTTTCGTAAAACCTCTGCACGATGAGAGACTTGGTGAACAGCTTGATGTTGAAGACTTCGTCCTCCTGTGCGAGCTCGCGCGGAAGAGCCTTCTTGATCTCATGGATCTTGCGGTAAGTGTCGATCTCCATCCTGTCGCTTATGGGCGAGACCTTTTCGATGCGGTTGACCTGGATGCTTTCGTCCCTGTTGGGCTCGAGGATGATCTCCTCTTTCGATATTTCCTCGATGGCCTGGTATGCGTCGGAGGTGACTTCGCTCGAAAAAAGGATGCGGGCGATGTCGAACAGCACCATGAAATCAGGGGGAAGGATGACCTGGATGGCGTCGAAGAAACCGAAAGAATCCCAGTATTCAAAAAAATCGAGGCTCTGGTTCTGGCCGGCGGATTCCATATGCTACCCCGATTTTAATATACGTCCTGATAATCCCTGAGAATACCGTCCTTCAGTTCGGCGACCTCTTCAACCGAGGGGTTGAGTTCGAGCACGCCTTTTTTGATCGATTCTATGGTCATCTTCTCTTCTTCTTTGCGTTTTGAGGGAAAGACCTTGCGCAGAATATTGAGAAGATTGTCGATGACATTTTTCTTTGCGAGGATCGAATCCCGCTTTTCCGGGTTCTCGCGTATTTCCTGAAGAATCTTCCTCACGTTGAGGAGATACTCGATCTGCTGGATGGCTCCGGTGGTGTTGAAATGCACCATCGTCTGCTGGTAGGCGTCGATGAACACGTCCTTTTCGGATTTGTCCTTGGCCTTGACCGAGACGTAGCTGTTCAGCGTGCACATCGTGAGATACAGTTCCTTGAGGTCTTCCATGGTCACTTCGAAGCGCTTGTGCAGCACGGCGCACGCGCGGAGGAAGTCGGCGGCCTTGGCCATTTTGCGGGGGCTTATGAAATAATTGTAATCGCTCTTGCGCATCTCGTTCAGGAACTTGTTCACGATCGTGTTCTTCATGAAATAGACGAAGTCCGGGATCTCGATCACGGTCTCCTTGCTGTTGTTCCTGATGATGTCGTGAAGGTAGAGTATCTGGTTGAAGTAGATTTTCTTTTCGGGCTCTACGGGCTTGCCTTTGCTGAAGGCGTAGGTGTGGTCGATCAGAAGCTGGCGGTACACGTTGTTGTCCTCGGGGATGATGGACTTGTACGCGAAACGGTCGAGCACGGCCTCGGTCACCTCGTTCATCCTCATGTAGTTTGCGGTGGCGATGGCCGAATGCACGGCCACGTCGATCTGCTCCGACCCGTTGATGAACTTTCGCTCATTCAGGACCGAAAGGAGCGACCTGAGGACCACATCGCTCGCGTCGAAAAACTCGTCGAGAAACACCAGGTTCGCCTCGATGATCGATCCCTTGATGTTGTGCCTTATCCTGCCCTTCTTGAACTCCTCGATGTTGTAGGGGCCAAAATAGTTGTCGGGGGTCTGGTCCTTGCTCGCCTGGGACGAAAAAATCCTGGCGCCCTCGAACGTGTTGAATATATAGTTGGCCAGGTACGACTTGGCCATGCCGGTGCGGCTCAGCAGAAGCATGTGCTCGCCGGTCAGGATGGCGTAGATGGCCTGCTTCACGATCTCTTCCCTGCCGATGACGTTTTCGGCGATCCTGTTCATGTGCCAGTTCAGGTACTCGATGATCGTGGGGATGTCGAACGTGGCCGACGACTGGGCCATGTATTCGGAGATTTCCGATTTCTTGTCAGGGACCTTTTCGGCCTTGTCGGTGTAAACGTGGCCGCTCTCGCGCATGGGATATTTCTTCGCCATGAACTTGAGGTGCTCGAGCAGCTCCTTTTCGGCCTCTGCAGCCGGACCCGTTCCCGCTTTGGCGCTGGTATCATGGCTTACGATCGTGTAGCCCTCGTCGGAGAACATCTTTCTGATTTCGCTGGGTATATTTATCATAACTGGACCCGTGATCTTTTTAATGGTGGAGCTTCTGCTCCGGTTCCGCATCGGTCAGTGGAAGAGCGACCCTTACCGATGTCCCCTCTCCCGGCCTGCTTTTAATGCCCATGGACCCGCCCAGATTTTCCACGATGCTCGAGGCGATCATCAGGCCAAGACCCGTGGCCTCGGGTCCCTTGGTTGAAAAGAAAGGCTGGAAAATCATGCCCAGATTCTCCTCGGGTATCCCTATGCCGCTGTCCTTTATGGTTATCAGCACGAATTTACCCGCCTTGGCCTCAAGGGGCTTGACGGATATCTCGATGGTCCCCTCGTTTTCCGGTATGGCCTCCTCGGCGTTCTCGATAAGGTCATGCAGTACCTGCTTGAGCTGCTTGGATGCGGCCTTGACCCGCGGGCTTATGGCCGGAAGATCGAGGTGGATTTCCAGGCCCTTGCTCTTCATCCTGTTGAACTGGACGTCCAGGGGGTGCGTGGTCAGGATCTTGTTGATCTCGCATATCTCCTTGTCGCCTTCCTCGGCGCCCGAAAGGGCGACGAGCTGCTCGGACATGTTCTTTATCACGTTGAGTTCCTTCTTCAGATACTCGACGTACTGCTTGGCCGGGTTGTCTTCGTCGACGTTGTTCTCGACGAAATTGAGGTCCATGTACATGCGGTTGATCGGGTCGCTGAGCTTGGATGCGACGCCGCTCGCCAGGAATCCCAGGGCCGAAAGCTTGTCGGCCCGGTTCATTCTCTTGGTTATACGGACCTGCTCGGTAACGTCCTCGACCATGACGATCGTCTTTTCGACCGTGCCGCTCTTGTCGAGGATCGGGGTCATAACGATGTTGATGATGATTTCGCGGTCTCCGACAAGGGGAACATAGGGAGCGTTCTTGACCGATATCGTCTTTTTCTCCCGCAGGCACTTCTCGAAAAGATCTCCGAATCCCGCTTCGATGAAACCCTTGTGGTCCAGAAGATTGACGCCCACCGCCTTTTCGCCGTGCGAGCGGCCCATGATCTTGAACAGCGCCGGATTCTCCCTGAGCATGATCCCGGAGCGGTCCATCATGAAAATCCCGATCGGCGCGTTTTTGATGAATTCCTCGTTGAGGTCGCGCAGGCCGATAATTTCATCGGACTGGACCAGCTGCTCCTTGACCTTCTCCTCGAGTATACGCGTGTTCTCTTTGAGCCGCTTCTCGATAAGGTGGCGCTCGGTTATGTTTTTCATGATGCCGACAAGGCCCAGAATATCGCCCTTTTCGGACCGCAGGGGAGAGAACGTCGTAAGAAAATAAAACGTGTCCCCGACGTCATTGTAGGTCTTCATGATTTCGTTTTCGATCACCGCGCCGTCGTTTATCACGGCATGAAAGACCTGGGAGGCCCTGTCTTTTTCCACATCGGGAACGTACTTGCTGTAATGCTCGCCGAACGGGAGATCTTTCTTCGCGGGATAGAAACTGCGCCATGCCTGGTTCGTGTAAACCAGGTTTTCATCCTTGTCGATGACGAATATGATATCGGAAGTGGCTTCGAGCAGATCTTCGTGGTTGACCTTGAAAGTCGATCCGTCATCCGGCCTGACTTCTTCCGGATATTTCTCCAATAAAGCGATCAGCTCTTCACGGGAAAGCTTGGCAAGATCTTCTTTTTTCATATAACCTTCGCATAAGTCCTGGGAAATGATCACCCGCGCCTTGATCTGCGGACGATCTTGTTAACAGTCAGTATGAACCACACCTCGACAAAGAGGCTCAGGACCGTTCCTAAAAGAAACGCCATGCCGAAAAACGCCCTGTTCATGCGGAAAATCAAAAGACCGCCGAACGCGAAAACCGCGAAAACGATTATTTTGACCGGAAACGCTCCGAGAGACAGGGAGAAAAGCACCATGGGATTCGAGAAGGAGACCTTCCTGACCATCAGCACCCAGAGAATCGAAAAAACCATGGTCAACAGTGTTCCAAGCAGATAGCCCTTGAATTCGGGCACGCCCTTGAACATCATCGAATATATCGAAAGACCGATATTGAGACAAACGATGAGTACCATGAATATAATAGCTTTTCTGAATTTTTCCTGAAATAATCCCTCGATGCTAGCCATTGTCTATCGCACATCCTTAATCATTATAAAGTGGACCCGCTCCGCCGAGTCTTGTTCCTGTCATTATATCGGCCGCATTTCCAACTGTCAAGTTTAATGCTACATGGGCCCATAAACGGCCTCACATCCCAAAAAAAAGGGCCGTTTCTTCAACGGCCCTTCCGGTATGTCTGTTCTTACAGCTTCTTTCCAAGCTCCTCGGCGACTTCCTTGACTCCCGGCTTGCCGTCAAGCTCGATTATCTTCGGGGTGCCGCCTTTCTTCTTCGAAAGGTCCTTGAAGTACTGGACCGCGGCCAGGGTCCCGGTCTTTGTATCGTAATAGATCGAGTGCCGCTTGTTGATGGCTTCCTCGTCCTGGTCGTCGGAGCGCGCCGAAAGCTCGCCGCCGCAGACGCGGCATGAGAATTTGCCGTCCTTCTCGGCCGGTTTGATCGCGTCGATGAAAATGTTGTTCGGATGGTTGTTGTCCTTGGCGCACAGCCTGCGGCCCATGATCCTCTTCTTGGCAATCTCCCTGTCCAGGACGATCTCGATCACGTAGTCGAGCTTGATGCCCTTGGCTTCGAGGGCCTCGTTCAGCGCCTTGGCCTGTTCGGAGTTCCTGGGGAACCCGTCGAGGAGCCATCCCTTTTTGCAGTCGTCTTTCTGGAGCCTGTCGAGAATCATCGGAATGGTGATATTGTCCGGGACCAGATCGCCCCTGTCGATATACTCCTTGGCTTTCTTCCCAAGTTCCGTCCCGCCTTTGATGTTTTCCCTGAAAATGACGCCGGATTCGATATGTGATATGCTGTACTTCTTCTGGACAACGGCCCCCTGTGTTCCTTTACCGCTGCCATTCGGTCCGAAAATCAAAATATTCATACATATACCCCTTCATGTTTATTTGAGCTGCCGCATGCCCCCTGACACCACGAACCCTTCGGCAGGCCCGGGATAAGCGCAAATAACGGTTCAGCAGCAAGCCAACTGATATCTGGAACAAACTTTATGATTTCACTCCCGGATGTAAAGAAAGTTTTCATGTCATGACGCCATAATTTTGTTATTGCAAATCGGCGGGGAGGTGCTAAATTAGCTCAAACAATAAGGAGTCAGCCATGATATCTTTGCGGCAGATGAAAAATGACGGAAGCAGCAATATCAAGGGATACGCCCAGAAAATCGAATCGCTTATGTTTCAGGCGGCGACCGCCAACTATCCAGAATACTGGGAGGATGACATAATCACTCTCACGCTCATCAAGGGGCTTGCCGGCATGTTCAACGGCCAGGACCTTCTGGTCCCGGGAAACATCATTAGATCACGCTGGACGTCATACATGATGAGGGGCGACTTCGACAACAGGATGGCCGACATCGGGCTCCTCATCAGCATACGATATCATGACGGCAACACGGTCCAGGGCATCGCCGCCATAAAGGCCGCGGTCAAGGACCGCGACAGGAACACCTTCTCGTCGATAAAGAAAGACCATATCAAGAAACTGAACACGGCGTTCCATCACTCCCAGGTGCTCCTGTACGACTACGACCACATTACCGGCATGGCCTTTCCGGCGGTGCCCGAGGCCGTTGTGGGAAGCTACCCCATGAACTGGAACAACTGGGTTCCCTATACCCACGGAGCGTCGGTATCCACAGAGATCGTGTCTTCGCTGGGAATCAAGACCACCGGGCTTTACAAGACCGCGGTGCCTTTCTCATACCAGCTGTGCTTCAGAAACCTGTACGGGCTCGACCTTGACCAGCATCCCCTGCCCCTTGAAATTGCACGGGGAATGAAACCCGACAAGGGAGCGTTCAAGTACCTGCTGTGCGTGTCGGTCGGCCACGGGAACTCCGAGCCGCCCGAAGACCCGGAGATCAGCAGGGAAGTCTATACCCCGCTGGAGTAACGAGCATCTTTCAATGAATCCCCCCTCCTGAAAGAAATTTAAAAAAGTCCTTGCGCGCGCGGGGCCATGTTCCACTTATTATCATTTATCATGAATTGGTTCAGAGGGCCCGTATGATAGTCAAATCCGTAATAGAACTGATCGGCGATACTCCGCTGGTGCGGCTCGGCCACGAGCAGATCTTCGCGAAGGCCGAGTTCCTGAACCCCGGCGGAAGCATAAAAGACCGCATCGCGCTGAACATGATACAGGCCGCCGAAATCGACGGCAGGCTCAGGCCCGGCATGACCATCGTGGAGCCGACCTCGGGCAACACGGGCATCGGCATAACCATGGTCGGCAAAAGCAGGGGATACAATGTCATCATCGTCATGCCCGAAGGCATGAGCGAGGAAAGAAAGAACCTGATCAGGGTGCTCGGCGGCGAGCTCGTGCTCACGCCGGATTCTGAGAGCGTGAACGGTGCCGTGAAGAAGGCCCTCGAGCTCCAGAAAAAATACGACGCGTTCATGCCCAACCAGTTCGGGAACCCGGCGAACCCTGCGTGCCATTACCATTTCACCGGCCCCGAAATATGGAGGCAGTCATACGGCGAGATCGACGCGTTCGTTTCCGGAATCGGGAGCGGTGGTACGATACAGGGGATCGGCAAATACCTCAAGGAGCAGAACCCGAAAATCAGGGTGATCGCGGTCGAGCCGAAAAACGTCTCGGCCCTGCTGGGCCATGAGCCCGGCCTCCATCAGATACAGGGCATCGGCGACGGGTTCATACCCGAGGTGCTCGACGTCTCGCTCATCGACGAGATCATCGAGGTTTCGGACGAACAGGCCATCGATACCACGAGGGACCTCGCGAAAAAATACTCGCTGCTTGTGGGAACATCGTCGGGCGCCAACGTTTTCGGTGCGCGGGAATTCATAAGGAAAAACCCGGAGATGAGGGTCGCCACGATACTTGCCGACAGGGCCGAGAGGTATTTCAGCACCGGGCTTCTCACGCTATGATCAACATGCCGTCTCGCCCCGGGGCGGCTTGACAGGCCTGCGACGGTTCAAGTCCGCAACAAACACACTCATCATCCCTTGGCGAGCGAACCGTCGATCTTGAAGAATTCAAGCAGCGTTTTCATGCTTTCGGCCTGGGCGCTTATCTCCTCGGCCGAAGAGGCTATCTCCTCGGCCCCGGACGCCTGCGACTGGGTCTGGGTGTTTATCTGCGTCATCGTCTTCGAAATCTCGTTATGCGTTATCGTCTGCTCCTGCGTCGAACTGGAAATGCTGTCTGCCATCTCCATGACCTGCTTGGTCGCGACGATGACATCCTCACCCGCCCTTGCCTGGACCTCGGTCGATTGGGCGATTTTCTGCACCAGCTGTTTCGTCTTGTTGATGTAGTTGATGATGTTCTCGAGCGCCCTTGAGGTCTCGTTGACGTCCTGGATGCCCTGCTTTGCGGATCGTACGCCGTTCGACACGAGAGTGGTAATGTTCTTGGCCGAAAGCGCCGTCTGCTCCGCGAGCTTGCCGATCTCGTCGGCGACGACCGCGAATCCGCGTCCATGCTCGCCCGCCCTTGCCGCCTCGATGGCCGCGTTGAGGGCCAGCAGGTTTACCTGGTCGGATATGTCGCTTATCAGCGAAACCATCTCTGCTATCTTGAGTGAATTTTCTTCGATGCTGTTCATCCCCGATATGGTGTTCTGCATGATCTCGTTCCCTTTCATCGCTTCGCTCGTCGTGTCGTTGGCGACATTGAGCGTCGCTATCGAGTCGGAGTTGACGGCCTTGATCAGCTTGCCGAGCTCCTCGATGAGGTTGTAGGTGTTCTTCGCATGGTCCGACTGCGCCTTGGAGCTGCCCGCGATCGATTCGTTGGACGCCGAAATCTCTTCCAGGGAAGCGGTCGCCTCCTCGACCGAGGCCGCCTGGGACTGCGCGCTTTCAGCGAGAGACGAGCTGGTGGCCGAAAGCTCCTCGGCCGAAGCCGCAAGCTGGTTCGACGAGTTGAGCGCCGAATCCACCACTTCATGGATCTTGTCCTGGAACCTCTTCATGTTCTTTATCATGTCGCCGAATTCGTCAGGCAGGTAGTCGTCGCTCCTTGCGGTGAGGTCTCCCGCAGCGAGCCTGCCGAATATCGTAATCGTGTTCTTGATCGGGTTTGAAAAGCCCCTTCCAATCCTGTACAGTATCAGGGTGATGGCGGCGATAACGATGAGCACCCCCAGACCGAGCCGCACGATTATCATATTGATGGGCTTCATCATGACGGATTCATAGGTTATGGAAACGAGGTTGTGGCCGGTTGACTTGAGCGTCGTCTTCCTGAGCGTCATCGGCTCGCCGTTGATCTTATACCTCTGAAATTTGCCATCGTCATTCTTTAAGAATGCCGCGAGGTCTTTCCCTTTTTCATCGACAAGGTCCTTTCCGAGCACCTTGTCGATGAACTTCGGGTCGGGATGATAAATGATCTTGCCGTCGCGGTTCACGATATTGTACTTGGTCTCGTCGGAGGAGCTTATTTCGTTGATCATCGTCCCGATGGCGGTGAAGTTTATGGTTACGCCCAGGCCCCCGCGCATGGAGCCGCCCACTACCTTGGGGACGAAGCACACGACCACTTTATTGCCGGTATCCCTGCTTGTAAGAACATCGGACCATGCGGCGGTCTTTGTCAAAGCCGCTTCCTTGAAATAAGCCCTGTCTCCGACATTCGCATGCGATCCTCTGTTAGTCGACGAACTGCCGTCGCTTTTCGTCAGAAAAATAGTTTCGATCGATTCGTTCAGCCTGCGGTTGAAGATGCGTATAGCCATGGCATCGGACTCTCCCCGCGACATGTCATCGGGATCGATGAAAGCCAGTGTCGATTTCAGCTCGAGCGCGATGCCGTTGAAGTAATTGTCGATCGAAAGGACGGTTCTCTCGCTTTCGAACAACGTTTTCTGTTCATAAAACTCGATGGTCCGGTTTACGTTCAGCGAATATATGAGGCTCCCGATAAAAAGAAGGGTCACGACCATGAAGCTCAGGATCGGCGCGAGCAGCTTTTCGAAAATCGTGAGGGAATTGAGATTGTTGGCGCTCAAAACCGGATAGAGTATGATCTTGACCCGGTAATAATTGAACAGGGTGATGCAGAGGCTCAAAATCGCCCCCAGGGTGATGAAATAGAATATCTGGAATGCCGTAACCAGTATTTCAAGGCCATGGAACAGGAACCCGATACCCACCGAAGCGGCTATAAGCGGCGCTGCGACCATGATCGAAGAAAGCAGCGGAAACCTCTGCGCGTAGCCGACCGTGACTTCGTCCCTCCTGTCGTCGTTTATCATCGTCTGAATTCTGGCCGCAAGGAAGTTGTATACAACCGCAAACAGCAGGAAAAGCGGGACGAACAGGGCGAATTCATATGGTATCGCCAGGCCCAGCGCATCAAGGTTCAGGCTTAACAAATGAAGAAATATCATTATTAAGGGATATGCAAGAAGGCAGGCTATAAAAGTTATCATCAGCATTTTTTTTGTTTCAGTCAAACTGGTCTGGCGCATGATTAATTCCGTCCTGATTGTAAGGATATCGGTACAGTATCCGGCATCCCAATGATAACCGATACACTGTTTTTTTTCAAGCAGGAGAAATAATTTTTACGGCTCTTTCCGGATTCCTGGGATTGTTCATAATCCCCCCGCTTAATTGACAGGTAAGGGAGATTTAGGGGGTTTCCCCTAGGGGGGATTTAGGGGGCTGTCACCAACATTCAGAGAAGTACCCGCGAAAAACATGCGGTTTGAGCAATAGCCCGGATGGAATCAAAAGGCGAAATAATCCTTCATGATCGATACGATCTCCCCGGGTTTTTCCATGGGGATGAGATGGCCCGCGCCGCCGATAAGCCTGTATGAGCCCTTAGGGACCAGCGAGGCCGCCTTCTTCAGATCAATGAACGCCCTGTTCTCGCTGAGCTCTCCTTCGAGCATCAGCATGGGGCATTGTATCTCAGGCAGATGCGGCCACGGATTGTAATGCCCGCCGCCCACGAAAAGGGACGCCTCCCGCTCCGGAGAGCACGCGAGGGTAAGCCCGCCGTTATCGCCTTCGGTCATGCCGTACTGAATATACAGGTCGAGCATCTCGCCGTCCCATCGCTGAAACATCTGTTTCGACAGCAGGTATTCGCGCGCCGCGTCCCGGTGCTCCCAGTAGTTCTTTCTCTTGATCGATTTCGATGCCAGCGGGTGCTGCTCCACGGTGAGGTTCATGGCATAGACCTGTTCGGGCAGGTAGATGGGCTCGATGGCGATCATCTTCCTGGCGCGGGGACCGTGCAGGGCCTCGGCGAGCGTGATGACCGTGCCGCCCATTGAATGTCCCGCGAGGAAGGGGCTATCGATCCCGAGTTTTTCGCACAGCGCGCAGAAATCATCCGCGAGCACGGCCCAGCGCAGGCCGCCGTCGGCGTGGTCGGAGTCGCGGTGGTCA